>Ga0209979_1000548_pt1 | contig 50473 bp, 37 predicted proteins | sample AnhtaG_FD_183114 | JGI IMG/M metagenome (GOLD analysis project Ga0209979, IMG submission 183114) | Deep subsurface microbial communities from Anholt, Denmark to uncover new lineages of life (NeLLi) - Anholt_01485 metaG (SPAdes) (version 2) | ecosystem: Environmental > Aquatic > Marine > Oceanic... | reverse complement strand
AAAGAACAAAACAGAAGGCAGTTTCTTCAGATAGCGGGAATAGGGGCGGTAGCTTCGCTGGCCGGCACAAGCAGCTCTCTGGGCCAGGTTCGCCCAGCCCCTCCGAGGGGCGGGGTTCGTGGGCGAGCAGATAAACAGCGGTTTCAATTAGGCCTGGCCTCGTACACTTTAAGAAAATTCAACCTGGATGAGACGCTGGCGATGACCAAGCGGGTCGGATTGAAATACATTGCATTCAAGAGCTTTCATTTACCGCTGGACAGCACGCCGGCTCAAATCCAGGCCGTCGTGGCAAAAGTCAAAGAGGCGGGACTGATACTCTACGGCGGCGGAGTAATCTCTATGAAGAAGGAAGACCAGGTGCACAATGCCTTTGATTATGCCAAAGCCGCCGGGATGAAGGTCATTATCGGCGTCCCGGCGCCTGAGCTGCTGCCGCTGGTAAATAAAAAGGTTGAACAATACGATATTAAGGTGGCCATTCACAATCACGGCCCGGGGGATAAAATTTACCCGACACCGGCCAGCGTCTATGAAAGAATCAAGGATTTGGATGAACGTATTGGGCTGTGCAACGACATCGGGCATACGATACGGATCGGTTCGGACCCAATAGCATCGGCCAAGAAATTCGCAGACCGGCTGCTGGATGTGCACATGAAGGATGTCTCGGAGGCGACTGCGAAGGGAAAGGGCATTGAAGTCGGACGAGGGGTGATTGACATCCCGAAGTTCTTAAAGATGCTGATAAAGATAAAGTATTCGGGTATCGTCTCGTTTGAATACGAAAAGGACGCCGACGACCCGATGGCAGGATTGGCCGAGTCGGTCGGTTACGTCAGAGGGGCACTGGCAGCTATTTCGTAACACCTGCCATAAGTATCAAGTATCTCCTTGTCATGCTGAGCGTAACGAAATGAAGCGAAGCATCTGGGCAAAGAAAGTAATGTTGTGTAGCGACAGGGACTCTCGATTCTAAGGCCAGATCCTTCGTGTGCCTGTGGCAGACTCAGGATGACAGTCGTCGAGCATCAAGAGCCTATCCGAATAATCCTTCATCTCTTGTCATTCTGAGGCGAAGCCGAAGAATCTGGCCAACGAAGAGGAGATTCTTCACTTCGCTGCGCTCCGTTCAGAATGACAGGCGAGAGCGAATAGTTATTCGGATAGGCTCTAAGCATTTTTGTCATTCTGAGCACAGCGAAGAATCTCAGTCGTACCAATCCTGGCTCAAATCAGTCCAATCAGGATTAGTTGTTCGTATCAGGTCAAGTTTTTTCCTGCGCACCCAACCCTTGATAGTTTTTTCTCTGTCAATGGCCGAATAGACGTCAGGGAATGTCTCGAAATATAGCAGCTTGTTGATGTTGTATTTCTTTGTAAAGCCTTCGACGAGCTTGTGCTTGTGCTGATCAATCCTTTTCTTGAGGTTCTCGGTCAGGCGGTATAAAGCGTCCCGGATTTGTTGGTCATAATGTAAACATAATACTGCTTGTTAGTCTGCATACCACTGATCGTATCTTGAATCCACTACGCAGGCCAGATCCTTCGTCCGCTTGTGGCGGACTCAGGATGACATTCAGCATCGAGAACCGAATCAACTGAGCTTAACAGGTTTTTGCTCTTTGGCGGATTTATATATTGCCAGGATCACTTCCACCGCCTTGCGGGCTTCGGGGCCGCTTATCCAGAAGTCACCGCCGCTTTCCAGCGCCTCAATAAATGCCTGGAAATTACGCGTATGGTTCTGATATGAGATGGCAGCCGGGTCGGCCACACCGCCTCCACCTTCGATTTCGCCGAATTTCTTTCGGATTTGCTCATCTTCCGGCTTTTCGTCAGCGAACTGCCAGACTGTGATACTGTTTTCCACGTTTATGACGGTGCCTTTTGTGCCGGTAATTTCAAATCGCCTGAATTGTCCCGGATACGAGGCCGTGGTGCCGTAGATAACTCCCAATGCTCCGTTGGTGTAACGCAGCACGGCGACCGCGGTATCTTCTGCTTCTATCTGAGGATGCCCCGGTTTCGCCGTGAATGCCTGCAGAGATTCAATTGGTGGCATTACATCACACAGCATATCAACCATATGGATGGACTGGTTCATCAGCGCTCCGCCGCCGTCAAGTTTCCACGTGCCGTGCCAGGAGTCCTTGTAATATTCATCGGTGCGCCACCAGGGGACATATATGCCGGCGTAGGTAATCACGCCGAGGCGTCCGGAGTTTATCGCTTCTCTAAGAGGCACCATCATATCGTTAAATCGGTACGGAAATATACCGCCCAGGCGCGTGCCGCTTTTTTCATGGGCCTCAGTCATAGCATCAATTCGCTCCAAGGTAATATCCAGGGGCTTTTCGCATATAACGTGTTTGCCCGCTTCGGCTGCGGCAACGGTCGGCTCCTTATGAAATCCGCTCGGTGTGGCGATAGTTACTATGTCTATCTGGTCGCTCTTGAGCATATCTTCATAATCATCGAAGGTACGGACGTCGAATTTGTCCGCAAGGTTTTTAGCTCTCTCCGGTATCTTATCGCAACAGCCGATTAGCTTTGCATTGGGAACATCGCCTAATGCTCTTGCGTGAAAATCAGCGATCAATCCGGCACCGATTATTCCAAAATTCCAGGTCTTCATCTGCATTTTCCTTTCCGTCTAAAGTTAATCACAATCCAAGCCGACCTCGGCTGCAAGCTCTCTGACCGCAACGATGGCCCTTGAAAAAAGTTCAGGCCCTGTCGAGCCGCCAAACTGGCCGCCGGTCTGCAGGTGCGGCTCCATTGTAAGACAGCCGTTATAATTAATCGCCGCCAGCTCGGCAAGCAGCTCTTTGATTTGGCCATCACCTTCGCCCGGTACGCTGCCGACATCGCCTGCCCCGAGCTTCCAGTCTTTGATATGAATGTGGACAACGTATGGCTTCATCACGGGCCAACAGGTTTCAACGTTATCGAGTATCTTTTCTCCCCAGACGAAATTAGCAGGGTCATAGACCAGCCGTAATTTTGGCGAATCGATGGTTTTGACAATGTCAACGCACTGCTCAGCGGTATGGCCGTAAATCTTAGCTTCATTTTCATGCACCATCGTAACGTCAACGTCTTTTAGTATCTCAACCTTGGCGGCCATTCGCTCCATAACCTCATCCCGATAGTCATCGATATTCTGACCTTCCGGGGCATAGTAGCTGAACATTCGTATATACGGGGTTTCAAAGAACAAGGCCAAATCGACGGCGTGCTTAAACTTGTCCAGATGCGGCTCGAAAGGCTCGTCGAGTTTTACCTTGCCTATGGGTGAGCCGATGGCGCTTACCTTCAGGCCGTGGTCCTGTACCATCTTTTTCGCTTCATTCAACTCGTCTTTCGTGAGGTCCATTATGTTTTTCTTGTTAATAAAGCGTGGCTCAATATAACCGACGCCTTCGCCGGCAAGGTACTTGACCTGCTCTAAAAAGTTTTCGGTTACTTCATCCGCGAATGCACTTAATTTCGCCATTTTCAGTTACTCCCTAATTGAAGATAAAAACAGTTCAAATTTTACTTTTCAAAGCTTGCCGCTAATTCGGGCAAATCCCTTTTAATTTCATCCAGTCTGTACCCAAAGCCCGGCCCGCTTAATGTCGATAAGTCAACCTGGCCGTTGCGCCGTTTATAAAGCCCCGGGTGTACCACCTCCTCCGGCGCCGAAGCAGCCGGATAAAACTGCATCGCATTGGTCTCAACACCCATAATCGTTCCCGCATACGCCGCCAAAAGGACGTGAGGAATCTGTGCTAACATCGGATTAGTCAAGTCCTGCACCATCAGGGTCATTCCGTGGGCCTTGGCCCAGCACAAACTCAACAACGCACCGGTTTGGGTTTTGCAGGTCTTCAGCGCAACTCCGGTCCAGCCCAAAGCCCGGCCGAGTTTGATTAGTTTCCAGTCATGGGCACTTTCGTCCATAAACAAAGGCTTGCGCGCCGATACGCTGTGAACGTCAATCTGGTTTTCTTTTAGGTCGTATGGGAATGGCTGCTCCACGTAGAGAATCTGCTGGTAGATTCGAGGATGTTCTATCATTAACCTGTCCAGAATGCCATTCACATAGGCAGGTTCGGTAACCGTGCAGTTAAAATCACTGGTCAGCCACAGAACGTTATTTTCGGATGCTATTTTGCCGACCTTGATTAAACGTTCGTAATCCCACGAAGAATCATTACCTCGCAGTTTCACCTTCAGGCAGGTCAGCCCATCCCGCTTTATCCAGTCCGGCAATAGAACCGGATAGCCGTCGTCCGGCTCCTGCCCAGTTAGCTCGGAGGCATCGAGCAAATCCTTACCACCTACCAGATGCCAGGCGGGCATAGTCTTCGCCGGAGGATGAGAGAAGAAATCAACAGGATATTTGCCCGCAAACGAAATATCAACATCATCAGCCGGCTTGAGAAAACCGGACAAATCAGTATTCATAAATTCGGCGTTGTAAGTCGAGTACACATCCCGGCCAAGAAGCTGACCATACGCATCGTGCAGGGCGACATCAAAAGCCGAGCAGCAGACCAAAGCCGCCAGATGTGGCATCGGCTCTGCCTGTCCGCCTCGTTGGTTATTGAGCCAGTCCAGAAGGCCGGGCAATATTGATTTAATAAAATCGCTGCCCAATTCAATCGGATGACCCTGCTTGTCGAATTGTGCCCAGGCCTCGGCAAGTGTATGGCAGAAAAGCTGCATCGCATCGCATCTTTCCTGATATCCCAAACTGCTGGGCCAGGCCCATTGGACGCTCAGCGGAGTTTCACCCCATCCCTGTGCCCTTTGGCCCTGGCTGTTGGTTACCGTTACGCAGGCACGAGCGCATATAACAGAAGTTAATGTTTCAGGCCCAAACTTCAGTGGGACCCTTGTCTCTACCGGAATAAAGTACAAATCAACAGATACCGGGCTAATATCGGTTTTCATAATTTTTCCAGTTAAAATATTCGGTTGTATTTAAAATTTATCAATGGTTCGTAATAAAAGATTTATAACTTACGCTCAATTATTGTCAAGCCTAACTTTGCTGTATTCTCGAATCAACCAATTCTTTCAGCAGGGAGATGGTTCTTTTGTTTTGATTTCTTTTATACGAGGTCTTGCGGAATAAAGAGGTTTGGGTTATATTTGCTGTTCCTGTTGGTCTAAATTTCTGTAACCAAAAAGAATGGCTTTTCGGGTTGATTTGTCAGCCTGAAACTCTATAATCTTGAAAAGACGTTTTTACAGGAGGCAGTACTTTTTGAACAAAATACATTTGTGAATAGTTGAACCAGTATCTCAAAAAAGGAATGTCATTTCGATGTTTTATTGAAAGGAGCAAATATGAAACTCGACCGAAAATTGAAGATGGGTATGGTTGGCGGCGGGCCTGGAGCGTTTATAGGTGAGGTGCACCGCAAGGCCTCTCGTTTGGACGGCGGTATTGAGCTGGTGGCCGGAGCATTCGATATCAACCCGCGCAAGTCCAAACAGATGGGACGCGAGCTTCTGCTCGACCGCAAACGGGTATATGGCACTTACGAGCAAATGATCGCCGGTGAGCTTAAGCTGCCGGAAGGTGAAAGAATTGATTTTGTCTCGATTACCACGCCAAACAACTGGCATTTTCCTATTGCCAGAGATTTTCTCAATGCGGGCTTCCATGTAATGTGCGAGAAACCAATGACGCTCAACGCTAAAGAGGCAAAAACACTGCAAAAACTCGTTAAGAAGTCCCGCAAGGTATTCGGCCTGATGCACAATTACACTGGTTACCCGATGGTCAAATTAGCTCGGGACATGGTGCGAAAAGGCGAATTAGGTAAGATTCGCAAGATTATAGTGCAGTATCCGCAGGGCTGGTTATCGACCCCATTGGAGAGGACAGGCCAGATGCAGGCCGCCTGGCGGACCGACCCGAAGCAAAGCGGCGGCGCCGGGTGTATGGGTGACATTGGGACGCACGCAGAGAATCTCTCGGAATATATTACGGGCCTGAAAATTACACAGCTTTGTGCGGACCTGACGATTTTTGTCAAGGGTCGTCGGCTGGATGACGACGGCAACGTTCTGCTGCGATTTAACAACGGCGCCAGGGGTGTCCTTCACGCCAGCCAGGTTTCCATCGGCGAAGAAAACAACCTGGCCATCTGGATTTACGGCGAAGACAAAGGCCTGGAATGGCATCAGGAGCATCCCAACTACCTGTACGTAAGGGTGCCGAACGGGCCGGTACAGGTTTGGTGCCGTGGAAACGATTATGTCGGTGCGAAAAGCGCCGCAGCGGGACGAGCTACTCGACTGCCATCTGGTCATCCCGAAGCCTTCTTCGAGGCCTTTGCTAATAATTATTGTAACTTCGCCGAAACCGTGCGTGCAAGAATAACCAAGACAAAACCGGACCCGTTGGCACTGGACTTCCCGAACGTTGACGATGGTCTGCGGGGTATGCTATTCATAGAGACTGTTTTGGCCAGCACCAAGAGCAAGCAGAAATGGACAGCATTCAAGAAGGCATAAAGAAAAAAATATAGATGCAAAGTTTGAAAGGGTTCGCATAAACCGAAGTCAGAAATCAGAAGTCGGTTCTGTCCTCTGTTTTCTGTCCTCTGTGTTCGGTGCCTCTGGATCCATGTGGCTCTTTTGCTCACTTGGGCACAGCGGTGTTAATTTCGAGGAGACTTTAATGATGTCCGCACAAAAAAACTTTAATCGACGTCGGCTCCTTAAGAAAGCAACGGGAATCGCTGCAAGTGCGATAGCATTTCCTTATGTTGTGCCTTCCTTATCTTTAGGTAAAGCCGATAGTGCTGCTGCGAGCAACCGCATCGTGATGGGCTGTATCGGTATGGGTGGTCAGGGTACCTCGAATATGCGTGCATTTATGGGACATCAGGATGTGCGGGTCGTTGCTGTTTGCGATGTTCGCACCGAGCGCCGCCAAGAAGCCAAGGATATTGTTGACCGGCAATATGGGGACAAGGGATGCGCCGCCTATAACGACTTTCGTGACCTGCTCGCCCGTAAGGATATTGATGCCGTGATGATTGCTCCTCCGGACCATTGGCATGCGGTGATTGCCGTTGCGGCCGCACGGGCCGGCAAAGATATGTATTGCGAAAAACCATTAGGTGTGGCAGTAGTCGAAGGCCAGGCGATCCGTGATGCGGTGCGAAGGTATGGCCGGGTATTCCAGACCGGTACACAGCAGAGGTCGGAGCGCAAGTTCCGGTTCGCCTGCGAGCTTGCACGAAACGGATATCTTGGCAAACTCCACACAGTCAAGGTCGCTGCGCCCGGACCTGAGTACAAGCGAACATATCTTAAACCTACCACGGCCGAACCAATTCCCCCAGGGCTTGACTACGATATGTACGTCGGTCCTGCCCCTATGAAACATTACAACGGAGGCAGACTGGCCTGGCCTGACTGGTACTTGATATGGGATTACTGCGCTGGCTTTATTGTCAACTGGGGCGTTCATCATCTGGACATTGCGAACTGGGGCTGTCCGGCACTTGGCAGCGAACCGTTCGAGGTCGTCTGCAAAGGCAGTTATCGCAACGATGGTCTGACCGACAATATCAACGATTGGCAAGCCGAGTTTAACTACACCAGCGGCCTGCGAATGACTTATACAGACACCGGCAATCCAAATAAGCAGGGCTGCCGGTTTGAGGGCGACAAGGGCTGGGTCCATGTCAACCGCGGAGGGATTTGGGCTGAGCCGGCCTTACTGTTAGATGTGAAAATCAAACCAAATGAGACTAATCTTCATAAATCTACAAGTCATCATGGCGATTTTCTAAATTGTGTGCGGACCCGTCACGACCCGGTATCTCCGGTAGAGGCAGGCCACAAAGCTTCCTATCTCGGTTTGGTTCCGGAAATCGCAGCTCGACTGAAGCACAAGCTCAGGTGGGAACCGGCCACTGAACGGTTCATCGCTGATAATGAAGCCAGCCGCATGTTGGCCCGGCCGATGCGGAGTCCGTGGCGTTTGTAAGTAGTTACTGTTGCGGAAACAGTACTTGTCATTCCCGCGGAAGCGGGAATCCAGCTTTTTCGTTCTGGACCCCTGCTTTCGCAGGGGTGACATCGTCGGTGTTTGTTTTCCACAACAGATACTAAGTGAAAAGAATCGCATTTTGCGTAAGATTTGATAATAGAAAATTAAGGAGCTTGAGAAAATGGGAAATGTCTATATTGGCCTGAACACTGAGTTTTCTCGCAGCAGCGACAAACCTTTTGAGTGGGCTGTCGAGGAAGCTGCTGAGATGGGCTACGAGTACATAGAGCCTATGGTTCACTTCGGCCGGGAACTGATGAGCGAGGCCGGGTATTTCCACACCGTTTCGATGTTTGACGACCCGTACCGAATCAAGGAAGCCTGCGACAAAGCAGGTTTGAAGATTTCCGCTCTTCAGTCGCACGGGCCTTTGGGCAGGCCGGAGGTCCACGGAGAGTACATCAAGATGGCGATTCGTGTTGCCGCCGAGATAGGGGTGCCGGTAGTCAATACTGACGAAGGCGTCAAAGCCAAGTGGACGACCGAAGAAGAGGACCACGTGTTGATTAAGTACACGCTTCAGGAAGCGGCCTTTATCGCCGAGCGTCGCGGCGTTGTCATCGGGCTGGAACCCCACGCCCAATACTCCAAAACGCCCGACGGTTTGGACCGTATCTACAATCTGGTCAAATCGCCGGCCATCGGAATCAACCTGGATACCGGCAATGCCTACCTGGCTGGGCAGGATGTGTACAAGTGGCTGGAACGGGTGGCTGAACGGCTGGTACATTTGCACGCAAAGGATATTTCCGTAGAGCACGCCGAGGCTGAGCGGGGCAAGGTAACCGGCACGCCGGTAGGTTGCGCCTGTGGCGATGGCGTCATCGACTGGGCCAGGGTCATCGAAATTGTCAGTAAGAAGACCCCTCGCGACATCGTATTTTCCGTGGAGTGTGGTACGCCCGACCAGGCACAGCGCAGTCTCAAACATCTCAAGGGATTAGTATAAGGTTCGCCGGTATTGTTGATAAGGTTTAGCATCTTTTCCTTTGATTGTAAGTGTATGTAAAAAGACAGTTGCATACCCGAGATGGAGGAGAATGCAGCAGAAAAATAAACGTCAATTTTAGGAGTACTGAAATGAACAATCGCAAAAAGATTACTCGACGTAATTTTATGGCTTCCGCTGCGGCAACAGCAGTAGCGGTTTCGACGGCAACCTCTACAGCGCAGGCGGCAGGGAACTCAAAGAAGTTCAAGCTCAAATATGCACCAAATTTTGGCATGTTTCGGCAGCACGCAGGCAGGGACGAAATCGACCAGCTTAAATTTATGGCCGACCAGGGTTTTTCCGCTATGTTCGATAACCAATTGATAAGAAAGCCAAAAGATTTGCAGGAAAAGATTGCAAAAGAAACGGACCGATTGGGTATGACCATAGGGCCTTTTGTCTTACAGGGCATCGCCGGAAAATCATTTGTCACCAATGATAAGAAGATACGCGAGATGCTGATAGAAAAGACTAAGGAAGGCGTCGAGCTTGCTAAGCGCATCAACGCCAAGTGGGCACTGGTGGTGCCGGGTCGTTTCGATGAGGGCCTTGAGTGGGACTATCAGACAGCTAACGTAATCGAGAATCTCAAGTATTGCGCTGATGTATGCGAGCCCTCAGGACTGATAATTGTAATTGAACCTTTGAATGCGTGGACAAATCATCCGGGACTGTTCCTGACAAAGATTCCGCAGGCATATCAGATTTGCCGGGCAGTGAACAGCCCTTCCTGCAAGATTGTTAACGACCTGTATCACCAGCAAATCACCGAAGGCAACCTTATTCCGAATATCGATATGGCCTGGGACGAAATCGCCAGTTTTCATCTGGGTGATAACCCTGGACGTAAAGAACCAACAACCGGAGAGATAAATTACAAAAACATTTTCAAACATCTCCATAAGAAAGGTTATAAGGGCGTGTTGTGTATGGAGCACGGCAGAAGCAAGCCGGGTAAGGAAGGCGAGAAGGCGGTTATTGAAGCCTATCGAGCCTGCGATAACTTTCAAATGTAGCAGTTTTGGTTATTGCTAACTGGTTATCAGGAAAGTGCCTAAAGTGACAGCTTTGCTGTCATTCTGTCCGAAGGACTCCTTACGGAGAACGCAGCGCAGCGAAGTGAAGAATCTCTTTTTCGTTGGCCAGATCCTTCGGCTTCGCCTCAGGATGACACTTACGTGTCACTTTAGGCACTTCAAACTTTAGCTCACTTATTCCTTAGTCTAATTCAGCTATTTCTGTAAATCGTACGAGAGCACTTGCCGTTTGCCGATGCGGTTCTACTGTTCCGAGAAGCCCGACTTTGCAGTCTATGAGTTTGCTCAGTTGCATCTGCGAGACCCGGCCGCCCGGTAAAGCATAACAAATGGTTTTGCCCGATTTGTCGATTATACGGTAGTGTCCGGGACCGTAGGTCGTGAAAGGTTGAAGCTGTCCTATGACCGCAAACCTGCCCAAGTCTTCAAATTCCGCCAGTCTTGTGGCACGGGCCTTATCTATCCGCTCCCTAATCTTCTGCAATTGCTCGTTCTGGAGCCGAACTGCTTTGGCCACTTCCAAAACTAATTCAAAGTCCTTTATCTGATTAAGCACAAACTCCGCATAGCGTGCAGCCTTGCCGGCCGTTTTATCCTCGGCAATCTTAATAAGCGCCTCTTTTATATCTGCGTAGTTTTGTTGGTCCATTGGTTTGGCTCGCTCAGCCTCGACTTGCTCTTTCAGAGCGAGATATTTTTCAAGCATTGTCTCGGGCGAGACCGGCTCGGGAACAACCTCCTTGGGAGTCTCGTTGGGTTCAGTCGTCGGTTCAACAATCGTCGGCTCGACAGTTGGGGCAACCACTACAATCGTCTTGAGCGGCTTTGTAAAATTGGCGCTTACCCAAAGATAGGAAAAAGATAGAGGAGCTATTTTATAATAATTGTCCATCTGTTCGCCCAATAATTTGACTTTGTCGCCCTTGTCGAGTTTTCCCTGCAGATACATGGAATGTAACGGCTTTCTGAAATCGGAACCGGCATAGACACGGACCCTGTCACCGGTAACAGAGCCGACTGTAGAATTGTCCGGGTCAATGCTGACATACTGCATTGAAATCCAGGAAAAACTGCCTGCCGGCGGAACAACGCGAGCCCAGCTAAACTGCTTGCCGACTACCTTTACTTTGTCACCTTTGTTGAGCTTGCCGCAGTAATAAAAGTTCGTACCGGGGCCGGAGCGGACATAGAGATCATCGCCGGTTATCTCGGCCATATAGGGAAAAGCCGGGGTCTCGGCTTCGTCGGGGCCGCTGGTCGTAGTGGCAGCTTCCTGGGCAAAACCGACGGAGACTAAACATATTAGAATAACGATAGCGAACAGTTTGATGTAAGATTGCATTTTTCTATCTCCAAAAAAATAATTTCCTATTCCCTAAATTAACAAACTTTCAAACCGCCAAATAACTCTTCGGTATTTCAAATTAGCACTCGTCCGGGCGATTGTCAACTTTTTTATTGGATTAAATATAGCCGTTGCCGGCGTTATTTTCCAACGATACTTCGTCAATTTTGCCTGTCTAAGTATGCTTATTATTGAAATTTTCGGGAATTTTACCTTAAAATTATGTCGGCTATAATATTGAACATTGCCTGGTTTGTAAAGAGGCAACATCGGATCAATTAGCAGACGCCCCCGTTTGAAATTGGGTTTGATTGGGTTTGTTTTTTTGGGGCCTGAGGGTGGTTTCATTTTCATAATCCTTTTGTAAAAAAGCGTTTGCGTTCATTTTTTGGCTTTTCGGAAATTGGGTTTGTTTATTCGGACTACGAAATCATCTTTTTTTCTGTAATCCTTTGTTAAAGTTAAGGTTACGTTCATTTTGGCCTTTTGGCAATTGGGTTTGATTGGGTTTGAATTGGGTTTGTTTTCACCAAGTGTCCAATCGCTTATATTTTCATAATGCGTTGTATTATATGCATTTACATTCATTTGACTTTTCAATAATTGGGTTTGTTTTGCATAAAAAGGAGCTGATTTGTAGAGGGTTCTCGACAGATGTAGAGGAGGATTTCGTCAAACGGATGCGCAGCTCGTATCGGTTGCGTTAAGCGTGTTTCGTACCGGTTATCGGGGTAACGGGTTATCAGGCAGTGATTATCAGGGTATCCGGTTATCAGGGCGATCCCTTCTTTCTTTTTGAATATTGATTCCGCCAGAAGAAGGCGGATCTTTGACTTTGACTTCGATATTGACTAATTCGACTGGGCCTGCTGGCTCTAAGTCCTTGTGGCTTAGCCACTTACGACATGCAAACTGAAATGTCAACTTCGCCTGCTGGCGGTTTATGTTTGCCTTCTGGCAAACATACGGGTATTTTAACATATTATCAAATATAGTCAACAAAAAAATGACCAAAAAAGGACTTTTTTTGGGCCACCCTTTTTCTATTGAAATCCGAACTATATCCTCTATAATCTCCCTAAAGTGTGCGGAATTGCTTGCGTTGATGGGAAATGCGTTTTTGGGTAGTGTGTAGTTTGAAGAATGAACCGCGTAGGGCATGGTGGCAGGCTAAGGAAGTATTATGAATATGCGGAGATGTAATGTTTGACAAACCATTCGACCAGATTGATAAAGGTGATATTGACACATTGATTGCTGAAGAGGTTGCTGAGGGCAAGCGGTTAGAATACAAAGAAAAACTGCCAGGAGGAGTTGATAAAGAGAAGATAGAATTTCTTGCCGATGTGTCTTCATTTGCCAATGCCGCTGGCGGATATATTATTTATGGTTTGAGGGACAAGCAGGATGCTGCTGGAAAAAATACTGGGACTCCAGAGTATGTAGGATTAGGGAAAATTAATGCTGATGAACAAAAACTTAGACTTGAACATATTATCCTAAATGGTATCGACCCTCGCATACCTGGTATTCAAATGAGGCTGATCGAGGGCTTTGATAATGGCCCGGTAATGTTAATAAAAACTCCTCAAAGCTGGGCTTCTCCTCATATGGTGAAGCATAATAATCGTTTTTATTCACGAACAAGCTCAGGTAAATATCCGTTGGATACTCATGAAATACGAATGGCTTTTGCATTATCTGAAGCACTGCCGGAGCGAATAAGGCGATTTAGGGATGAACGATTGGGTAAGATTGTAGCGGGCGAGACACCAGTAAAACTTGAATCAGACTCTAAAGTTGTTCTGCATGTATTACCTGTCGCTTCATTTGACCGAAAAACTGTCATTGACATTACTTTCTTTTCTGATCAGACAATTAGTCTGCCCACGATAGGGACGTCCGGGGGTTACAATCGGTTCAACTTTGATGGTTATTTGAGCCACAGTGCTATCGTGGAAAAGCATTCTTGTTGGGCTTACACTCAGTTATTCCGAAATGGGGTTTTTGAGGCTGTAAACGCACATATGACTCATAAGGAGGGAAATGAGACCTTAATTTGGATTAATTCTTTAGAAGATCGATTGATTTCTGTTTTACAAAAATGTATTGAATTAGAAAAAAAAATTGGGCTTGAACCGCCAATTATAGTAATGTTAAGTCTTCTTGGAGTAAAAGGCTGTAAAATTTACATTAAAAATTTCTTTTATTATGACCTTGAAGATTGTCACCCAATCGATAAAAACGACTTGATTTTGCCAGAGTTAATTATTAATGATCACGATCCTGACTTAGCAAAAATTTTGCGACCGGCATTTGACACCATTTGGCAAGCTGCTGGTTTTTCAAAGGGAATTGGTTGACAGAGATAATGTATGGTGGAAAACGTTTTGTATTATGGCGACAACCTTGATATTCTTCGGCGGTATATTAAGGACGAGATGATAGGGCCGTTGAAAAGGTTCTTGGTTTGTGGCGCATATGATGCCTGCAATAAAGGGAAATAAGGTAAACTCAAAAGAAAAACAAAGATTAAAGCAAGAATTCAGGACTCGGCTTATAAAGTATGTTGACCAGTTCAATTCTGCTGTGTCGACAGATAAAGGAGACTGGATTGTAAAAGGATTTATTGATATTGCAAAAAATATCTACACAATCTCTGTTGATACTAAAGTTATCTCAAAGATCATGGAGATTCTTCTCTTCCCAAAAATATGTGAATTTGTTCAAGAGAACAACTACAAGATGGTGTTATCTAAAGAACAAAACTTTTATCCTGACATGAGCTTTGTTGACCTTGTCAACAACAAGTATGCGTTAGATATAAAAAGTAGCTATCGAAAGGACGAAAAGAATGTAAACGGCATGACACTCGGAGCATTTACAGGTTATTTTCGCGATCGCAAGAGCACGAAGAACATCACTTTTCCTTACGAACAATATGTTGGACACTTTGTCTTGGGGATAATTTACTCCCGCGCAGATGAGCACATAGACGAAAGGAGGGTTTACCGTCTTAATGATCTTCAAAATATAACGTCCGTAGTTAAGGATTTTACCTTCTTTGTACAGGAGAAATACCAAATTGCTACACACAGACCAGGGAGTGGGAATACAAAGAATATAGGTTCGGTGGTCAATATAGATGACTTGATAAATGGAAACGGTCCTTTTTCGAAACTTGGGGAAGAGATATTTGATGATTATTGGATGTATTATCTGACAAAGGACATGGCAAGAGCTGTAGACTTAAAAATAACTCCTTACAAGAATCTTAAAGAGTATTTACAATACAAGAAATTAAAAAAAGTGTGAAAGATGCGTAGAGTTAATCCAAAACAAATGGCTTTGATAGACGATGTCGCTATTTTTCCCTCTACACGCTACCAGGGAAGTAAACAAAAGATAGTAAGTTGGATATGGGAAAGTATCAAAGATATACAATTCCATACTGCTCTTGATGCGTTTGGGGGGACGGGGTGCATTAGTTATATGTTTAAACAGAAGGGCAAACAGATTGCCTACAATGACATATTGAAATTCAATTGGCTTATTGGGCTTGCCTTGATAGAAAATGATTTTGTGACCCTGACCTCGGAAGATACAGAATTCTTGGTTACGAGACACAAAAAGATTGAATATCCTACTTTTGTTCAAGATACCTTCAAAGATATTTACTTTACAAATGAAGAAAATCGATGGATAGATACTGTTGTTACTAATATAGGTCAATTGGAAAATCTATATAAAAGGGCTCTTGCTTACTATGCCATTTTTCAGTCTTGTATAATTAAAAGGCCCTTTAACCTTTTTCATAGAAAGAATCTTTACTTGAGGTTAGCTACGGTTAAAAGGAATTTTGGAAATAAAACTACATGGGATACACCCTTTGAGACACATTTCAGAAAATTTGTTGCCGAAGCGAATCAAGCTATATTTTCTAATGGTCTGGAAAATAAGGCACTTAATCTCAATGTCTTTGATATTGACCAAGATTTTGATCTGGTTTATGTCGATACTCCGTACATCTCAAAGAAGGGTGTAGGGGTTGACTATTATGATTTTTATCATTTTTTAGAAGGGGTGGTTCAATACTCTCAATGGAAGGACATGATCGATTACCGAACAAAACATAAAAGATTGAAGGCAAGTAATAATCCATGGATTGATAAAAATTGCATTCATTCTGCTTTTGAAAGATTAATCAAGAAGTTTACAGATAGCGTTTTGGTTATTTCTTATAGGTCAGATGGCATCCCCTCTATTGAGTACTTGGTAAATTTGTTAGGCAAATATAAGTCAACTGTGAAGCAATTAAAATGGAGAAATTACAAATATGTATTGAGCAACAACCACTCAGAGGAAGTCTTACTGATTGGAAAATAGAAAGACGGAGTGTAACTTCGGATAACAGCGTTTTTCTCCTTCACTTTGCTCGCAGATGCATCACGCCTTTAGGGACAGGAAATAACACAAAAGAATGGAAAAGGCAAAGGAATTTTAGTGGATTAGCGAATTAGAGATTAGAGAATTGGAAAGAAAAAGGAAAAGGGAAAAGAATTTTAGTGGATTAGAGAATTAGAGATTAGAGAATTGGAAAGAAAAAGGAATTTTAGTGGATTAGAGAATTAGAGATTAGAGGATTGTCCCCGCACCGCAGGGGTGGATAAAAAGGGCAAAAGTTCCCCCCACCACAGGGGTGGGTAAAAAGGACGGACCCCCCAACGCTGCCTTATAGGCAGGTAAGATCATGGAGTTGGGGGGCTAAACAGGGACCGCGATGAATCGTGGCGTTAGATGAGGTGAAGGGTGGGCGAGTATGAGGGACGTTTGGGATGGCAAAAACGGTAGGGTATATGGTTACATGGACAACGTACGGTAGCTGGCCTTCAGGTGATGAGCGAAGATTGTCCGATTGCTTTTATTTCTGTAAACGTGCAAGCTCGTCCTTACACATCTTTAACTGGCCGGGGTCGGTGAGCTTTTTGGCTGCGGCCTCCAGATATTTTACCGCCAGCTTCGGCTCATTAAGATAACGGCAATACAATATACCCAACATCAGCTCGACCTGCTCGGCGTATTCATACGTGCTGTAATGAGTTAAAAAGTGCTCATAGGCCCGCGCCGATTCAGTATGTTTGTTATCACCGGCGAGCTGATTGGCAATATCCAGCAGATTCTGGCGGGGCAGAATCTGCTCGCTGTCGTGATTCATCAGTTCCAGATAAAGAGCGGCGGCAGCCGACAAATTACGTTCCAGCATCCGCTTGCTAATCTCGTCGCGGAGCTTCCTTGTTTTTTCATCTTTTTGTCTTTCAGCGGGGCTTTTGACCTCTTTGACCTTTATCCGTTTGGTTTCCGCCCGGCCTGTAAAGGGGTCGTAACCGCTCGATACCGAATCACGATAAACCCGCCTTCGATTCCATTGTCTTATCATTGCCCAAAGGTCGAAACTGCTGGTAGCCGTTAAACCGGCCGCCAGCATACCTAACATAGCTGCGATGCCGAAGGCATATCCTGCCAGATGGGCATCATAGGCAACGTTGGGTGTGTACCGGGCGATTACATTATCGATTAGAATCATCTTAATGGCGATAAGATATAATGCCAGCACTTCCATTGTGCCAATGAAGAAGAACCAATAGAAGACGGTTATTAAGGTCTGGGGGAACAACACCAGGTAAGCGCCGGTTACCGCAGCAACGGCACCACTGGCTCCAAGAGTTGGTATGTTTGAGGAAGAATGAACAACTGTATGACCTATACCGCTAAACACCGCGCCGGCCAAATAAAAGCACAGATACCCAATATGGCCAAGCTTGTCGTTGACATTATTGCCGAACAAATATAAAAAGAACATATTACCGATAATGTGCATAAGACCGCCGTGCAAAAAGGCGTAACTTACAAACTGCCACAGTTGTGGCCGAACTGCGGTGAGCATAAATTGATGCACCCAGGGCCGAAATTCCAGGTTACCTGTAATGGGGTGTATATGGTATTCCAGAAGAAAAATGAGCGCATTGACAGCTATCAGCGCGTAATTCGTGTATGGTGTTCGTCTCGGCCGAATACTTGTCCGGATAGGTAGGATAAATATCATCGTTTAACTACCAATTTAGAATGATTAGAATCAAGACTTGACTCATTGTAATGGCAAAAAGCAGCGATGACAAGATATAAAAAAGGACGGCAGCCGCCGTCCTTCTCTGGAAAATGGGTGTTGCGAACAGTTTTCCTACCCTGCGGAAAACATCAAAGGTCGGTAATTATTCAGCCAACCGGTTTCCCCCCCAGCAAGGTCTTGTTCTCTAATAAAAATATAAAAACAAAATACCGCAAAGCCAAACATTCCGGCAAAAAAGACTTTATTTTTTCTCAGATTGTTGTTAATCAATTACTCAAACCAACTGTTTTTACCGTCATGCTGAGCGAAGCGAAGCATCTGGCCTGTGAATAAGGATGATTTACGTTTGTGCAGGAGGAGATTCTTCACTTCGTTCAGAATGACAATATTTGTATGTTTTCAACAAAGAGATGTTAAGCCCATCGGAGAGCCAGTATTTTCAAGGAAAGATAAAACAAGGCAAAAATAGTTGTGAGGATAGCAGATATGAAAAAAGCAAGACGATGGATTGTAACAGGTTTGCTTTGTCTGGTTGCTGCGGCAATAGCAGCCGGTGCCCAGGGCCAAAAGAACCCCGCTGAGGTCATCTCGTGGAGTCGTTGTCTGAGCCAGAGGCCCAAGTTTTACGCCACCGATGAGGCCGTCCGCATTGCCGATAATGTTCTTCTATATCAGCGCAACACCGGTGGCTGGCAGAAGGGTGTTGATATGGCCCGCATCCTCAGCGAGCAGGACAAGGCCAAACTGCGCAAGGCTAAGAGCAGGAAAGATTCCACCCTTGACAACGGGGCCACTCACACGCAGATTCGATATTTAGCTAAGGTCTATTACGCCACCAAACTTGAGCGTTTCAGGCAGGCCCTGCTCAGGGGAATCGATTATTTGCTTGATGCTCAGTACGCCAATGGGGGCTGGCCGCAGTTCTACCCCCGGGAAGGACACTCCGGATACTCCAGATACATCACATTCAATGACAACGCTATGATCGGTGCTATGAGCGTCCTTCGCGATATTGCCGAGAATAAGCCAGAGTATGCTTTTGTTGGTAAGGCCCGTCGGCAGAAGGCCAAAAAAGCTGTTCAAAAAGGCATTGAGTGTATCCTGAAGTGCCAAATCATAGTTAATGGCAGGCGTACCGCCTGGTGTCAACAGTACGATGAGAAGACCCTTGAAGCCCGGCCAGCTCGCATTTACGAAAAAATATCGATATGCGGCGGAGAAAGCATTGGGATAGTAAAGTTCCTGATGGGCATTGACAATCCTGCTCCGGAAATCATCGAGGCCATTCAAAGTGCCGTCGCCTGGTTCGACAGGGTTAAGCTCACCGGCATCCGGCAGATCAACAAGCCCGACGAGTCCACTGAGAGAGGCTATGATAAGGTCATCATCAAGGACGTGACAGCCCCGCCAATATGGGCACGATTCTATCAGATTGGAACCAACCGACCAATCTTCTGCGGCCGCGACGGCAAGATTAAATACCGCCTGGCCGAGATTGAACACGAACGGCGCACCGGATATTCCTGGTACGGCTACGGGCCGGCCGAACTGCTGGCCAGGGACTACCCGGCCTGGCAGAAAAAGTGGGCACCGGAAAAGAACATACTAAGCAAATGAACAAAGATATAATAAAAAAACGCATCAAGACAATTCGCAATGAACTGAATAAAAAGAAGATACATTGCCTTATAGTAACAAAGCCGGCCAATGTAACTTACACAACCGGCTTTATGGGCGACGATAGCTGGGCGGCAATTACCAAAGGCAACGTCTATCTTCTGACCGACAGCAGATACACCGAACAGGCACGAGGCGAATGTCCCTATTGCACCATAATTGAGCGCTCTGATTCCTTAGCTGAATTGGTTTCTAAACTGGTAAAAAAACTAAAATCAGTACGAACAGTAACTGTTGAAAAGTCAACCTCGCTGGCGGATTTTGAAACGTTGAAAAAACACGTCAAAGCTCGGTTTAGGTCGGTTGCTGATGTTATTGAAACTGTCCGCAGCAGTAAAGACAATACTGAAAGTAAAGCCATTGAAGTCGCTGCTTCAATAGCAGCTCAAGCCCTTAAACAAACACTGCGGCACATAAAGCCGGGCGTAACTGAGAGCGAGCTGGCTGGCATGCTCGATTTTCAAATTCGCAAGCTCGGGGCAACAAACAGCTTCGAGACAATTGTTGCCTTCGGCCCAAACGGCTCCCGGCCCCATCATCAGCCGAGCAGAAAGAAGCTCAAGCAAAAAGATACTGTCCTGATTGACTTCGGGGCTAAATACAAGGGCTATTGCAGCGATATTACCAGATGTTTCGCGGTTGGTGGGCCGACTACTTTTTATAAGAAGGTTTACGATGTTGTAGAGCAGGCCCAGGCCGCAGCGATAAAAATGATAAAGGCCGGGGTCAAAATTAACCGTGTCGATGCCGTCGCCAGAGAGGTAATCGACAAAAGCGATTTGCCCGTCTATGGCCATGGCACAGGGCACGGCCTTGGCCTGGAAATTCACGAATCACCGTTCCTCAAAGTTAAGAGCAAGGGCACGCTCAAAGCCGGACAAGTCATTACTATTGAGCCGGGCGTTTATATCCCCGGCAAACTCGGCGTGCGAATTGAAGATGATGTCCTCGTAACCAACACCGGATGCAGAATATTAACCCGCAAATGTCCACATTCGTTTTTATTGTCCTAAGCTTACGTTGCAAATCTAAGGAGTGTTGTGCGATTCTTTTTTCCGTTAGCAATTTTATGTGTGTTTGTGTTTAAAATTGATTCTCACAATCCCCGGATAGGTTGATCCCAGCCAGCCTAATAGACAGAACCCAGACCCAGAAACACACGAAAATACCTACTCTGTTTGAAAAACACTGACACAGCAAGGATTTACGAAAGAAAAATATCAACAAAAGTATAAAAAATCTGTAATATTTTACTGATAAACATGTCTAAACTTATATAGCAGCCATATCAGTGTGGGTTTTACCCCGCAGTTTATCTCTGGAAGAGAGGGATAATTATGAAATTTACGTATAAGCTCTTAATCATTATGGCTTGCTGTATGTCAGTGCAGACGTATGCTGTAGAAAAGGTTAGTACATCAGAGCTGCTCGACAGGTATGCGGCAAACCAGGACAAACTCAAATCTTTTATTGCCAGAACCGAGACAACCATTACACAAGACATAACTAAAGAAGGGAAAGCCTCACATTTTAGTAAGCGGGTGATTTTTGAGCTCCGGTATGAGGACGATGGCAGTGACTTCCGTGCCTACTTTTGTCCGAAGGATGTTCATAGTGCAGAAGATGGGTCTCTGGTCCCAGCAGATAGGCACACCAGCTCTCTGTGGGATGGCGAACGCTACTTCGAGCACCACAGGGGACCAGTTTTAGACCAGAGCAGTGTTTTCATCTCATTTAGCGTGGAATATATCAAAGATGCGGGCGCCATAGGATATGCTGGACCGGGTTCGATTCGCGGTCTTTTATATGGTGATGTAGAAAGGATTGATTCGATCCTGAGGCAAGCGGATTCGATAACCGTGCGGGATGAGCTTGAGCGGGTCGGTTCGGGAGACTGCTATGTCATCGACGCAAAAACGAAGCACGGCACTTATACCATATGGCTCGACCCCGAGCGTGGCTACGGCATCGCCAAGGTGGACATTCACAAAGGGCCAAAAGACCTTTGGTGGGGACGACCGCTGGATTACTTCACGCATGCGCCATATATGCCAAATGTCATTTCTATTCGGAACGTCCGCTTCGAAAGCATAGAAGATATCTGGGTTCCGATGGAAGTAGATATCCGGATTGACTCCAAGGACTTCAAGGGAACCAACAAAGCATCGGTGACCAACGTGCACTATAAGGTCAAAGACCTGCTCCTCAACCCTGACCATGATGTGTTGGGCTCTTTTGTCCCGGATATTGAGAACGGCACGAAGGTCTATACCGACCTACCTGGCCTCTTTTTTGCATGGCATAATGGAAAGAAGTTTGTTGTGGATAAATGGGACGGAAGTATCAAATATGTACCGAAAGATTGGTCGATACTTGTCGGCGTGGGTAAACCGCTGCCGCAGTTGAAAGGTGTCAAACTCAAGCTATCTGCTAAGCAAACTAAAAACAGGGCAATTCTGATTTGCTTCTTTGATATGAATCAGCGGCCATCGAGATATTGTGTTAGACAATTAGCCCAAAAGGCAGCAGCATTGAAAGAAAAAGGCATAATTGTTGCGGCTGTGCAAACTTCTCAGGTTACTAACAACACACTTAATGAGTGGGCAAAGACAAACAATATCCTCTTTCCTGTGGGAGCAATAACAGCAGATATCGAAAAGACCCGCTTTACTTGGGGCGTACGATCTTTACCCTGGCTGATTCTTTCAGACAATCAACACATTGTTACCGCGGAAGGTTTTGGACCGAAAGAACTCAATGATAAAATCAAAGCCACTGAGCCCAAGCCGAAGGCGCCTGCCAATAAGTGTCCGAGCGCTTTAGACTTGCTCGACAGGTATGCGGCAAATCAGGATAAGTTGAAATCATTCATAGTCAAAACAGAAACAATTTCCACCTATTTGAAACAAGACGCTTCCACTCAAGAGGAAAGGAAACGACGATATATAGAGGATTTCCGCTACAAGGACTCGGACAGTGACCTGATTGCATACTACAGTCTGAAGGAATCTAATTTAGGAGAAGATGGGATTTGGGTTCGAAGAGAAAGTCAACCAACATATCTGTGGGAGAGCGAACGCTACTACCAGTATCACAGGACGCCCATCCTGGATTCCAGCTCTCTAAAAATTATTACCTCTAATGAAGACTATACTAATCCTAAAAGGGGAATAACTATATTGTATTCCGGGGCGGACCCGATGCTCGGGCTCTTATCTGGTGACATCGAGCGGTTCGATTCAATATTTAAGCAATCCAACACAATATCAGCCCGCAATGAGCTTGAAAGGGTCGGTTCGGTAGATTGTTATGTCATCGACGCAAAATCAGAGCATGGTACTTATACCGTGTGGCTTGACCCTGAACATGGCTATGGTATTGCCAAAGCGGAACTCCATAAAGGGCCTGAAGACCTTATTCACGGACGACCACCCAGCAGCTACAAAGGCATGGAATCATACAAAGGCAAAAGCTCCTTCATAGAGAATGTGCGATTCAAAAACATAGAGGGCATTTGGATTCACGTGAAGGCTGATATTCGTAGCATCGAGAATCGACAGGATATCGCTCACTCATGGCATACTCACTACCAAATAACACAGATAGATGTTAATCCTGACCATGATGAGTTACAATCCTTCGTTCTGGATGTTCAGAATGGCACGAGGATCAAAATCATAGACGAACCAAGATTTGAGTACGTATGGGATGATGGAAAGAAATTCGTTGAGGACGAATGGGATGGCAGTATCCGATATGTGCCGAAAGATTGGTCGATACTTGTCGGCGTGGGTAAGCTGCTGCCTCAGTTCGAAGGCATCAAACTCAAGCTATCTGCTAAGCAAACCGAAAACAGGGCAATCCTGCTTTGCTTCTTTGATATGAATCAGCGGCCATCGAGATATTGTGTTAAACAGTTAACCCAAAAGGCAGCAGCATTGAAAGAAAAAGGCATAACTGTTGTGGCTGTGCAAGCGTCTCAAGTTAAGGAAAACACACTTAACGCGTGGACAAAGAAATACAATATTCCCTTCCCGGTAGGAGCGATAACAGCGGATATTGAAAAAACCTGTTTTGCCTGGGGTGTGCGTTCGCTGCCTTGGCTAATACTAACTGATAAAGGGCATGTTATAAGGGTGGAAGGTTTCGGAATTAATACGTTAGAGGAGAAACTCAAGAAGATATCGCCACGGTGACAAGGGATTCTTTCAGAGCACCAGCCACAAGTTTTGTTTCGAACCAATGGCGCCCAGATATCAGGAGGATAATGTATCCGTGGTTTGCTCACAGAAATTTGATCCAGTGTCAAAGAGATTATAAGACCAATACGACTGGGTGTGTTTGTGGAACACGCCAGAGAGAATTGAACTATAGATTATGAGCAATAAAATGACTGCGATCTTAAAGTGGAGTCTTGGTGTGTTTGCATTTAGCCAGGCGGTTATCTCAGCAACTTATGCCAAGCTGCCGGATATTACGGCAGCCGAACTGGTTGAGGCGATCAAATCGGCTGATTCTCACCTTGTAAATGTAGAAACCAAGTATATTATAGACCAGCAATTTAAGAAGACCAAGAGCATATATGTAAAATATGGTAAGCCTTTAAAGCGCAAATTAGAGATACATTGGCGGAAAGAAGGAATAAGAGATTACATTGATGTAACATGCTTCGACGGTAGGCTTATCCTCGGCAAGCCATTTCGGTTTGTTCTGGCTCTCAATGGCGAGATACGTATGCAGTGGACACCAAATGAGAACAAAGGTGACATTTTTAAAAAACCATTCATACACGCTTGGCCAATTCCGTTCGATTTCGGTCTAACACCTGAAAAAAGAGGTAAGATGCTGGGGAAAGTTCTTGAGCATTGCAGAATTGAAACTCTCAAAGAAGAACGCTGGGAGAATCATGAATGCTACTATATCGAAGCTGTTCAGCCCGACAAGGCCAGAATAAAAGCATGGATAGACCCGAATGCCGGCTACAGAGCAAGACATTCACAATTTTGGGGGCCGAACGGTTCAATCTGGTACGAAGCATCTGCAGAATTCAAAGATTGTGGAAACGGAGTATGGTTTCCTGTAAAAGGTGTATTCAAGTTATATGGTAACGACACCTCTACCGGAAAGCGTGTTGTATCCATTGAAAACAGATTGAAGGTTGAGCAAGTGAAGGTCAATGCAGACCTAACACAAAAAGATTTTGAAATTCAATTTCCACATGGGACAAGTGTATATGTTCATACCCTCAATGCGTCATATATCGCTGGAGTCACTTCGTTGGATGGTTTTGGTGAAGAGGCGTTAAACCCATTGGTAGGCAAACCCTTGCCCGATATGAAGGAAATTGCCGTTGATCATGATCCCAATCAGACGAAAGACAAGATGATTCTCGTATGCTTTTGGGATATGAACCAGAGACCGTCCCGGCACCGTATCGCCCAGCTCGCCAAGCAAGCTGAGCAGTTGAACTGCAAGGGCGTGACTATTATCGCCGTCCAGGCATCGAAAGTCGATGGAAACAAACTCAATGAGTGGGTCGAAAAGAACAACATTCCCTTCCCGGTCGGAGTTTTCCAGGGCGATGAAGAAAAAACCCGCTTCGCTTGGGGCGTACGTTACTTTCCCTGGCTGATTCTGACGGATAAACAGCATGTAGTAACCGCCGAAGGTTTCACTCTGGATGAGCTTAACGAAAAACTTAGTAATAATCCTAAGCACAAATCCGGACCAACACAGTGAAGTATATTATCTCGTCTGGTTTGTGAAGAATTTCCACAGTAATTAAGACCAATATATCTTTACCCGCCATAAATAATTAGCTACAATAAGGATGATTCGAAATTTATGTTTGGAACAGGAGGTCATTATGAAAACAAAATGGTTATTTCTGTTAGTCCTATTAGCGTTTTTCTGCAGTATCTCGGCGGCAGTCGGCCAGGTACGATTTAGAAAAATCGTTGTGGACGAAACCTTTCGCTCCGAGGGCGTTGCAGTAGGAGATGTCAACCACGACGGCAAAACGGACATCCTCGCCGGCGATGTGTGGTACGCAGCGCCGGATTGGAAGATGAACGAAGTCCGTCCCGTTGGCCAATACGACGGCTCGAAGGGTTACAGCCAGACCTTCGCCAACTTTGCGCAGGATGTCAACGGTGACGGCTGGGTCGATTCGATTATTATCGGGATGCCCGGCGACCCGTGCTGGTGGTATGAAAATCCCAAGAACAAGCCCGGCCACTGGAAGCAGAGAATGGTTGTCAATAGCGCCTGCAATGAGACGCCTCTGTTCGTTGACCTGCTGGGTAACGGCAGGCCGGTATTAATCTTCGCTGTTCGTCCCAGGGGCCAAATGGTGTGGTTCAGTGTGCCGAACGACCTTGAAGGTCTGTGGAATATGCACATTATCGCCGCCGGCCCCAATGCACCGGGTACAGAGAAGTACAGCCACGGCCTGGGCGCAGGCGATGTCAATGGTGATGGTCGAAACGATGTTTTGTTCACTGAAGGCTGGTGGGAAGCGCCTCAGGACCGAACGAAGACCAACTGGAGATTCCATCCAGCCAAGCTCGGGCCCAAGTGTGCAGATATGCTTGTTTATGATGTCGATGGCGATGGTGATAGCGACGTAATTACCAGCTCGGCCCACAATTACGGCATCTGGTGGTTCGAACAACTCCCTGCGGACGACGGCTCGCAGTTCAGGCAGCACCTTATCTCCAAAGAGTTTTCTCAGCCGCATGCAATACGGCTCGTTGACATCAATGGTGACGGTATTAAGGACTTGGTAACCGGCAAGCGTCACTTCGCACACCAGGGCAATGACCCCGGAGGAAAAGATCCGGCCATGCTGTATTGGTTCGAGTTACGCCGTCCCCAGAAAGGCGAGGTCGAGTTTATCATGCACATAATCGATAACGACTCCGGTGTTGGAACACAGTTTGAGGTAGTCGATTTAAACGGCGACGGCAGACCCGACATTGTTACATCAAACAAAAAAGGCGTCCACGTCTTTCTACAGCGGCGTCGAAGGACGTCCCGGCGCGACATATATGCTAAACGCTAAGATTTATTTGACTGCCGGATGCAATAAGCTATAATAAAACCAGTTTACTAGGGGTGGCCCGTGGATAAAGGGGCCTGAGAGAAAACCCTTTGAACCTGATCGGGACAATCGCAGAACCGGCGATATGCCTGCGTAGGAAAGTGATTGACGAATATTGAAACCTGACAACTATAGAGTGAATCGCTTCTGAGCGGGAGCGATTTTTTTTGTAACCACAGATTTACACAGATTAGTACAGAGTTACACGGATTGAAAAGAAGAGACAATGGCAACACAATTACAAATCGCGAGAACAGGGACGATTACCGACGAGGTCAAATTTGTCGCCGAGGCGGAGAACGTTGATGCTGCGCTTATTCGCGAGAGCATCGCCGCCGGCCGGCTGGTAATACCTGCAAACAAGCTGCATCTGAAAGCTAATCTGAGGCCGGCGGGTATAGGCCGGATGCTTACCACAAAGGTAAATGCAAATATCGGCACAAGCAGTGTCCGCTGCTCGGTGGAAGGTGAAATCGAAAAGATGAAGACAGCACTGGCCGCCGGCGCCGATGCAATTATGGATTTGAGCACCGGCGGTGACCTTGACCAAATCCGTGAGACACTACTTGCACAGTGCCCTGTACCTTTCGGAACGGTGCCAATCTATGAAATGATAAAGGACAGAAATGTCGAGGACATAGACAACAAAATAATTTTAGAGATAATCGAAAAACAGGCCAAACAGGGCGTTGACTTTTTCACGATTCACGCCGGTGTCTTAAGGGAGCATCTGCCTTTACTTGAGAATCGGGTGGCCGGTATCGTCAGCCGGGGCGGAGCGCTGTTAGCCAAATGGATGCTATACCACAACACACAAAATCCCTTGTACGAAATGTTCGATGATTTGTGTGGCATTTTAGCTGAGTATGATATTTGTTTTTCTCTTGGCGATGGTCTTCGACCCGGAGCAATCGCCGACGCTACCGACGATGCACAAATCGCAGAATTAAGGACCCTCGGCAAACTTACCGCAAGGGCCCAGGAAAAGGGCTGCCAAGTTATGGTCGAAGGTCCCGGCCACGTGCCGTTCGACCAGATACAATACAATATGGAAATCCAACAGCAGATTTGTCACGGTGCTCCGTTTTATGTTCTCGGCCCGCTGGTAACCGATATTGCAGCCGGTTACGACCACATAACATCAGCAATCGGCGGAACTGCCGCTGCCTTTTACGGCGCATCGTTCTTGTGCTATGTTACGCCCAGAGAGCATCTTGGTCTGCCCGATGCTGATGATGTTCGAGCGGGTGTAATTGCAGCAAGAATCGCAGCCCACGCCGCCGATATTGCTCGCGGCCTCAAAGGTATCGCCGAGCGGGATAAAAAACTGAGCATCGCACGGACGAATCTGGATTGGAAAACGCATTTGGCCGAATCGCTCGACCCGCAAACGGCTGAAAAAATGCACCGCCAGGCCTGTAAAGAAATCGGGGCCGAAGAATTGCCCTCCGCCGATTACTGCTCAATGTGCGGCAAGGCCTGGTGTAGCCTCAGGATAAACAGAGAAATCCGCGATGCGATAAAAGCTATCGGCAAAAAGATAAATACTGGCAGCCACGCATAAAATCCAAGCGGTGAGTAGTAAGTTGTGAGTGGTGAGTAGTGAGTGGTGAGTATTCAATTAACCACTCACCAATTAACCACTCACCAATCACACAGTTACGTCTTCATTGAATCCAATTCGATAAAAGCTATCGGCAAAAAGATAAATATCGGCAGCCACGCATAAAATCCAATTTGATAAAAGCTGCTGACATCAGCCTCCGGAGCGAGCATTTTGCAGATAAAAGTTGCAACAAAACACGCACCTACCATAGCAAAGCTAATCGTAACGGCTGATTTCATCGACTTCGGGTCACGACAAACCAAAATCGGCAGACACACCATAAGCATTACCAGGTTGATAATCGGCTCGGTAACACGAAAGTGCTTCTGGCTGTAAAGCTGACGCGAATCCTTGATTTTCCCCTGTTCTGCCTGTGTTACAAGGGCAGCTAACTGCCGCCAGCTCAGCAAAGTTTTGTGCTCGGATTTGAGCCTGATGGGGATGTCCCTTGGAGTAATGTCACTGGCGTAAGAAGCTATCGGCCGGGTGCCTCTAACGGAACCTTTTTCAATAAATCGCAATCGCCCGTTAATTAAATCCCACCCGCCGGTTTCGCCATTGTAAACCGCTTTTTCGGCATCTATCCAGCCGGTTACCTCCCAGATGTACGAATTAGCTATCTTACGCCGTGTGATGATAGTCGGATTGTGCAGCGTTGACGTTTCTACATCAAATCTTTGAGAGCAAATTAGTGAGCCATTGCCGTCATTGATAAACCATATATCATAGGATTCCTGGCCGGGAATATCGTCATGGCTGCGCACAAGCTTGTCCGCAAGTGGCGGTATTATCAGTTCCTGGTCAATTACCAGCACAGCGGTCAACAGCAATGCAAGAAGGACTATCGGTGCAATTACCCGCTTCAAACTAACGCCCGATGCCATCACGGCCACCAGCTCATTTGAGCGGACCATCTTGCCGAACGAAAATGACGCCGCAACTACGGTTATCATTCCAGCGAATTCCCGAAAGTAAAGTATGCTGTTCAGGCCATAAAAAACTAATATGTTTTTCATAACAGCCAGTGCGTTAAGGTTGGCGTGCTCGGTAAATTCGTCGAGATTCACGAACAAATCAATAATTATTCGCAAACCTATCAGAACGCAAAAGGCAATTGCGTAACCAATCAGAAAATTCCTTACAACATATTTGTCTAATATCTTCATGTAAAAAGAAATCCGCCAAGTAATAAAAATTGACGATTGAAAGTGCCTAAAGTGAGCTAAAGTTAAAAAAAACAAATAACTTTAGGCACTTTAGGCACTTCAAACTTTAGGCACTTAGCCATTAGCTTAATGCTTCAATAACCGGTAATATATCACAACAGCCAACAAAGACAAAAATGCCAACCCTCCCCACATCAATGCTATACCTGAAATGTTCTGTGCGCCGAGATTTTCCGTGAGGTGTTTTCCGCTTATTATGCACACTATCAGTACCGCAGCGGGCACACAACTTGCACCAAAAGCGCTGAGCAGATGTCCGCCTTTCTTTATTATGCCCAGACCGATGCCAATCATTATCATTGATACACAGCCTATTCCGAACACCAATCGGGAATGTGTTTCAGCCTTTATCTGCACCAATGTCTTACGTATTTTTCTCTGAAGCGCATTTTGCAGTTTTGTCAGTTGCGGACTTGGCTGCAATCCTGTTAACTCGAAAGCCAGTTTTTCAACCCTCAATGACAATGAGCCATTTTTTTCGGTTTTGAATTCATTTGCTATTGCCTCCACGGCCTGGGGTGGTAACAAACCACTTACGGTATAACGCCCCCTTATTTCCCCTGAGCCTTTTTCTATGTCCATCGTCAAAGTCGGTGCCAGCTTATCGCCCTCGATATGCAATGAAGCTCTTGCGCATTCTAAAGTTCGCAAAGTTCGTTTGCTGTCCGTATCGTATTCTTTGACTACTACGTTTCCGGATAACTCGACTTCTTCTTCGTCTCGTGCGATGCATTGACGCGCGATAAATTTGACCGAGTTTGGCTCGCCAAGCAGATTATAGAAGCTATTAGTACCATCAGCTATTTTGGTCTTAATGTCCTGCGCTAACAGCTCTGCGACCAGTTGTGCGTAAGTATCGCGCGCCAGTTTTGCAATCGGGTAAAACTGCATCAGGTCAGCCTGGATTTTTTTCATTTCACCTATTTTCTTGAATTTTATATCATCACCTAACAGCGAGCCGAATTCTTTTGTCAACGACAGCCATTTCGCCCCTCCCTCGTCCTCAGTATCCCTTTGGTATATGTTCTGTGCCATTATGCGCACTTCATTGAATCTGTCACGCAGCTTGAAATTTACTTTGGCAACTTCAGCAGTGATAATCTTTTTTATTTCATTATTTTTTATCTCAACAACAACCACACCTGAAAGTGCATCGTTTTGCGAGTTGGTCTGGTCGGCATAAATCAGGTACCGGCCGTCCGGTGGCAGTTTATAATATCTTTTCCGCTGGATATTGCGGAAAAGTATTTGTTTGGCATTGGCCTTGAGGGATTTTTCCGCTAAGTGTACGAAAGCCGGCATTACGTGGAAGCTCAAAAGCAGATTTGCAATCGCCACTATAATCGCCAGGACAAATCCCGGATAAACCAACGTCAGCAGACTTATTCCGCTTGCCCTGCATGCGTCAAGCTCATTATCGCTTGTAAGTCGCCCGTAAACCAGAGCCCCTGCAAATAATGCCGCCATCGGCAGAACAAAGGTCAGCGTTATCGGCAGAAAATAACCCATAAGGTGGACCACCTGTCGAGGCCCTACGCCGTATTCCTGGACCGGCTGAAGAATACTGCCCAAGCTCATGATTAGTGTCAGCGCCATCACCGCTAACACAAAAACTCTTAAAAGCTCCCGAAATATATATCTGTGCAGTGTAAAAATCATTTTTTGTGTATTTAGTACCGCATTTTATAAGTCTAACGACTATACCGTCATTTAAATACTATCCACTAAATACTATTCACCAAATTGCGCTTTGCAACAAAATTCTCCATCCGTTGTTTATGTGGTTATTGTTACCCGGACACTATACCTGCCGATGAGGCAGACGTCAAGAAGTCGGCTGTCATATATCAACGGTGAAGCACACGCCCGAACCAGCTAAAATTTTGCCCCCTGGTTCGGGCTTGTTGTTTTTTGGCCAAAGAAGTTTTTTTGCTCCGACTGAAATTGATAATCCCACATTCTTGATTCTAAATCATTGACATCCGTTTATAATACCGTTATTTTTAACGGAGTAGTGCTTTGTCACAAATGTATTGATGGATTGCTATTTTACAGAAGGTCGTCACCCCGAGCGAAAAAAGCTTGCCCTGGATTAGCCGCAGCCCTGAGCGAACAAAAGCTTGCCCTGAGCGTAGCCGAATGGGTCGAAGGGGTAGCCGAAGGGCCGAGGGGTCTATTAAAATAGATTCCTCGACTCCGCTGCGCTCCGCTCGGAATGACGGGGGGGGGTCGCGCTCGGAATGACAGTTTCTCAAATCAGACGTGACAGAGCAGTAGTTTTACGTTCTTGGTTATATAAGTTTTTGGGTTTTTAGTATCGGGAGCTTAATTTTGAGGATTCTTTCGGGCATACAACCATCCGGCAAACTTCATATAGGCAACTTTTTCGGTGCCATGCGTCAGCACCTTGAGCTACAGGCAGAGCACGATTGCTTTTATTTCATTGCCGACTTCCATGCACTTACCAGCAACCCAACGGCGGCCGAGGTTTTCGGCCATACTCTTGATGTCGCAATGGATTATATCGCTTTGGGCCTCGACATCGAAAAAACCATATTCTGGCGACAATCCGATGTACCCGAAGTTACGGAACTGACCTGGCTGCTTTCCTGCGTAACACCGATGGGCTTGTTGCAGAGATGCACAAGCTACAAGGACAAAGTCGCTCAAGGTCTTAGCCCTAATCACGGCCTGTTCGCATATCCCGTCCTCCAGGCCGCGGACATCCTCATTTACAACAGCGACCTTGTCCCGGTCGGCGCCGACCAGAAACAGCACATCGAGGTTACTCGCGACATCGCAATACGATTCAATAAAGCTTACGGCAAAGTCTTCACCGTGCCGGAAGAACACATCATCGAATCTGTAGCCGTTGTCCCGGGCGTCGATGGGCGAAAAATGAGCAAGAGCTATGGAAATACCATCGAAATATTCGAGCCGGAAGTTAGTGTTAGAAAAAAGATTATGAAAATCGTTACAGACTCCACGTCGGTCGAAGACCCCAAAGACCCCGATAAATGCAATGTCTTTGCGCTTCTGAAGCTTGTCGCCTCGCCGGAGGAGCTGGGCGAGTGGGGAGGTAAATATCGAAATGGCGGTATGGGCTATGGCCAGGCCAAGAAACGCCTCGCCGAGTTAATGATAGATTATTTCCAGCCGTTCCGACAGAAAAGAACCAAGCTTGAAAATAATATCGACTATGTCAAAGAAGTCCTTGCCAAGGGCGCCGAGCGGGCAAAAGCCGTAGCCCGGGAGACGCTCGAAAAGGCCCGCCAGGCCGTCGGACTGAAAAGATAACTATGGCTGATAAACTTGTTACAATTGCACAGTTCCCCAGTTATATAGACGCTGAGATGGCGAAACAGTTACTCGCTGATTTTGGAATCAAATCGGTTGTAACCGATCAGAACGTGGCAAATGTATATTCCATGCCCGCCTTTGGCCTGGCGAGTCTGCAAACTTTTGAAAGTCAGGCTAAGCGAGCACAGGAAATATTGGAATCTCAAGAGAGACAGGAGCAATAATACCGAGGGCATAAATTGGCTGATTATCGCGTAAATCTTGACATATTTGCAGGGCCTCTGGACTTGCTCTTGTATTTGGTCCGCAAGGAAGAGGTGGATATTTACGATATTTCCATCGCTAAAATAACCGACCAGTACATCCACTATATCGAAATGCTCAAAAGCCTTGATATTGACCTTGCCGGTGACTTTCTGGTAATGGCCGCAACGTTGATGCAGATAAAATCGGCAATGCTCCTGCCAAAAGCGGAACCCGAGTCCGCCCTGCTCGGAGAGGAAGATTTGGCCGACCCCCGCGCAGAGCTTATCCGCCAGCTCCTCGAATACAAAAATTTCAAGGATGCCGCTAACCTGCTCAATGCCGCCGCCGATGAGCAAAAAGAACGCTTCCCGCGACCCTGCACTATTGTTGAACGGCTAAAGCCCCACGCCGAGCCCGAGATTGATATTGAACAGGTCAGTATCTGGGACCTGCTCGAAGCCTTCGATTCAATATGCAAAGCAACCGGCACTATTGGCGACATCAGCCGTATCAAGGACGATACGCCCATTGATTTGTATCAGATAGAGATTTTGCATCGGCTGCAGACAGAAGGCCCGATGACTTTTGAACGCCTTTTTGAGGCCAGAACCAATCGTTTTGTAATGATCGGATTATTCCTTGCACTTTTGGAATTGATTCGAGAGAAATTAATTTGGGCCAAGCAACAGGCGTCCTCCTCTTCTATATACTTAAGGCCCTTAACTGATGAGCCCGCCGAGCAGGCGGTGCAGAAGGCCATCATTGCCGCCGAGGCCGACAACAAGCCTGCTCATCCCCAAGCTTCGCTTGAGGCTGCCACGCAGCAAAAACCACCTCCTCTGACAATTTCTGAATTTGCCTCGAAAATCAGGTCCGTGGTTGTACAGCAACAGCAGGAAAAAGTCGTAGAGCCTTTCCAACAGGTGGAAGAAATACAAGCCGCCGAAGACCATAAAAATTGACGATTGAAAGTGCCTAAGGTGAGCTAAAGTTGACCACTTGTAGAAGCTTGTTTGTCGGTGTCGAAGCTGGTATCGAAACTGGAAGCTCGATGTTGGATGCTCGAGTAGAAGCGAGTTTCAAGCTTCTATGACAAGCATCGATACAAGCATCGACAACCTTAAACGAAAACTGCGCTTTAGGCACTTTAAACTTTAGGCAGTAAGCTATTAGCTTAATGAGCTAAAGCCCATGCCCAGGCTTTCGATAAGCTCAGGTGGTGCGCTGAGTTTGAGGTCTCCACGTATCAATAATTGAGTTATTATGGGTCTGTGGTTATTTGCTTTTTTGTTTTTTTGTGCTATACTTTAAATAGATAATAATATAGTGGGGGATGAAGAGATTTACACACCGATATTACGCTTACAGCCCTCAATAAGTGGGAAATGTACAGTGATTGCTCGAACAGCTTGTGGGGTTAATTGCCCTTGGTTGAATGACGTGGTTTTCATGTAAACTTAATAGCAGTTTATGTCGATTAAAATCTGGTACCGGGACGACCATCGTTAAAGCAGCTCTGGCGGTAAAAATGGGCCGGGTCGTCTCAATGGACCGGGCTTTTTCGAGGAGAGCAATAATGGTCCCAAAAACATGCAACATTCGTTGTCGCCGGGGCTTCTCGTTAGTCAGCGTAATGATTGCGATTGTCATCATTCTGGTGGCGCTTATCGGAACTTCTAATTTTAGATATTTTTCCACTTTGGATGCAAAAAAAGCTGCCGCAAAGACAACCGCCTCCAGAATCGGACTGATGCTCTGCGAAAATTGGCGTGGCATCGGAGGCGTCGAGACTTATGACCCAGCAGCATATTTAGGTTCAGATCTGACAATCACTGCAAGTAGTGGTCCTTCCGAGCCGACGGATTTTACCCTCCTGGGAAGCTACAACGTTACTGTAAATGGCGCTAACTTCTATATAACTTTATCGTGGAAAGACGTTAGTGTCGGATTGAGGGCCTTGAATATCATTGTAGCCTGGGCGCAGCGGGAGCAGGGAACGAGCAGCCTTAATGATGCGGATAAATCTTTTAAGCTCACAACCTATGCCTTATAAAGACTTCTGCAAAATCGAGGTTAGGCATACTTTGGAAAGAAAAAATTGTTCCCCACTTTCGTGAGGACAAGCTTTTAATTTTTTCTTTTCAAACAATAAATTATTACATAGTAAGCAGCTATTTGATTATTTAAGAAAATCAAAAAACCTGATTTTCTTAAATAATATATGCCTAACCTCAATTTTGCATAACTCTAACGTTTTATAGATAATGGAGACGACGATGATTAAAAAAAGATTAACAGCCTCACGGGGCTTTACACTTATAGAGTTGATGATAGCCACAGCAATTATGGTTATTGTCGTGCTTGCTGTCGGTATAGCCTTGGTTGACGGCCAGAGAGGCTGGAGCATCCAGTATGATCGTATATACTCCGAGGTCGTTACAGACGGCTATGTAGCAAGGAGGAAGTTTGATGCAGTAACGCGGACGGCAAGCAGGGACAAGTTCCTGCTCGATGACGCCGGCGGTTGGGTCGAGGTTTATTACTATGCAGACGACACATCTACTGTCGTTGACCGCTATGCACGTTTCTACACGGCTAATGGTGACCTGAATGTTGAGTACGGCCAACTGGATCCAAAAGAGACACTATCAATCGAGACCGTCTGCGGGAATGTATCCGGCTGCACGTTCGAGCAACTCGGCCGGTCCATTCAAATGATACTTAAACTCGATAACGGGACGCAGACGAACACAGTTATCTCGTCTGCGGTTGCGAACAATTAAAAAATCGTCTTCGAAAAAATAGGGAGGAAGTAAATATGAAAAAGCTGCTACAATCAAAAAAACGCGGCTCCGCCATACCGCTGGCCATAGTTGTGGTCTTAATATTGCTTGCAATGGGAACAGGACTGCTCAGGATGGGTCTGAACAGCCGCATCTTTTCCACACGAAGCGCCTCGGATATTGCAGCCCGATGTGCTGCCGACGCAGGGCTGACAAAGGCTCTCTTTGAAATGAACGAAAAACTGCAGGTTAGATTCTGGGACGGCAGCACCCTACCACAGGCAATTGACGCAAACTTGCCCAATTTTGACGCGGTCTTCAGTTATAGCGTTACAGGTGATGTCGCCAGCGGCTATACTATTTCGTCCGTTGGAACAGCCGGTCAGGCCCAAAGAACAGTCTATGCGACCTTAGAACTGGAGGGATTATTTGAGCATGCAATTCTAACGAAAGAGTATCTGATATTGAAATCCGGCACGACCGTTGATGGATACAACTCCCTGGATCCACTCGATACCGATATAGATGTCGATATTGGTACCCAAAGCACTTTAGACTCAAGCATAATTCTCAATAGTGGTATAATTGTGGAGGGCGACGTTATTGTGGGTATAGGCGGTGATCCGAATACTGTTATAAAAGACCTCGGCGCGACAACCGGCTATCAGTACTCTGCACTAGAAGAAGATCCCTTAGCACTGATTACCCCGCCGACACTGCCCGATTGGGGAGCTGATATTACCGTCACGGGCGAAATCGTAACAATCGGCCCTGCAGACAGCGGCCAATATGGCAACCTTATTTTGGCAAAGGGCACCACGCTTGGAGTATTGGAAATAAGTGGCGATGTTGTCTTGTACCTCACCGGAAATATCGATCTCGGAGAGTCGTGCGAGCTTGTTATAAAGGAAAACTCGTCTTTGACCGTTTACATAGATGGAGATATTCACTGTCGCGTAGGCAGCTCAGTCAATAACGAAAATCCTCCTGAGGATCCCATGAAATTCCAATTGTATGGTACAAGTGAAACTACACAGTTTTTCGACATAAAGGCCAAGACCACCTGGAGCGCAGTTATCTATGCCCCCAATGCAGATGTTGACCTTTATGCCAATGGGGATTTTTACGGGTCTGTCGTTGCCGATAGCTTTGAGTTCAAGGCCGGCGGCAATTACCACTATGATAAAGCGCTGAAAGAAGTCGAAATAGACGATGAGGGTGTGCGCTTCGTAGTAAATAGGTGGCATGAATGAGGGCAATCCTTAAGTCATCAACTTCGGATATTCCGCCTGTGCCCAAACTGTGAAGTAGCAAAATGTGGGCTGAAGACGTTACTTAATCTTTCTCATCAGAATCAGGTTCTTGGGTCGTGGGCATCGACCTGTTTTGGTTGGAGATAAGAATATGAATAAGATGCTACAATCTAAAAAGCGTGGCTCTGCAATACCGCTGGCAGTGGTTGCGGTTGTAATATTGCTTGCAATGGGTACAGGACTGCTGAGTCTTGGTTTGCACAGCCGCATTATCTCTATACGAACGGCCTCGGACATCGCAGCCCGCTCCGCCGCCGACGCCGGACTGATAATGGCCCTCTTTGAAATGAATGAGAAGCTGAAAGTCGAACCCTGGGATGGCAGCAGCCTGCCGCTTGGAACAAATATAAGCCTGCCCAATTGTGACGCAGTCTTTAGCTACACAGTTACAGGTGATCTCAGCAGCGGCTATACTGTTGAGTCCACCGGAATTTTCAACCAGGCCCAAAGAACAGTTAGCTGCACTTTACAACTTCAGGGGCCATTTGAAGCAGCAATTTTCACAGAAGAAGGTATGGAACTAAAAAACTCAGCCGTGGTGGACTGGTACAATTACACCGAAGACGACAAAATTATGCAAATCGGCACGAACAGCATCGCACCAGGCTCCGTTGGTCTGAGAAACTCGGCAACTGTATATGGTGATTTAGTTGTGGGTATGGGCGGAGACCCAAGTGTCGTTATTGACGACTACGGCGCGACCATCACGGGTGATATCCGCGCCTTGACGGAAAGATACGTTATGCAACCAGTAACGGTGCCGGAGTGGCTGGAATCGCTGCCCTCCAGCGGGGCTATACCAAATGATACAAATGATACAACAATAATCACTTCCGCGAGGTATAGCAGCATTGACCTTGGGAACAGCGAAACAGTTACAATCAGTGGTGGGGACATCACACTTTATATTACCGGCGATATAATCCTCGGTAACTCTGCTGAGCTGGGGATAGAGAACGATGCATCTTTGGTCCTGTATTTAGGTGGTGATTTTGAAGGTAAAAACTCAAGCACCATTAACAATGAGACTCAGGACCCTCAAAAACTCAAAATATACGGTCTCGATAGCTGCGTGACTATTCGGTTTAAGAACAGCACCGATTTTTATGGAGCAATTTATGCCCCCAACGCGGATGTAGTGATGGACAACTCCGCTAACATATACGGGTCAGTTATATCCAAGAGCTTTGACCAACGAAACTCGGGCACCTTTAACTATGACGTGACGCTGAGAGATGTAAGTATAAATGACGAAGCTGTGTACTTCACGATAACAAACTGGCATGAGTAATATAATAAGCAAACCAACCTGATAATAAGGTCTGACTATACGGCAGCTTCGTTCTAAAACGCCGACTTCGACAAGCCAGTCTCAACAAGCTCGGAAGGGTTCACTCAAGCCGGTCAGCTCGGCCGGATATAACACCGGACAGTCGCTCCATCAATTCTCAACAGGCACTTCTAAAATGTGGGTGTGGCTAATTTTTCTGGCATCTCGTAATCCCATTGTTTATAAGCTATTACATTCGTTTGTCATCCTGAGCGTAAGCGAAGGATCTGGCCTTAGAAAAGGATTAGAGATTCTTCGCTCCACTGCGTTCCGCTCAGAATGACAGGGCGTGAAGGCAGGGCTCAGAACTGTCTTTAAGCCTTTTGCTTTTCTCAGCATGACAACGGGAAATTACTCTGCCAGGAAATCTGGCCACACCCCAAAATATTACATCGCACGAAAATTCTTGACATGCGGGCTTGAGTGTGAAATAATCTTAGGTTTTCAGGGAATTTGGGCTAATAAGGAACAAAAGTGTCGCACAAAATCATATCCAAAAAGCAGCTTTCAGAGGACGTTTTCACTGCTGAAATCGAAGCTCCGCTGGTTTCGCGGGCAAGAGAGCCGGGCCAATTTGTCATTATCAGTATAAACAACGAATACGGCGAGCGGATCCCTCTGACAATCGCCGGAGCCGACCCGGAAAAGGGCACCATCCGCCTGATATGGCAGCGCGTCGGCAAAACGACCGCTGAATTAGCTGATTTGCAGCAGGGTGACGAAATCACTAACGTCGCAGGGCCGTTGGGTAAGCCGACTCATCTCGAAAACTTCGGCACCATTGTCTGCGTTGGCGGAGGTATCGGCAATGCACCCTTGCTGCCCATCGCACAAGCCCTGAAGGCCCAAGGCAACAAAATCATCAGCATCCTCGGGGCAAGAAGCAAAGAGCTGCTCATCCTCGAAGAGGAATTCGCACAGATAAGCAGCGAATTGATAATCACGACCGATGACGGCTCATACGGACGAAAAGCACTGGTAACCGAACCATTGAAAGAACTCTGTCAGCGCAACCCAAAGCCGGACCAGGTCTTTGTAATTGGCCCGGCTATAATGATGAAGTTCTGCTGCGAGGTAACAAAACAGTTTAATATACCCACACAAGTATCGCTCAACACCATTATGGTTGACGGCACCGGTATGTGCGGCGGCTGCCGAATCGAATTTGATGGTCAGCCAAAATTCGTCTGTGTTGACGGACCGGAATTTGACGGGCACAAAGTCAACTTCGACTTGATGATGAAAAGATTGAACGCCTATAAAGACCAAGAACAAAGAGCACACGAACAATATAAAAAACACCGATGTAAAATAGGCCTGGACAAATAGAACCTTGAACATATCTGTTCTGTCAAAAGCAGCAGATACCGTTAGCAATTGTTGGGGATTCCTTACAGTGACAGACAAAGAAAATCAGGAACTTCTGCAGCAGCTTCTGCAAAAGCAAAAAACCGGCAAGCTCACACCCACCGACAGATACAAAATACCCCCACAGGACATGCCCGAACAGGACCCCATCACCAGAAGTGGTAACGTCAACGAAGTAGCAACCGGCTACACCGAAACCCAGGCGCGACTGGAATCTATGCGCTGCCTCCAGTGCAAAAAGGCCCCTTGTATTAACGGCTGTCCGGTACGAATCAGAATAAGAGACTTTATTTCTGCCATTGCTGATGGCCACTACAAGAAAGCCCTGGATATCATAAAGGAAAATTCACTATTGCCCGCTGTTTGTGGCCGAGTGTGTCCGCAGGAAGTCCAGTGCCAGCAAACATGCACTGTCGGCTTAAAATTCAAAGACTCCACGAAAGCCGTTTCAATCGGCCGACTTGAAAGATTTGTCGCCGACCTCGACCAAAACGCCGGCAGCGTCCCTGCCGTCGCAGCCGAGACCGGAATGAAAGTCGCCGTAATCGGCTCGGGACCCGGCGGTATTGTTACCGCCGCTGACCTCAGAAGGGCAGGCCACGATGTTACAATATTCGAGGCCTTTCATAAAACGGGCGGCGTGATGGTTTATGGAATCCCGGAATTCAGACTCCCTAAAGCCATTGTGCAAAAGGAAATCGACATCCTGACCAAAATGGGTGTCAAAATCACCTGTAACTTCATTGTCGGCAGAACAAGAACCATCGAGCAATTGCTCAAAAAGGACGGCTTCGATGCCGCCTATATCGGTGTTGGAGCAGGCCTGCCGAGGTTTATGGGCATCGAAGGCGAGTCCCTTATCGGCGTATTTAGTGCCAACGAATATCTCACACGCGCAAATCTTATGAAGGCATACGACTTCGGCTCGGGAGCCGACACCCCAATCGCCCTCTCAAGGAAAGTCGCCGTTATGGGCGGCGGCAATGTCGCTATGGACTCAGCAAGAACAGCACTGCGACTCGGAGCCGAAAAGGTCTATCTGGTCTATCGAAGAACCGAAAAGGAAATGCCCGCTCGAATCGAAGAAGTCCATCACGCAAAGGAAGAAGGAATCGAATTTCACATATTGCAAAGCCCAAAACGAATAATAGGCAATGAGAACAGCCATGTTATTGCCATCGAATGTCTCAAGTATCGGCTTGGTGAACCGGATGACTCCGGCCGACGCCGGCCCATACCCATCGAAGGCTCGGAGTTTAGAATTGACGTTGACACTTGTATAATAGCTATCGGCAACATTGCAAATCCGTTGATTCGCCAGACGACCCCAGGCCTGGAGTTCAATAAGTGGGGCAATATCGTTGTTGACGAGGAAACTATGGCCACCTCGGTCCCGGGCGTTTACGCAGGTGGAGACATCGTCTCAGGCGCCGCGACCGTTATCCTCGCAATGGGCCAGGGCCGAATCGCCGCCGCCGCTATAAACCAGTACCTGGAAAAAGAGAAAAAAAATAGAAACCAACGCATGTAGGCGGAATTTCCCGGCTCGACACAGAATAACAGTATTTGGAAAAACTCTATTAGCTGAAAATGCAGATGGAGACCTAAAAAATCCACCTGCAATCGCGGCACATACCCGTGAGAATTTTGAGATAGTTTCTTAAAACCAGACGGTAATTATAATATTAGGCTCGGTCTTTTTGGCCTGGAGCGGGCCAGTAACGATGTTTGTTCGTTTTACCACAACATCCGGGTTTTCCTGTAGCCATTTGGTGATTTGCTCATCAAGAAAATTTATAGCACCCGGGTGCAGCTTTGTAAAGAAGGTTTTTACGCCTGCGATTCGGTCGGCGGAAACTACTTTTTCGGCCGGCTTTTTCGCAACGGGCTTCGGCACCTCAATCTTCGGCACCTCCACCGGGCTGCTGCCTCCTAAATCCAGGGGCGAATGCAAAACACCCGTTCCGCCTGCACCGGCATCGTCAAGAGGAATCGGCTTATCAAGGTCTTCGTCAAGCGGGATGGGTTCGTTGAGATTTGGACCGCCAAGATTACTGCTGTCGAAATTATCCATAGACTGCCCCTTTACTAAAAATCAAGCTCTGATAATGGTATCTGGATATGACACGACTGACCGCCAAATAACAACAACGGCACGATTTAGCCTGATACCTCATTTGTTTTATTTGTTTAAGCTGTGTTAAGCTTCAGGTTCAGCGTTATCTTCTTCGGCCTTTGCCTTTTCGGCATCCTCTTTGGATTCTTCAGTTTCTGCTTTTACCTCAGCTTTTCCAGATTCTTCTTTTGGCTTTTCAGACTCGGTCTTGGCTTCGGATTGTTCTTCGGTTTTTTCAGTCTCTGCCTTGGCGTGTTGTTCTGCTGCTTTTGCCTTTTCGGCCTCAGCCCTTTCAGCGGCCCTGGCCTTCGCATCAGCGTCAGCTTTTGCTTTCTGGGCTTCTGCCAGAGCTTTGTTGGCCTGCTCCAAGGCTTTTTGCGCCTCGGCCTTGGTTTTTGTTGCATCGGTTGTTGCTGTTTCAGCGGCTTTGGTTTTTGCTTCGGCCTCGGCTATAAGTTTTTTCGCTTCAGCCATTAGTTTGTCAGCATCAGCTTTGGTTTTTGCTGCATCGGACGTTGCTTTTTGGGCTTCGGCTTTTATACGCTCGGCCCGAGTTTCTGCTTCCCTGGCGGCGTTTCTGGCCAGGGCTTTTTCCGCCTGGGTATCGAGGCGTGATTGTTCAGCTTCCCGGGCTTTGCGCTGCTGTTCCTCTTCGGGAGACTCGTCTCCAAAAATGTCCTTAATAGTTTTTTGCAGACCTCCGGGGGAAGCCGGTTCGTGTTTTTTTCTGATTTCTTCCATTACTTCTTTTTTTGGTCTGCCGCCGGTGGAATAGGTCGGAGTTAATATGAACACAGTCTCAATCGCTCGCTGCTCGGTATCTTCGCCGGAGAACAGAAAACCGATAAGAGGTATATCTTTTAGGAGCGGGACGCCGCGGACGACTCCAAATTCTTCGGTCCTTCTCATTCCGCCGATTATGAGACTTTCACCCGGACGAATGCGGTTTTCTTTGCTTGTGATTTCCCTTTTGGTAATGATTGGTACTTGCTTCACACCATCAGGAATATTTTTTGCGCCAAGCAGGATGCTGGTTTCAAGACCGATGTAGCCATCCGCATAAACGTGGGGAGTGACTTCAAGCGAGTTAATTACTTCTTTGTATTCTGTTTCAATTTGGGGAAGGTAATCGCCCTGAGTAGGTATGTACTTAGTTATTTTTTGCAGTGGTACGTTTTGAGTTGACTTAACCATTGCTGTTTTACCGTTGACGGTCTCGAGCGTCGGGTTCATCAGGATTTTCAGATAACCTTTTGACTCGAGCAGGTCGATCAAAGCGGTGTACTTATCCTCTTCCGAATATCCTATCTTAAGGCCCATTCTGGCACGAAGAAGCTCCCTCAATGAAGCACCTGGAAATGCAGCTAACGTTTCTCCTTCTTCGCTTATTAGTTCAGTAACTCCTGCCCCGTAAGGGAGAGCTTTAGGCCCGGCCCAAATATCTTCACCGAACAACTTTTCAATTAATATAGTGGTTTCCCGGTCGAATGTAAAATCTGCAAAAATCTCGGATACGAGGCAGTCTACCTTGACCTGAATCGGAGGAACATCGATCATTTCCAACAATTCAAGTACTGCATCGGCATCCTCACGAGCCGGGCATCTGGCTATCAACTGGTTAGTGGCAGGATTGCTGCTGACAGTGTAGTCCGGCACCACGGTTGGCGGTTTGTTTGCTTTCTGAAAAATTTCCGTTGCAAATTGCTCGTGGATGATTTTTTTGAGTTCATCGGAGGTATGATGCCTGCAAAAGTAGACTAATTTGAACTCCGGTTTGCCGCCGACTATTTGCTCGACGATTTTGGGTGGTGTTGTGTAGATTTCGGGTATAGGGATATTTGGTTCGGTAGCGGTAACATCAATCTTTAGATCGCTTAGAGCCTTCTCGGCGTTGTGTTCGGTATTTGTCTGGGCAGAGAGGTCCCTAGACCCTCCAACCAATACCATAACCACTACAACCACAGCCCCTGTCAGCCATTTGCTGCGGCTAAATTTTTGGCTGCTGCCGGTCATAATTTACACCCGTCATTGTAACCTCGGTCCCAATAAAGGGTGTTTTTAATCCTCTTCTTATACCTCTGACCCAAGTACAGACGACAAGTTGCGGTATTATATTGCATATTTCCTTTATCGTCAAGCATATTCTGAAAAAATTAGTAAAAATAATTTCTCTTTATTCGAGCTTACCCAAATTAAAATATTAGACTAAATTGCGTTTTTTTGCTATTTTTTGGGGTTTATGCCGAAAAAGCAGAAAATTACGGTTGGTTTTGTAGCGTTGGGCTGTCCAAAAAACTTGGTCGATAGTGAAAGAATGTTGGCTGAAATCGCCGAAGCCGGTTTTTTGATAACCGCCGAGCCTGATACTGCCGACGTCGTTGTCATCAATACCTGCTGTTTTATTGCCCCGGCCAAAGCCGAATCGCTCGAAGCAATAAGGCACGCTGTGGACCGAAAGCTCAGCCCGCCTCGGCGGGTAAAAAAAGTGATTGTTGCGGGCTGTCTGCCGGAAAGAGCAGGCCGGCAACTTTTCAACCAGGTCGATGGCATCGATGCCGTTGTCGGTCTCGGTCAGCGAGATAACATTGCCGTGATAATCAAAAGAACCCTTTCTTGTGGACAGCCGACCGCTTATCTGGACCGCTCACCGCAAACAATCCATGACGACAGAGCCAGGTTACTTATTACGCCGGGCCATTGGGCGTACCTGCGAATCAGTGAGGGCTGCAATCACCGCTGCTCCTTCTGTACGATACCGGCAATTAGAGGCCGATTCCGAAGCAAACCCCGGAAACTCGTTCTGGCCGAGGCGGCTGAATTAGTTTCGGCAGGCACGGTCGAATTGAATATAATCGCACAGGACACGACACACTACGGCCGAGATTTGAAAATCAAAAACGGTCTGACCGGCCTTGTCAGCGAACTCGAAAAGATTGCCGGTCTGTCGTGGATTCGGTTGATGTATCTATACCCTGCGGGAATTGACGATAAACTCATCGAAACCATCGCAGAGAGCGAAAAGATCGTTCGCTACCTCGATATTCCAATCCAGCATATAGACAATAAAATCCTCAAGGCCATGTGTCGGCCTGATACCAGAGACAAGCTCAAAAGACTGATTGAGAAGCTGCGCTGTGCCATGCCGAAGATTGTGCTGCGGACAACTGTAATAGTCGGCTTTCCGGGCGAGAGCAACCGGCAGTTCGCCGAGCTTCTGGATTTTATCAAATGGGCCCAATTTGATGCCTTAGGCTGCTTTAAGTTCTATGCCGAATCCGGCACCGCAGCAGCCCAAATGCCAGGCCAGGTCCCCGAGGAGATGAAACAGCAGCGTCTCGAAGATCTGATGCTCACCCAGCAGAAAATCGCCTTTGCCAAAAACAAAAATAGAATCGGCAGCAAACTTACCTGTCTGGTTGATTCGGTTGATAGTGACAGACTCAGCCAGGGACGGTTTTACGGCCAGGCACCCGACATCGACAGCGTCTGTATCATAAAGAAGTGCTCGGCGGAGCCAGGTGAGTTTATCAATACGAAAGTCGTTGGCACAAAAGACTATGATTTGCTCATTGAGCAAATTTAGTATTGAATTATATCGCCAACAAAGTTTACCCCGTTAGAAATTTTCTCTTTTTGGGCAATATTATTTCTTGTGATGGAATTTCTAACGGGGTAAACTTCTGATTATGCTAAGGCTTATCCCGAATATTTTAACTTTTGGCCGGCTTGTTTTAACCATCGTCTTTCTGGTTATGATTCTTTATTCACCTCATGTCGCTAACAAGGCGGTGTTTCTGGATATCGCGTTTGTTATGTTCGTAATTGCCGGGCTGACCGACATCGTTGACGGTATAGCAGCTCGCAGGTTCAACGTTACCAGCAAATTCGGCCGAATGATAGACCCGCTGGCGGACAAAGTGCTGGTCTGTGGTACATTTATTTGTTTTGCAATAATCGGTGAGCCGAAGCTTTTCGATTTGGGCCCCGGCGCATTGGCGGTTATTCAGTGGTCGGTAGCGGGCATTTTAATCGCAAGAGAAGCCTATGTAACGGCACTGCGTCACATTGCGGAAGCCCACGGCGTCAACTTTGCCGCAACCATATCCGGCAAGGTCAAAATGTTTTTGCAGTCCTTTGCCATCGGCACGGTGGTTATTAAAATGGCTCACGCCCAGACGGTGACATGGGGATATTGGTTCACTACCGTGACGTTTGTGATTATGTTGGCGGTTACAGTTATTTCAGGCCTGAGGGCAACTCAGCGAAGCTGCTGGAAAGAAAACGGCAGCGCCGGCGAATAATTGATTATTGACCGGCTATATGCTGAGTGTCATCAATATTACGAGGAGCGAAATATGAAACATCAATTGCGCTATATTATGAAGGTGCTGGTTCTCTGCGGCGTGTTTTGTGTGCTGGCAAGTGCGGTCTCAGCGATGGCTGGATCCAGAAACGACACGGTCAAGATTCGGGAGGAATTTATGCCGCCCGCCGGCAAAGGAAAAACCTGGAAGTTGGCCTGGAGTGATGAGTTCAACGGCACGAAGATTGACAAGTCCAAATGGGAAATCTTCGGCGACTGGAAACGGCGAGACGGTTACTGGGTTAAAGAGGATTCCTACCTGGACGGCAAAGGCAATCTTATAATCCGCACAAAAAAGGACGGCGACCGTTATACCAGCGGGGCAATACGAACCAGGAACAGATTCGAGCATAAGTTCGGCTATTGGGTCTGTCGGTGCAAATTTCCCGAACAGGTGGGGCACTGGCCGGCGTTCTGGCTTCATACGGGCAGCGTTGGAAAGATAGGAAATGAAGGCAGAGACGGCACAGAGATAGATATTATGGAAAAACCCTGGCTGGAAGACAAAATAACGCAGAACTTACACTGGGACGGCTACGGCGCCGCCCACAAAAACGCAGGAGGAAAGATCAGCACGATACCGGGTATCAGCGAAGGCTTTCACACGTTCGGTTTGCACTGGAAGTCTGATGAATACGTTTTCTACGTGGATGGTAAAGAAACCTGGCGCACTAATGCAGGAGGCGTCTCACAGGTGCCCCAGTATATAAAACTTACCGAGGAAATTGGAAAGTGGGGCGGTGATATAAAAAAAGCAAAGCTTCCTGATTACTTTGTAGTCGATTACGTGCGTGTATATGACGCGATCGAGCAAAGCGAGACAGCGGGACAGAAAGAGTTGATTCGCAAAGCAGTCAACGTCAGACCTTCGGCGCGACAGCTTGCCTGGCAGCAGGGAGAGTTCATTTGCTTTATCCATTTTGGCGTTAACACGTTCACCGCTCGCGAATGGGGTACCGGCAAGGAGGATCCGAAAATCTTCAATCCCGAGAAGCTGGATACCGACCAGTGGTGTCGGATGATGAAGGAAGCCGGGATGACCCAGGCGATTCTGACGGCCAAGCACCACGATGGGTTCTGCCTGTGGCAGACGCGATATACTACACACTCGGTGGGATCGAGCCAATGGCGCAACGGCAAAGGTGACGTGCTGCGTGATTTGGTCGATTCGTGCAGGAAGTACGGGCTGAAGGTCGGCGTGTACTTATCCCCCGCCGACCTGTATCAAATCGAAAGCCCGGACGGTCTATACGGCAACCTGAGTAAATATTCCGAGCGGGTGATACCGCGCCCGGTGCCGGGCCGTCCGTTCCGAGACAAGCGAACCTTCAAATACGTCGTGGACGATTACAACGAATATTTCCTGAACCAGTTGTTCGAGCTGCTGACAGAGTACGGCCCAATTCATGAGGTCTGGTTTGACGGTGCACACCCTAAACGCAAGGGCGGACAGAAATACACTTACGCGCAGTGGTATGAAATGATCCGCGAGCTGGCGCCGGAAGCGGTGATATTCGGTAAAGGGCCTGACTTGCGGTGGTGCGGTAATGAGGCAGGGGACACAAGAGCGGCAGAGTGGAGCGTCATCCCCATAAGTGCACCGGTGGACAAATTTGATTGGCCGGATATGACGGCGCAGGACCTGGCGAGCCTGGGCAAACTTCAGGAAAGCCTCAGTAGCGGGGGATACCTGCACTGGTATCCGGCTGAGACCGACACATCAATCCGGCGTGGCTGGTTCTGGCGAGACGAAAAGCAGCGCGTCAAGACAACCGAGCATATCCTTGATATCTGGTATCGCTCTATCGGGGGCAACACCGTGCTTTTGCTGAACGTCCCGCCTAATCGTGACGGGCTGTTCGCCGAGCGCGACAGCAAGGTACTAACTGAAGTTGGGCGAATCCTCCGCGAAACATTCAAGACCAACCTGGCCACCGGCGCCACGGCAACCGCCTCAGCCGGCCGTGGACCGGGCTTCGAAGCAGCCAACGCGCTCGACGGGGACACAGCGACGTGCTGGATGCCGCCTGATTGGACCACGCAGGCCGAACTGGTGGTGACACTGGACGGCCAAAGAGCCTTCAATGTAGTGATATTCCAGGAACAAATCCGCGACTTCGGCCAGCGAATCGCCAGGTTCGCCGTTGACGCCCATATCGATGGCAAATGGCAGCAAGTGGCCGAGGGACAAACAGTCGGCTACAAGCGAATCTGCCGCACACCGAGCGTTACTGCGGACAAGGTGCGAATCAGGATATTAGACTCTCGCGTTTGCCCGACCATTTCCAACTTCACTTTATTCTATGCCCCGCCCATTCGGACGATTATCCGTAACTAATGCTCTGCTACAATTAATTTGATGGGTGGCAGCCTCAAGCGAGTCCCGAAATTTCGGGACGAGCTTGGGGATGGTTCGGGGTCAGCGGTAGCAAGCCATCCCCAAGCTGCGCTTGAGGCTGCCACTCTTCCAAGTTATCAAAGCAAATTTGAAAGACTATTCGTGCGAGTCAATAAGTTCGTCCGTAATTTCAAGGGGACTTAAACCTATTTCGTCGAAAATTTCCTTTTCCAATCTATAGATTAACGGGTCAACCTTAGCTGTGATAATCTTACTTTGAGCTTCTGTGTCATAAAAGAAAACATTTCTTTTATGGGCTTCAGTCAATCTTTCTTCTAACGACACAATCTCCTCGTGCATAACTCTCTTATCTGCATAATAAACTAATTTTTCTTCCCACGTATTCGGCTTTTCTTTCTTATTCAGTACGGCTATGTATCTGTGTTTCTTTATGGTTAAAGCGAGGGCCGGATACTTCTCTTTCAAAATGTCATAAGCGGCATATTCGTGAGGAATTCCTTCATACTTTGCTCGCAACTGCTGCCATTTTGCTTTATTCTGTTCTGTAATATTCTGTTCCGGTTTGCTGTAATCCAACTCTTTAAAGTCACAAATTCTTACAATATCGTGCAGCAAACAGGCTCTGTCCACAAGGTTGACATCTACCGTTATCCCTTTTTCATTTAGTTTTTGAGCCAAAAAAACAGCTAACTTAGCCACAGCTAAACTGTGCTTTACGATATGCGGCGGAACGTGATGCTCTTTTGTTATGGACAAACACTCTTTATGTGTTGGGAGATTGTAGTTTTTCATTTATTAGCTCGGCAACTTTTTTCCCCGATTTTAGCATTCCGCCGAAGATAGGCCCCATTCGAGGCAGGTTATAGACCGCACACACCGACATGCCGGTAACGTAAAGCCCCGGATAGACTTCACCGGTTTTCTCCACGACACCGGTTTCGGAAGCCTCGACATCCATAAAACCATCCTTTATCTTGTTCGGAAAAAGCTCCGGCTTTCTTTCCTTGAGCATCGCAACTAATTCAGCAGGATGTCCCGTTGCGTCCACGAGGAACTTAGAGCGGATGCAAAACGGATCAACATGCAGACGCCCAAGCTTGATGGCGGTGTTGTTGACTACAACTCCTTCGACAGCGTCCTTTTTTACAATGATATCTTCAGCTTCGATTAGATTGAATATCTCGGCCCCTGCCTTTTTCGCTTTGTAGGCCAGGGCTGTGGCGAATTCAATCGCGTCGGTAATATACAGGCCTTTTTGCTTTTTTGCCGTTATATCGAATTCGTCCAGAATATCACTGTCTTCGACAGCGATGACGTTATAGCCTGCGGCACCGCCCCAGATTCCGCCGCCTATTGAAAGCCGTTTTTCGAGAATGGCGGTTTTAACTCCTGCTTTAGCTAAATAATAGCCGGCAGCCAAACCCGCAGGACCTGCACCGACTATGACAACATCATTTTCGAGATGCTCTAACAATCTTCTGTTATACTCTTCTATAATCACCCTGGAAATATCTGTTTCTATCACTTTTTTCCCTTTCTTAACCACAGATTACACAGATTTTTTTTCACCACGGATTACGCGGATTACACGGATTCTATTTACTTTGAAAAAACAAAAAGCACTACCGTAAAAGGAGTGCTTCAAATCTATTTTGCCTTCCTTCGCGGGCATTATCCCGAGCAGGTTCATAGGGTCAGTTCTCAGCTTGGGCCAAGCCGAACACTCAGCCTTTCGCTCCCCTGGCTTATCAAAATTTTCTGAGAAGCATTGTAATACCGCTCGGCAGCGGCTACAAGACTTTTTTACTGTTTTGCTAATAAACATCCAAGCACTTACTAACGCATTCAAATCTTTTACCAAAGATTGGCTTTGATTGGGTTTGTTTTTTTGGAGCCGGAAGGCGGTTTCATTCTCATAATCCTTTGCTAAAAGCGAGTTTGCGCTCATTTTGGGCTTTACAGAAATTGGGTTTGAATTGGGTTTGTTTATTCGGACTGCGAAATCATCGTATTTTATGTAATCCTTTGTTATAAGTGAGTTTACATTCATTTTGGCTTTTCGGAGATTGGGTTTGATTGGGTTTGAATTGGGTTTGTTTTCACCAAGTGTCCAATT
>Ga0209979_1000547_pt1 | contig 50526 bp, 42 predicted proteins | sample AnhtaG_FD_183114 | JGI IMG/M metagenome (GOLD analysis project Ga0209979, IMG submission 183114) | Deep subsurface microbial communities from Anholt, Denmark to uncover new lineages of life (NeLLi) - Anholt_01485 metaG (SPAdes) (version 2) | ecosystem: Environmental > Aquatic > Marine > Oceanic... | reverse complement strand
TCCGTACTCTTTTTCTGAGGTTTCCAGTTGATAATAATGCGTCTGGACTCTCTCCCCTTCCAGGTCCTTAGCCTGACCCAGATAGATACTAACCTCAGCTCCAGGAGGGATCTCGGCCAGGTTATCTTTACCCAGAAAACTCATCCTGTTCCCCGCCTTTAACTTATAGATGTATACTGAGCCGGGGGGGAGACTTATCCCCAATCCCTCCTCCGAGGTGTTTCTGAATAGGAGTTCTTCCCTTACTTCTTCTCCGTATTTATCCGCGTCGAAAAGATAGACTTTCTCTATGGGAATCCGACTCCGCGAAAATAGGAGAAACCTCCTCTTCTCACCCTGTTTGAGAGTAACAGGAAAGGGGAGAGTATGCGATAGTGCTGGAGAGGCGGCCAGAGTGGAGATATTCTCTTCCAGGGCCGATCCCTCTTCCTTGGGAGGGGAGAAGGGACTTTCCCTCAGAAGAGTGAGATAGACCCCCAGGAAAGCAATTTCAGTTTTGTTATCCACAGTTGCCCAGACTGCCAGATCCATGAACCTATCCTCTTCGTCCAGCCGCAGTTGATAATTTAACTGCCAGGCCAAGCCAGTGGCTAGATAAACAACCCTCAAGGGGATCCGTCCATCACTGGGGGAGCTAATTTTCCAGGAAAGGAAAGAATTTGAGATAAACTCTCCCTCCATAATCTCACATCCCTTTGCCTCAAGATAGACAGAATCCAGAATTATCCCCTTGGGTACAGGGCCAAAGGAAATTTCCGTAAGGCCCTTCTTAACCCTTGCTTCTCTTAGCTCCTCCACCAGAGCGAGATCATGGGGGAATATAGTGAGTCTGGTTAGCCTCTCTTCCTCAGCCAGGATAGGGAAGGAGGGTCCCAGCCAGATGAAGATCAAGCTTACCACAAGAGCCCAGCACATCTTCAAGATAGAGCCTCCTTTGCTTTTCCTCATTATCCTACCACTCGATGACCATAGAAGCCCAGGTAACTCCTCCACCAAAGCAAGTCAAAAGGACCTTATCCCCCTTTTTTATTTTTTTCCCTCTCACAGCCTCGTCCAGACCTACCGCCACAGAAGCTGCCGACATGTTTCCACATTGCTCAAGATTTATATGGACTTTATCCTGACTCAGACCCACTTTCTTGACCACGGCATCTATTATGCGCATGTTAGCCTGGTGAGGGATGAAGTAATCAACATCCGAGGATTTCAAATTACCCTCCTCTAGAGATGCATGGATGGCATGAATCATGGCCCTTACCGCTGTTTTAAAGAGCTCATTTCCTTTCATCTTCATGTAGTGCTGTCGGTTTTGCACCGTCTGGAAACTGGCGGGAAGTCTGGAACCACCGGCTGGAACTTTTACCAAATCTGCCCCTCCTCCATCAGCACCAAGGTAGCTGGAAATAATCCTGCCACTATCAGAAGAAGGTCCTATCACAGCCGCTCCCGCTCCATCGGCAAAAATGACACAGGTATTTCGATCCTGCCAGTCAACAATCTTGGAGAGAGTCTCTGAAGCCACCACCAAAATAGTATCATACATCCCGGTGGCAATAAATTGACTTCCCACGGTAAGACCATAGAGAAAACCCGAGCAGGCAGCTTCCAGGTCAAAAGCGGCGACTTTCCCTGCTCCCAGCTTTTCCTGAAGGATGCAAGCAGTAGCCGGAAAAATCATATCTGGAGTAATAGTAGCCACTATAATCATGTCCAGATCCTCGGGTTTAACCTGGGCATTCTTTAAGGCTCTCCTGGCTGCATGATAAGCTAAATCAGAAGCAGCCTCATTTTCATCAGCAATCCTGCGCTCCTTGATCCCTGTTCTGCTACTTATCCATTCATCCGAAGTCGCTACCATCCTCTCTAAGTCCGCATTGGTCAAAACTCTTTGAGGAATATAGGAACCTGTACCTGCTATCTTAACCTTCCTTAAGCTCATCCTTCACCCCTCTTTTAGCCAGGGCTGTTTCAATATCTTGATTTATCCGACCTTGAGCATATTGAAAGCTGGCCAAAATAGCGTTTTTTATAGCCTTGCTGGAGGAGGCCCCATGAGCAATTACACAGACCCCTTTTACTCCCAAGAGGGGAACTCCACCGTATTCTGCATAGTCAAGATCTTTCTTCAATCGCTCGAGGCTCCTTCCTGAAACCATCCCTCCCAGTCCAGGCAAAACGCTCTTCAGCTCCTCATCAACAATGACAAGAGCCGTCCTGGCTAATCCTTCGGCAAATTTCAGGATAATATTTCCCACAAATCCATCACAAACAACAACCTCCACATTCCCTCCCGTAATATCTCCTCCCTCAATGTTGCCAACAAACCTCAAAGAGGATTGCCTCAGAAGCTTGTGAGTTTGAAAAACCAGCTCGTTGCCTTTGTTTTCTTCTGCCCCGATGCTCAAAAGGCCCACCCGCGGTCTTCTCCTTTTAAGGACCTTATAAGCATAGATACTACCCATGACGGCAAATTGAAAAAGATGCTCGGGTCGACAATCCACATTAGCTCCCACATCCAGAATGACAACTTTGCTCTCATCCATGGTAGGAAAAACAGCCGCCAAACAGGGACGTTTAACCCCCCCCACCTTCCCCAGCTTAAGGAGACTCGTAGCCATTACCGCCCCAGTATTACCGGCACTTACCAACCCATCCACCTTTTCCTCTTTGACTAAATCCACCGCCACAGAGATAGAAGAATTTCTCTTTGTCTTTAGGGAAGCGGTTGCCGAATCACTCATTTCAATCACCTGGGGAGCATGAATGATGGAAAAGGGAACCTGAGTCGAGGAGAAACTTTTAATTTTATGCTGGATTCTGGCCTCGTCTCCTACCAGAGTTACCTCAATTTCAGGATTTTCCTCAATAGCGCTCAGGGCTCCCTCAATAACTATTCCTACCCCCTTTTCCGTCCCCATTGCATCAACAGCTACCCTCACTTCTTAGCTACCTCCTTTACCACCTGTTTCCCTTTATAATAACCACATTCTGGACAGACAAAATGAGGAAGCTTGGGAGCTTTACACTGGGGACACTTATTGAGAAAAGAAAATGACAACTTCTGGTGAGCCTGTCGGTGTCTTTTTTTAGATCGAGTCGTTTTCTTCTTAGGAACTCCCATAGCTACTCCTTTCTACCTACTCAAATCTTAGTCGGGCATCAATGGCCACTGCTCCCTTCCTCCAAACCACCAGAGGATTGGCTTCCACTTCCTTAATCTGGGGGAAATGGGTTATAAGTTGAGAGAGCCTGAGCAAGAGCTCTTCAACAAGAGGTATATCGCATGCGGCCTCTCCCCTCACTCCTCGGAGCAACTCCGAGATATATTTAGTCTCCTCTATCATCTCTTTTGGCTCTTCGGATGTCAAGGGAGCTGCTCTGGTAGAGGTATCTTTGTATATCTCTACGTACTTTCCTCCAAGACCAAATCGGATCATATGCCCGAAAACATCATCATAGGAGACGCCCATAAGCACCTCTTTTCCCTCCTTTACCAGCGGCTGGATACAGATGCCCTTTATTCTATCCTTACCCACTATCCTTCCTACCTCCTCCAGCATATCTCGGAAGCAGCTAACTATCTCTTCCTTATTTATCCCTACTTTGACCCCTCCCACCTCGGATTTGTGAAGAATCTGGGGGGACTCTACCTTCATTACTAAAGGAGCATCCAGCAATTCCCCTATTCTGAGAGCCTCTTCTTCGCTTCTAGCTAGATAAGTCTTGACTACAGGAATCCCGTAAGCCTGAATAAGCCTCAAAGCCTCCGAGCCTCCAATTTCTAAGTATCCACTCTCTTTTGAATTATCCAGAATCCTCTGAACCGCATGGTTATCCACAGAAAAGCTTCTCAGTATCCCAGGGGGCTTCTTCTTCCACTCAAGATACCTGTACATACCTTCCATGGCCATTACTGCGGACTCTGGATCCTCATAGTTAGGAATGCCAGATCCTTGCAGGACATCAACAGCATCTTTTACTTTATCATAGCCCATAAAACAGGCCAAAACAGGTTTGGTTGCCCCGGCCTCCTCGCTAACTACCTCGGCAACTCTATAAGGATCAGTAGCCGCCTGGGGGCTAAGAAGCAGCAAAAGTCCATCCACACCCTGGTCAGCCAGGATTTCTCTAGTGGCTATTTGGTATCGATCAGCTTTGGCATCTCCTAAGATATCCACCGGATTACTCAAGGAAATATGAGGGGGGAGTCTATCCTGGAGCCTCTTTTTCGTCTCATCACCCAGGGATGCCATCTGTAGGGAGGATTTCTCACAGGCATCGGTAGCTAGAATGCCGGCACCTCCAGCATTAGTTAATACAACAACTCTATTTCCTTCTAGAAGAGGTTGGGAGGAAAAGGCTTTGACCATGCCCAGAGCCTGTCCAAAGGTATGGGCTCTGAGCACCCCGGTTTGCCTGAAAGCTACCTCGTAGGCCTCATCCTGTCCTGCCAGAGATCCTGTATGGGAAGAGGCCGCTTTTTTCCCTTTTTCCCCTCGACCTGATTTTATTATTATGAGGGGCTTAACCTGAGCTGCTGCTTTGGCTAAACGCATAAAATCTCTTCCTCTACCTATACTCTCCAGATACCCAAGGATAACCCTGGTTTCATCATCATCCTTTAACATTTCCAAAATATCCACTTCATCGATGTCCATTTTATTCCCTAAGCTGATAAATTTGGAAATCCCCACTCCCTCTTTTCTCAAGCGGTCCAGAATAGCTGTCCCCAGAGCTCCTGACTGGGAGAAGAAAGCTATATTGCCCTTGGAAGGTGCTGAAGGAGCAAAGGAAGCGTTGAGATTCCAGTGGGCATTGATTATCCCCAGGCAGTTGGGCCCTATTATTCTTATTCCCCATCTTTTTGCCCTCTTAAGAATCTTACCCTCCAGGCGGGCACCCTCCTCCCCCACCTCTTTAAACCCGGCACTGATTATAACTACCGAACGGGCACCTTTACTGCCGCAATCTTCTATTACGGGAAGAATAAAATCCCGGGGAATAACCACTACCACCAGATCAATCTTTCCCGGAACCTCGGTCAGTCTAGCATAGACCCTCCGTCCTAAAAGATCCTTGCCTGCCAATTTAGGGTTAAGGGGGTAGATTTCTCCCTTAAAGTCTGCTTCGAGGAGTTTATTAACTACCTGGTATCCCAATTTCTCCTCATTTCTAGAAGCGCCCACTACCGCTACTGATTGTGGCTCAAAAAAATTCTCCCACATAGAGCATCCTTACCTTAAGACATTTGAGAGGGGAAATAGGGCTTCGCCGATTCCTTCGGAATGCCCCCTATGGGCTATCCTTTCATTTTTTTGAGGAGTTTTTCCCTTACCGAATCAGGGACTAAACCAGAGGTGGAGCCCCCCAACCTGACCATCTCTTTAATTATGCTGGAAGAAAGATAAGAGTACTCCTGATTAGTCATGAGATAAATTGTCTCGATATGAGGATTTAGCCTCCTATTCATCAGGTCCATCTGAAATTCATATTCAAAGTCAGACAGAGCTCTCAGGCCCCTGATGATAAAACCTGCTCCCCTATCTCGGGCGTAGTCCACCAGAAGACCTTCAAATCTCTCTACCTCTATATGAGAAAGATCTCCAAGAACTTCCTTAACCATCCTAACTCTCTCCCCCCCCCTAAATAAATAGTCCCTGGAGGGATTATCGTTGACGGCAATAATAATTAGATCAAACAATCCCTGGCTTCTTCTGATAATATCCAGATGTCCATTGGTGATAGGATCGAAGCTTCCCGGATAAACAGCTACCCTAGGCATTCTTAACTCCTAACATTCGTCGCGGAAGTTCCTCTTTTGGCCCTAAAATAATCCTCCAGAATTTCTCTATGGTCAAAAGCAAGTCTTGCCGGGAGCCTGCCCTCCTTAAAGACATCTGTCTTTTGCGCATCGTCTTTTGGTTCCAATTTTCCTATCCCCTCAGCAATAAAAACGGTGGAAATGGTATGAAAGCGCGGATCCCTTTCTGGATCGGAATAAGAACGAAACTGTCTTAAGTTCTGAATTTCCAGGTTTGTCTCCTCTTTTACTTCTCTTTTCACCGCATCTTCCAGGGATTCTCCGTAATCTACAAACCCTCCCGGCATGGCCCATCCATAAGGGGGGTTCTTTCTCTCTATGAGAACAATCCCCCCATCCTTCTCGATTATAGCATCCACGGTAGGGATGGGACTGCGGTAAGTATGATGGGAATCAAGCAAGGCTCTTCGATGAGAGGTAAAAGCCAAAGATGGCAGCTGGGATGAGGGAAAAAACCTTATTTCTTCCACTTCTTTCCCCGGTGAGAAGCTCCGGGAAAGACAAGCTACTTTATACCCGATAATCACTGCATTGCCGTAAAGCCTGGTTTTTCCCTGGTATACCCCAATTAAACCTTCCACCTTCCCCTCGACTCCTATTTCCTCTCTTATTTCTCTTAGTATAGCCTGGGAGGGAGACTCATCTTTTTCTACAAACCCTCCCGGCAGAGCCCACTTCCCCCTGCCGGGTTCGATCCCTCTTTTAATGAGAAGAATCGCTTCCTTCCCATTACTGGTAATAACTGCTGCTACTACTGGAAGAGGATTTTGATAATGAACCCAACCGCACACAGGGCAAACCTCTCTTTCTCTTCCTTCCATCCGCCTCCTCTTGAGGATACTTCCACATCCAATACAATACTTCATTTTTGATAGTAGACTACCACCACAGGCTGACCTATACTCGCACTCGCCGCAGTGTCCCTTTAGATCTTCCCTTCTCCTGATGTCTCTCAGAATAGGTGAATTATCCCAGATGTCAATAAATTTTTTCTCTTTGAGGTCCCCCGGAGGTTCTCCTCCAGTTCTCCTTCCAACTTTTCTCCCGCTTCCTGATAACAGTGCCTACATTTAAGATTGCAGCTATTGGTGAGATTCCAGATCACTACGGAAGGAGCAGTGAAAATCTGAGGATGGAGAAAGCCATAACTGGCTATTGACCTCATAGTAAAGGCTATGCCTGTTGGAAAAGGGTATCGGCAAGTCTTTCTCTTACTTCTTTTCTACTCCCTTTCCTTTAAAGATTCCTCTGTAGCCAAGGTTCAAAGTGAGGAGAGGACCCAGATATTTCCATCTTCCTCCCCTGAATAAACCGGTTAGTCTCTTGAAAATAGAAGAAGAGCTATAAATCCTCCGATAGGCCCAATCAAATCCTTCTTTTAACTCCTGAGGGGTCATTAATTTTGGCTGGAAGACTGCATGCGCCAGATCATAATTTGACCAATCTCTATCTATAATTCTACCTTCTTTTTCTAATTTCTCATGCAATTTTGTCCCTGGCAAGGGAGTGAGAATAGTGAATTGAATGACATCTAGCTTCACCTTCTCTATGAATTTAACCGTCTTTCGAAAGATACTTTTATCATCGTGATCAAAGCCAAAGATAAAAGCTCCCTCAATCGCTATGCCAAACTGGTGAATTTTCTTAATAGCCTTCTCGTAGAATTTTATCTTATTATGAGATTTATTGATCTCTCCTAAAGAAGCTTCAGAAATTGATTCAAAACCAATAAATAACCCCTTGCATCCACTAGCTGCTGCCAACTCCAGGACATCTTCGTGACGAGTTATGTTTATAGAAGATTGCCCTACCCATAAAAGATTATAGGGTATTAAAGCCTTAAATAGCTCCCTGGCATAGGCAATATTTCCCACAATATTATCATCAAGAAATCCCAAAAAGCGTGTTCCGAGGGATTTACCTATCATACCTTTGATTTCCTCTATCACTTTCTTTACCGGACGAAAACGATATTTTTTGCCAAAGAATTTGCTGACCGAACAAAAGTGACAATCAAAAGGACAGCCCCTGCTTAACTGCAAAAAGCGGCTGAGAAGATAGCCTTTATTTTTAACAAGGCCTCTTTCAGGAATAGGTATTTTTGAAGGATCGGGTCTTTGAGGGTTCTGGTAGAACTTAGTTAGTGCTTGTTTTCCCCCTTCTCTTAAATCCTGGATGAGTTTTTCCCAGCTCCCCTCTGCTTCTCCTATTACTACCGCATCCGCATGCTGGGCTGATTCTTCTGGTAAGACTGTAGCGTGTATTCCTCCTAAGACCACTGGGATCCCCTTCTCTCTAAATATATCCGCTATCTCATAAGCGCGGGGAATGGAAGCAGTCATAGTGGTTATCCCTACTAAATCAACATCTTTATTGAAATCTATGTTCTCTATATTCTCGTCAATTATCTCTATTTCCATATCCTTAGGAGTTAAGGCAGCTATAATAAGAAGATTATGGGGGGGAGTCTTAAATACCCTATGCCTGCCTAATCTTTTGCTTTTTGTCTCCTTCTTCCAGGTTGGTGAAATCAAAAGTATTTTCATATTCTTTGAGTTGTCCTAGTTTGAATCTCTACCTCTTTCCTGTTTTTCTTTCGCTGGTTCTCTATTACTTTGCTTAATTTCACGATGGGAGAATCATATTCTCCAGCAAGCATCTTTTCAAACTCTGGTCCAGTGATTGCCTCAAGATGTTTTGCATACCCGTCGAGGAAATGAGCAATTTTACCTTTGATTATAGTTTCTGCTCCTTCATGAGTAGGATAAGCATTGTATTCTTTAACTACATCCCTCAGAATTTCAGGCTTATCAATGATAGCACAGGGAGTTAGCCAGTTATGGTTTCTCTCTAACTGCCTTTTTCTTAGGGAAAGAAAGAAAGGAGAGATAATAGCTTCCCTTAAGCCCTTGCCTTTCTTCCAGAGCTCTATGATGTTATCCACGGCAAAGTGAATAAAAACACAGGGTTCCACATCTCCCCGGGAATTAATATGAAAGTACTTTCTTCCCCCGGCGATACATCCTCCTGTCCAGGGTCCATCATTCCAGAAATCTCCTACAAAAATGGGTTTATTTGACCGCCACTTCCACACCTTCTCTCGAAGCTTGCTTCTCTGCTCAGGAGTCGGCATGAGCTCAACGGCAGGCTCTTTTCCTATAGGAATATAAATAAAATACCAGCCAAAGGAAACATGTTTAGCCATAAGATCGTCTATGAATTCGTCGCTGCTGACAACATCTGCATTCTCCCTGGTTACCGTAACTGAAAATCCTTGCAAGATCCCTGCCTGGTGTAAGCATTTCCTGGCCTCCGTTATCTGCTTCCAGACTCCCCTTCCTCTTCTCTCATCCGTCTCTTTCTCAAAGCCTTCCATGCTAATGGAAGGAGCAGCATTACCTATCTTAGCCAGCCTCTCAATTATTTTTTCATCCAACAATGTTCCATTGGTATAGATTTGAAAGAACATATCGTCATGTTTTTCCAATAGATCCAATAAATCCTTGCCTGTCTCCCTATCCTTATAATAGAAGGGCTCTCCCCCCGAGATGGTTATGAAATAAATTCCCAATTCCTTTGCTTCCCTTAAGATTCTATCAAAGGTAGCGTAGGAAAGACCCTGTCCCCTCTCGTACTCACGAGCATAGCAGCCATAGCAGTTAAGATTACATGCATTGGTGGGAGAGATAACAAAAAACCAGGGAGCTTTAAAACCCTCTTCTTCTAACCTCTCCCTTTTTCCTGCCCCCATAACCCAGTCACAGAAGAAATTTTCGGCTAATCTTTCTCTGGTCACTTTAGACATTCTCTCCTGGAGAAGTAAGCGAGAAAGATCTGCCAGGGGATGTTTGCTCTGAAAAGCCTTCCTTACGCTCTCTATAGCAGACTTATTGGGACCGGCAAACCTATACAGCCCCTTTAATACAATATCGAACTCATCATAGAACTCTTCCTCATTTTGGGTCTTGGCTAGCCTGGCGAGATAATGGTTAATCTGATGCTGCAGGAGCCTCTTTTTTAACCCACTCCCTAGCTGCTCAACCATCTTCCTCCTCCTTTGGGCAAATTAATTTTAACAAAGCGAGATAGATGAGTCAAACCTTTCTTCCTGCTCCTTCCCAGAATACCTCCCAGACCAAAGACTCATCTTTGGATAATGATCCCTTCTCCTTTTGGGAAATCCAATAAACGGTAAGACTGTGGGCTATACCCATCAAAATTACGGCCAGCTTCCTTGAGTCCAGGGGCCTAAGTTCCCCCTTGCTGATTGCCTCTTGAATTAACCCATTGACAATCTTTATATACTGCGACTGGCTCTCTATTACTCTACCTTTCAACTTCCTTTCCAGCTTCTCTTTTAGCCCTTCGGGGAAGTTTTGCATAATCTTGAAATAATCTCTATTTTCCTCCAGGAACTTCAAATGAGTGCCAATAGTTAGCTTAATCCTTTGTGAGGGTGAGAGAGGCTTTTTTACTGCCTCCTGGATCCTGGTTAAAAGGACATCCAGCTTGTTCTCTATGGCAGAGAAGAAAAGATCCTCTTTGTTGTCAAAATAAAGATAGATCGTCCCTTTAGCTAACTTTGCCTCTTTAGCAATACCATCCATGGTGGTAGGATAAAATCCTCTCCTGGCAAAGAGTTTTTCCGCTGCCTCCAGAACCCGAATGGCATGATTTCTTTGCTTTATCTTTCTTTTGTTCATTTCCTTGATTCTCATCCTGCTGCCTTAACTTTTTTAAATCAAAAATTCCCACCTTTAAGTTGTCTGACTGTTCAGTCAGATTATAGTAAAGGAAAAAAATAAGTCAAACTGCAAAAATCGAAGTAGCTGTTCAAAGTTTGGTGGGCAAATTGGCCAGGTAGCCACTGAGAAAGGTATTAAGATTATTCTAGAAAAAATGGTGGGAAATTAGGTCAGAACAAGACAAGGCTCTCTTCACCTACCAAAGATTGGGCAGTGACTTGCCTTACACTCTCTTTCCAGCAAAAATGGTGTAGAGGGTAGGGACTAAGACCAGAGTGAAGAGGAATGAAGTCAAAAGACCACCTATCACCGTCCTGGCCATAGGGGCCCACATCTCCGCTCCTGCACCAAGACCCATAGCCATAGGCAGCAAGGCAAAAACAGTGGTAAAGGTGGTCATCAAGATGGGACGAAGTCTTCTCCTCGCCCCCATCCTTACAGCCTCAGATAGCGCAAGACCCCTTCCTCTTAATATATTGATATAACTTATCATAACGATACCGTTATTTACAACGATCCCGGCCAACATAATAATTCCTATGTAGACAACCACTGTGAAGATGGTCCCGGTCAAAAACAACATTAAGATAACCCCTGTAGCGGCAAAGGGGAGGGAGAACATAATGACAAAAGGATGGCGTAGAGACTCAAATTGAGAGGCCATAACCATATAAACAAGCACCACGGCTAAGAGGAGAGCAAAGAAAAGACTGCGAAAGGACTCCGTCATCTCTTCTTGCTCGCCGCCGAACTCCACCGAGAAGCCCTCGGGTATTTTAATATCGGCCAGAGCCTCCCTTATGTCCCCGGTTATACTGCCAAGATCCCTTCCCTTGATCCCTCCCGAAACGGTAATGACTCGCTCCTGTTCCTTTCTCTCAATTTGCACCGGGCCAAGTCCCTCTTCAACCTGGGCTACAGTATCAAGAGATATCTGTCTACCCAAGGGCGAGGTAATGAAGATTTTTCCGAGATCGGCAGGGGTCTGCCGATCTTCAGCCTTTAGCCTCACCAGAATGTTGTACTCATCTCCGCCCTCACGGAACCAGGAGGCTACGGTGCCGGCATTGGCACTGCGGATGGTCTGGGCTATTTGGGAGAAGTTAAGACCCAGGGATGAGGCTTTATCTCTGTCAATTTTTACCTGAAGCTCTGGCTGGCCTTCCTCAAGGCTTATCCTCGGCTCCACCACCCCCTTCACCGCTCTCACCGAATCAAAGACCTCTTGAGCCAGTTTCTTCCCCTGGGTTAAGTCATGACCTTTTATGCCCAGAGCAATGGGAGTTCCACCAGATATCATCTGTTCACCGGGATCGCCCCCGCTGAAGCTCACCCTAGCCTCACCCACCTCGGATAGTTCCGCACGAAGACTGTCTATAACCTCCCCGGTAGAACGCTTTCTTTGAGACAGATCCGCTAGCCTAACTGTCAGAGAAGCTTTGTGAGATCCCCCGCCGCCGAAACCCATCATTCCACCAGCAACGCCTACCTGAGCTAGAAGCTCTTCCAATTCAGGGGTATTTTCTCTAATTCCCTCTTCTACCTGCCTGGTCACCTCATCAGTCAAGGCCAATTTGGTACCCACCAGCATCTCCACATCTACAGAGAACATTCCTTCATCCATTTCGGGCATAAACCTTGTTCCTATGCGGGGTGCAAGAAGTAGACTAGCCGCCAGAATGGCAACCGAGCTAATGATTACTGTCTTTCGGTGGGCCAAAGCCCAGCTTAGCACCCGATGATAGCGCTCCTCCACATAGCGAAATCTTCGTCTGGAAGAACCTTTCTTTTCTTCACCTACACGACGCGAACTTATGGAAAGGTATTTGGAACATAGCACAGGGATGAGGGTCAGGGCCACAAAAAGTGAGGATAAAAGAGCAAATGTCACCGTGTAGGCCAGGTGCTTAAAGAAAATACTGGCAATGCCGCTAACGAAGAGCAGGGAAAGAAAAACTACCAGAGTGGTCAGGACGGAGGCAGTGATAGCCATTCCCACCTCATCACTGCCTGCCACAGCCGCCTCCTCAATTGACTTTCCCTCCTCCCGGTGACGAAAGATATTCTCCAGAACAACGATGGCACTGTCCACCAGCATCCCCACTCCCAGGGCTAATCCACCCAAGGTCATTATATTCAGGGTAAGATGGGTGACATGCATGAGGATAAAGGCCACCATGATGGAAAGGGGGATAGCGGTGAAGATGATGAGGCTGCTGGGGATATTGGCCAGAAAGAGGAAGATAATGATGATGGCTATTATAGCTCCGAGAATAGCCACTTGCTCAAGCTGACCAATCGAATCCTTGATAAACCCGGAGGTATCAAAGACGGTCCCTATCTCTACATCCTGGGGCAGACCCCTTTCTATTTGAGTGAGTTTCTCATGAACTTCATCGGCCACTCTGACCGTATTAGTTCCCGACTGCTTACGTACAACCAGGATGATACCCGATTTTCCATTGATCCGGACCTCACTTCGCTGCTCCTTGAAGGTATCCTTGACCTGGGCCACATCTTTTAGATAGATAGGCACCCCCCCTTTGGTAGCTATGACGACCTTTTCTATTTCAGAAACCTGGGTGAACTCACCCACAGTCCTAACGAAGAACTCCTTCTCGCCGCTCTCAAGGTAGCCCCCGGGAAGATTAAGGTTCTCAGCCCGCAGGGTATTGACAAGTTGATTCAAAGATAGCCCTACCGAGGCCATTTGACTGCGGTCTACCTGGACCTGAATCTCCCTCTCTTTTCCCCCTGAAATATCGACGGAAGCTACTCCCTCTATCTGCTCGAGCTCATATCTAATATCCTCGTCGGCCAGGTGACGGAGCTGGACCAGATCCTGATCACCAGACAGGCTCAGTACCATAAGGGGCATCAGGGAGGGGTCAAACTTAAATATGAGCGGATCATTAGCTCCCTCAGGCAGCGCTCCCTTAACCAAGGAAATATTTTCCCGAACATCGTTGGCTGCCTCGTCCATATCAGTACCCCAGTCAAAACTCACGGTGATGAATGAGCTACCATCGGATGAGACTGAGCTCACCTCCTCTATATTATTGACGGTACTTACCATCTTCTCCAGCGGCTCGGTGACCATCTTTTCCACCTCAAGGGGAGCTGCCCCCTCGTAGCCGGTCATCACCATAATGATGGGGAAAGTAATATCAGGATAAAGATCAATAGCTATTCGCCTTAGCGAGAATCCTCCTATCACCAAAATGGCCAGGAAGACCATGAAAGTAGCTATAGGTCGTCTGATAGCTATACGGGAAAGACTCATCCCTGCTCTCCTTCTTTAGCTACTACCTTATCTCCATCCTCAAGGTTAGACTGGCCGCTAATAACCACCGCTTCTCCCTCTTTGAGTCCACTCAGCACCTCCACCAACTCGCCTCTTTCTAAGCCAGTACTGATTTTCTGAAGATGGACTATATCATCCCGAACCACAAAGACCTGTTTTTCTCCCTCCCTCTCCATTACGGCTTCCTCAGGGACGAGAAGGGTATTATCACGCTGAACCAGTAATCTAATTCTGGGAAACATCCCCGGTTTCATGAGATAGTCTGGATTGGAAATTTTGATCTCTACCTCTATTTTTCTACTCAAGGGATCCATAACCGGACTAATGTTAATTTCCTTTACCTCGAAGACCCTATCTAAATAAGTGTCCACTTTTACACCTACTCTCTGGGTTAATTTCACCAAGTCAATATCTTCATCACTCACATGAGTTAAGAGCTTTACTGTGTCCATGTCTACAATACTCACCAGAGGTTGGGTGGGACCAACCATTGCTCCCGCATCAATAAAGCGCTTGCTAATGATTCCCGAGATAGGAGCTTTTATGATGCAGTCGGCCAGACGAATTTTAGCCAATTCCAGAGCTACCTCAGCCTGTTCGGCTTGAGCTTGAGCACCCTCTATTTTTGCCTCCCAGCTTTTTGCCTCCTTAAGACTTTCCAGGCTCTTTACCTGGGCTTGAGTCTGTTCTACCTGGGCCTCCACCACCTTGATATCCTCTTCTCTGGCTCCTTTCTTTATTAGATCCAAGTTGGCTTTGGCTGATTCGAGCCCGGCCTGAGCCACTTTGAATTGAAGCTCGGCCAAGTCAAATTGCTGATCCGAGATAGCTCCCTTTTCATAATTGTCCCTGGCTCGATTTAGATCTTTCTCCATGGTCTGGGCATTTGCTAGAGCCTGTTGATAGGCCGCATCTGCCCGCTCTATCTCCTCTTTTCTGGCTCCTTTTCTGATCTTGTCAAGGTTTGCCTGGGCTATCTTTAGAGCAGCCTGGACCTGTTCTAGATTAGCGAAAAATTCAGTCTGAGCTGTCGCCTTTACCAGGTTCCACTGAGTTTGGGCAGCACTGAAGGCTGCCTCTGCCTGCTTTACTCCTAACAAAAACTCTCTACTTTCGATTTTGGCTATAACCTCTCCCTTTCTTACCCTGTCACCCAATTTAACCTTTATTTCTTCCAGGGTTCCACCTACTTTGGGAACTATAGTTACGCTGCTTTGAGGACCTACATCTGCTGTGAGGGACAGTTCCTGGCTGATTTGTCCCCTTTTTACAGAGGCAACTTTCACCGGAACCGAAATTCCTTTCTTCTCCTGAGAATAGGATATTCCCGGAAGACAAAACATCATGAGAACCAACATCCCCACAGAAACTATTTTACGGTACATAAGAACCTCCTTCTTTATTTCATTGCTTTTTCGAGCTCAGCCTTGGCAATGTTGTAATCATATAAAGCTTTGAGATAACTAACCCTCGCCCTGGTTAAGACAAGCTGTACATCCAGAACTTCCAGGTTGGTGATGAGTCCATTTCTATACTGAGTTTCGGCGATAGAAAGAGCCTCTTCGGCCTGCTCAATGTTCTTTTCCTGGGCATAGATTCTTTCCTCAGATGCCTCCACATCCCAAAAGGCTTTCTTGACTTCTAAGTCTATTCCGGCCCCGAGCTCGCGAAGAGAGAGGTCAATTTGCTTAACCTGGGACCTTCTTTGAGCAACTCTTGCCCGATTTGCCCATCCATCGAAGAGGGGTACGGATAACACCACATTAAGATTCCAGTCCCCTCCCCATTTATCTTCTCCTCCCGAGGGATTTTGATACTGATAATTACCCAGCAGGGCTAAAGTAGGTTTATTTTGGACCTCGGCTAGCTTGAGAGCCACCTCTAACATCTCTTTCTGAAGCTCCAGACTCTTTAGATCGCTTCTCTCCTTCAAAGCCTCATCCAGAGCTTCTTCTAGAGTTATTCTCATCGGCTTGAAGGAGAGCTCACCCTCCAATTTGAGGGAAGCTGAGGGAAGAGAGAGTAGATTAGCCAGGCTCTCCTGGGATAGACGTAAGTTATTCCTCGCCTGGACCAAATCGGGCCTAAGATTGGCTAACTCCACCCGAGTTCTTAAAAGATCGAACTTCGAGACTACTCCCACTTTGAAGAAGTCCTCCACCACGGCTAGGTGCCTTTCAGACTGGTCTAGAGCCGCCTCAGTTACCTCCATATTTTTTTGAGCTAAAAGAACCGCATAAAAAGCCTTTTTGACCTGAAAGGTGATCTTATTTTGGGCATTCTTTAGATCTTCCTGTGATTTCTGATAGTATAGACTGGCCCCTTTGTTGGCATACCTCAGAGAACCGCTGGTATAAAGTGGCTGCGTAAGGGAAAGCTTGGACATGTAATTGTCCGATTTCCCCATCTCTATGCTCCCATAACCAGGGATACTCATAGAAGGAGCTTCACTCAAGCGAGTATAGGTACCACTCAGATCTACGCTAGGAAGGTAACCCGCCTTGGCCTCCTCTATCCTCTGTCTTGCTTCTTCGATCTTTTCCTTGACCACCAGTATCTGCCTGTTATTGGCCAGGGCTACTCTCACGGCCTCGTCCAAAGTAAGAGCATCTGCTCTAAAGGAGCCGGAAAAGAAAATCAAGCACAAGATCGATGACAGAAGGAATACACCGCACCTCGCTGCCTTGCAGTTACCCATCCTTTTTAATTCCTCCTTCTTCATGAGCTCTCACCCTTTTACTTTCCGTCCGTCCTTGGAAACCCTTTCTCATGAACAGACTCTTGTCTTGCCTTTCCGTGAATTCTAGCGTGAAGGGTCTCAAATATGTTTAAGAGATCCCTTCTCTCCTGAGAAGTCATTTGCCTCAGGATAGATTCTATCTTTTTCCTTCTCTGCTCTTCGAACCTACTTATTATCTTTCGCCCCCCAGCTGTTATGGCTACCCTTACCATTCGCCTATCCTCTGGATCAGGCTTTCGAACTACAAAGTGTTTTTCTACCAGTTTGTCCACCGTACGAGTGAGAGTACTTAGATCCATAGAAATGCTTCTACCTAACTCCGACATGGTAGGCTCCTGGTTTGAAGAGAGTTGTCCAAGAACACAGATCTCGGGAAAGCAAATATCCATATGGAGAATTTCCTGAGGTTCATCCGTCCGGAAGGCCTTTACCAGGTCTGGTAGAAGAACCATCACCTGATCAACATATTCCTTGATCTCCTTACCCATCATACCCCTCCCGTCCTGGTCTAAATATTTGAGATATTAAAATTTATCATAAAATAATATTCTTAATTGTTGAATTTATTATATTAAAATATTTTTATTTGTCAAGAAATATCTCGGGACTCTTCCCCTCTGTCGCTACATATCAGCTTTGGATTGCTTCTGCTCGTCTTCTCGTTGCGGGAAAGACTTGAAACTCGTCGCCTCACTCCTCAAACACAAGTCTTTCTCCTTCCTCAACTCGAAGACTCGTTAGGGTCCCTGATATAATGCTCCCTCGGGGAAAGTCCCTCGATACCCATATAAATCTCCTAAATGCTAATGCTTTCCTGGTAATATCAAGGAAATCTCAACTCTTTGCCTCTATGACTGGAAGATGCTCTCTGAAAAGAGTTCCCACTTTATAGCCATGTAACCAGCTAGGAGCGGGCTATGCATTTTTGAAGGGAATAACTTTTGTTTGACATCTAAGGCTCGCACTGATATTCTAGGAAAGACAGGGGAACTCTGAAGTGGGCGCAAGAGCTGCGTCTTGTGAAGGAGACAACATTGTTTATTAGCTTTGAAGGGATAGATAAGAGCGGCAAAACTACTCAAACCTCTCTGCTTGCTCAGTATCTTAAAGAGAGAGGCCACCGGGTGCTGAAGACTTCTGAGCCAGGAGGGACAAAACTGGGGATAAAAGCGAAAGAAATCTTGCTTGGTCCATCTCACCCCAAAATGAGCAAAATCAGCGAGCTCCTCCTCTATCTGGTGGATAGAGCTGAACATGTGGAGAAGATTATCAAGCCGGCTTTGGCACAGGGAAAGATCGTTATCTCCGACCGTTTCGCCGACGCCACTCTTGCCTATCAGGGATACGGAAGAGAGCTCAAGATGGAGTGGATCGAAGAGTTAAACAGGATCGTTACCCAGGATATTCTTCCCGACATAACTTTCCTTTTGGATATAAACCCTTCTCTGGCCAGACAAAGAGGAGAGAAGAAAGATAGGATAGAACAAGAGGGGCAAAGCTTTCACCAAAGGGTCCGTCAGGGATATCTTGAGCTGGCCAAATCTCATCCTCAAAGGATAAAGGTAATTCCCGGAGAAGAGCCACCCCAGAGTATTCACCTTACCATTAGAGAAATACTATCACCCTATCTAGCATCTGACGAGCAAAAGAAGAATTCTCCAGAGAAAGCTCATCCAAAAAGAGCATTAATCGAAGGAAGTGAAGATGTCATTTGAAGAGATAAGAGGGCAAAGAAGAGCCATCCGGATACTGCAGAATGAAGTAGCTGCTGGATCTATTTCAGGGGCATACTTGTTTATCGGGCCTGATGGAGTGGGGAAAAACCTGACCGCACTCAATTTTGCCAAAGTACTCAATTGCAAAGAAGGTAAGATAGATAGTTGTGATAGGTGCTCTTCCTGCCGAAAGATTGATCGATTATCCCACCCTGATCTCAGAATCATAGAGGCAAGGGAGGACTCCATTAAGATCGAGCAAATTCGGACGCTAAAAAGAGAAGCTGCCTATAGCCTCTATGAAGGGAAGAAAAAGGTGTGGATAATAAGAGATGCAAATAAGTTTACCCAGGAGGCAGCTAATTCCCTCCTCAAGATATTAGAAGAGCCGCCTCCTCAGGTGGTAATTATCCTTATCTCTCAAACTCAGGAGAAATTGCTTCCCACTATCACCTCCCGTTGTGAAACTATCCCCTTTTCCCCTCTTTCCTCATCCGAGATAAGACAGATTCTGAAAAAGTATCTGCCTCCTACTTCTCCCAGGGCTCACCTCATAGAGAAATTGGCCCGGGGAAGAGTTGGAGAGGCTATTCTTCTTTTGGAAGATGAGGATATCCTGAACCTTAGAGAAAAAGTCTTGAGCAGCTTGGAGGAAAACCTTAATCTGGAGCAGATTTTCCATTTAGCGGGGAGCTGGAAAAACTTTCCCCCACACCAGCTTGAGAGAATTCTAGATATGATTCTTTTCTGGTTTCGGGATCTTCTGATTCTAAAATACGGGGGAGGTGAGCGGATCATAAATCATGATAGAATGGATAGGCTTAGAAGACAAGGGAATAGATATTCCTCCTCAGGTTTAAGCAAGGCTATAGAGACGGTAGAGGCAACCAAACGGCATCTGACATACAGAGTCAATGCGGCACTAGCCCTGGAAGATATGTGGCTAAGGCTAAGAGAGTGTGAATTACGCACTACCTAGAACCTGCCAAGCTTCATCCTCCTCAGGTCTTAATCAATTTTTCTTAAGAGACGTTTCGCTTGCGATTGTCGTTCCCATCCCTTCTTCCAACGCTTTTGCCTCTAAAAAGCGGAAAAATCCAGTATCTCCGCAAGATACTGTTCAGGAGCTCTCTTAATTTCCTTTAAGATTAATTTCTTTACCTCCATATCTTCACCTCGCTATTCATTTTGTATGTCTAACCTTAAGCAATTTCCAATAACGTTCCACGGGTAAGCGACCGATAGGGAGCGCAGCGTTTTACCCGCTATTGTGCGCTGGCCGGGCCGAAAATCGGTGTAATAAGCTAAGCTATGGATGGCGTTTTTATTGCAAAACATCAGCCTGTCTCTCAATATCATGCGCAAATCCAGCAACGAAAGTCAAAAGAAAAACTCCTAACCCAACGCCTAGACTAGACAACATGATTATGAGAATCAAGTCCGGGTTGTTTACACCAGGTACAAATCCAAAAATTGCAATTTCGAGGGCCATAACAAGCAGCAGCGAACCGACAATAAGCGACCATAACCACAACTTAGCCAGCACCCTCCGGACGCTTTCAGGGAGAACCTTCCGCCACCATATTAACGGTTTGTTGATACGGGTCGCGACAGCCCAGGCTAAAGTAAAAAATATTATTTGCCCGATGCCGCCGCCAACCAGGAACAGTAAGATAAAGAGAAGTAGAAAAATGAGCGGGCCATTCTTCTTGTGAACAAAACCAACCGACCAAATGATAATGGAGAAGCCGACAATCATCGCAAGGATGCCGGTTATAAGAAAGTTGGGGATCAGAGTAAAAGCGGGTTCGTTACCATGAGGCCACATCCTATGTGCTTCACCAATGGCAGATATTAACATACCGCCTGTTGGTGTATTCCCCTGAAGGGCCTCAAAAAAACCATGGATCATACCGGATATTCCGAAAAGAACTCCGAGTGTTGATATGATTACTCTTGTCGCGTTTCTCATTTCTGCCCCTTATCTCCTTTTGGATGCTATTATTCTGATTGCGTTCCTGACGCCAAGACCTTTTCCTTCAGCACATCGGCGATAGCCGTGGCCCAGGAAGTGATGGCATCCCAATCACGAAAGTCGCCGACCAGTCAAGGACGGCTGGAATTTTTTTAACAATATCTTTTCGGCTCGGCTTGCGTATAACTATAATTAGGCGAAGTCGTGGACTGTAGATCACTTATATTCTTCCAGCATTTTCTATAGTCGGTTCTATGCCTTCTTCACCTGGTTTCCAACCTGCTGGTGTGACTTTACCAGTATCTCTAACGAACTTAAAGGCTTGTAGCTGTCTGAAGGTCTCCTCCAAGTTTCTGCCAATTTCAAAGGTCGGGTCAGCTATCATGGGCATTGGGATTGGTGTAAGTAGGAGTAAAAGCCGTTCTACCAAGATCAATTACCTGTTCGTCTTTCTTTACACCATAGAGTTCTATCCATGCGATGTGGTGTTCCACTGTGTTGGGATGTGGCACGTCCTTACCCACGACCACCCTGACTATATCTACGCCTTCTCTACCACGCTCCTTGTCTATTTCAATAATTGGGACATGTTTCTCTTTACCTTCAGATTCCGCACCTTTTAATATATCTGCAAACTTCATTTTTTCACCTCTTTTCATTGTTTTAATATCTGCTTAATGTCATCTTCTGGATCACCTATAAGGCGCAAATCATAGTTTTCTCTCAATACTTTTAGAATGTCATCGTTCACCCAGGCAGGGAGTATGGGACCCAGATATATACCTTTAATCCCGAGTGCAAACAGACTCCAAAGGATAACCACAGCTTTTTGCTCCATCCAACTCAAGACTATGGTCAGTGGAAGTTCATTGATTCCTACGCCAAAAACCTCTGTAAGAGCAGTAGCTATCTCAATGGCAACGATCGAGTCATTGCACTGCCCCAGGTCAATCAGTCTCGGGATACCCTCTATATCTCCAAGATCTAGGTCGTTGATCCTGAATTTGCCACAACCAAGAGTTAAGACAACCGTATCTTGTGGCAGACTTCGGGCAAACTCTCTATAATACTCCATCTTCCTAAGGGGTGAATCACAGCCCCCTACAAGGAAGAAGTGGCGGATTTTACCAACTTCCACCAGTTGTTTTATCTTGTCTTTTAAGGAGAGAATTACAGACTTGGAGAACCCTGTAGTTAATACGCCTCCTGGTTTCTCATCAAGTTCCGGCAATGATTTTGCTTTCTCTATCACGGGTGTATAGTCGTATCCAGCAATGTGCTGTACCCCGGGCAGCCGCACAGGTCCGGTGGTAAACATTCTGTCTTTATAATCTTCCTTGGGTATTAGGACACAGTTTGATGTTCCAAGAATTGCCACGGGATACTTGGAAAATAATTTTTTCTGATCTCTCCACGATATTCCAAGATTACCAACCAGGTGCTTGTACTTTTTTAAACCAGGATATCCATGTGCGGGCAAAAGTTCTGAATGGGTATAAACGTTTATCCCGGTTCCTTCTGTTTGTTTGAGCAACTCTCCAAGCGCTTTCAGGCCGTGTCCAGTTGCAATAATTCCACGCCCCTTGACTGTCCCTGTTTGCACCTCAGTTGGCGCTGGGTCTCCATAAGTTTCAATGTGGGCCTTTTTGAGGAGTCTCATTGTCTTCACATTCATCTCGCCAGCCTCAACAGCCAGCCTAACGAGATCTCCGGGGTCAAAGTTGACATTGGTGAACGTGGAATAAAATACCCGTTCCAAAAAGGCATCTATATCCGTATCGGTATATTCGAGTTCTCGGGCATGGTAAAGATAGGCTGCCATCCCTTTCGTGGCAATTAACAAGTTGTCCTGCAAACGAGCGACCGTGGGTTCCTTCCCGCATACACCTTTTACAGTACAACCTGTCCCCCTTGCGGTCTGGGAGCATTGATAACAAAACATATCCAATCTTTCTTTCTCTGCCATCTTTTCACCTCTTTTTCATCATTTCCTTCATATCCTCCAAGAGGGCTTGAAGGTCTTCTTCTTATATTCTGTTCCAACACAGCTCTTATGAAAGGATCCTCTGGAGTATCGTAGTCACAATTGGTCATTTTATCATTTCAGTAAGAGCAGAACCAGCTACTAAAGAACCTGCACACCCTATTGCTTTGTTTGAATATCCTGATTTCTTTAATAACTCTCTTGCATCTCCCATTTTTATCCCTCCCTTTTAACGATATTGCGTTCCTTATGTTTATTCAAGATTTCATCTGCTAACCTGTCCAATGCTTTGAAATCCTTTTCCTTTGGAAATCCTTTTATAACAATGGGCTCGAGTATTTCCACCTTTAGATTGGGAATCATTCCCACAAGTTGTTCTACCATCTTGCCACCCCAGCCGTAGGATCCAATAATTGATGCGAATTTCAATTTTGGCCTCAAGGCATTCGTTAGATAAACTGCATAAACAACATTTGGATGAGGGCCAACTAAGACTGTGGGCGAGCCAATTACGATTGTAGCAGCATCTACCAAAGCCATCGCCAACTTTCCAATATCGGTTTTAGCCAGATTGAACTGCTTTACGGTAATTCCTCTTTCAACCAAAGCTCCAACAAAATATTCAATCATTTGCCTCGTGCTGCCATGCATTGAGATATAGGGTATAACCACTTCATTTTTTACCCCATCAGAAATCCAATCTCTGTAAGCCTTTAGAATGAACTCTGGGTTATCATATACTGGACCATGACTTGGTGCGATCATCTCAATCTCCAAATCTTTTATCTTTTCCAAGTTTTTCTTAATTGTTGTCCTGAATGGCATCATTATCTCTGCATAGTATCTCTTGGTTGCCTCAGAAACCCTCGCCGCATCGGTCGTAAACAGATCACTTGTTGCCAGATGAGAACCAAGAAAATCACAGGTAAAAAGTATTTTGTCTTCTCTTAGATATGTCAGCATTGTCTCTGGCCAGTGAACCCATGGTGCATAGATAAACTCCAGTGTTTTGTCTCCCGATGACAGGAGCTCTCCATCATCCACTGTTATGAACTTACCCTCAGAAATTAAAAGTAGATCCATAAGCATATCTTTACATTTTGGTGTAGTAACAACCTTAGCGTTAGGATAAATATCGAGTATGCGTGGTAATGACCCCGAATGGTCCTGCTCGGCGTGATTGGCAATAACATAATCTATATCTTTGATCTCGAGTTGTTCAAGATTTTTTATCAGCACATTCGCCATAATTGGGTCTACTGTATCTATCAACGCCGTTTTTTCTCTTCCTTTCACTAAATAGGCGTTATAGCTTGTTCCGTCTGGGAGCGGTATGAGTTCATCAAATAACCTTCTATCCCAATCAACTGCTCCAACCGAGTAAATATTTGATTTTAATTGTCTTGGGACACTCATTTTATTCCCCCTTTTCAAACTCATCTTTACCAGCACCACATATTGGACACACCCAGTCTTCAGGTAGTTCTTCAAATGATGTTCCTGGTTTAATCCCAGAATCAGGATCGCCCTTTTCCGGGTCGTACACATATCCGCAAACTTTACATCTGTATTTAGCTATCTTTCCAACTTCCTTCTCTGGTTCTTCTTTTATTATATATGTTGGCGCAGTTTTCGGTACCTTACCACGTTTCACCTCATGATAGTAGGCATAGGTCATAGGCTCCTCATTCTTAAGGATTTCGGCTTCCACCACTTTTCCAATAAAAATAGTGTGAGTTCCGACATCAGCCTCTTCAATTACTTCAGCCTCAAGATAGGCAACAGCATTATCTAAAACTGTAGGAACATCAGCATTGCCAACCTTATAATTCACATCTTTAAACTTATCTATCTCTTTGCCAGACTTGAACCCGAAATGTCCGATAAATTTCATTGGGGTCTCTTTTGATAGTATTGAAATGGCGAATTTTCGGCTTTTCTGAATAAATTGATAAGTAAGATTTTGTTTATTGATACTTACCGCTATTGTTGGTGGCTCTGCTGTAACTTGAAAAACTGTATTTGCAATCTGTCCATTAAATTTATTCTCTTTCTTGGAACTCACCACATATAAGCCGTAACTAATCTTGTGCAAAGTTTTATAGTTCATTTCTTCATCTCCTTTTCATTTTTTGGGAGCAAATTTTTGTCCACGATTTCGCCTAACTATAAATAACCGAACTTTGATTCGTTTGTCCCGCCAAAATGGGAGATAATCTGAACCTATTTCGTTTATCTCCTACTCCAGCTGACTATTTTATTAATTCCTCTATACTTATATCCAATGCTTTGGCAATCTTTGCAACAGTTTGAACAGAAGGTTTTTTAACAACATTGGATTCTAACTTTGTCAAAGTAGTATAAGGAATATCGGCTTTTCTTGCGAGGTCGTCTTGTGTAAGACCTTTTTTCTTTCCAAATTCTTATAGCATAGTTAGACTAACGCTCTTTGACATTCAATATTATGCCAAATCCAAAATAATTTGCAACAAAATTTTGATTTTTGATACCAGTTTAAAATTGTCAGGTAAGTTTTGCTCCCCACCCAAAATCTATCCAAAAAAGAAGTCGGCGAGAGAAATTAAGCACATAAGATTTCCGAAACCCAAGATATTCTAAGAATATTATGGATGCCAGAAAGGGGATCTCAAAAGGAACGGGTCCCCTTGAACCTCGACTGCGCCAAGAAGGCTCATCTTCTGACCTTTGGAGCTATTTGACAGAAAAGATAGGTATCATTATAATACTCTAAAATCTTGAGAAAAAATTCACAAACTCAGGGTAATATGGATAAAGAGAAGATTAAGAAAGCGGTTAGATTATTCCTGGAAGGAATTGGGGAGAATCCTGATAGGGAATCCATTAGAGAGACTCCCGGCCGAGTAGCAAGAATGTGTGAGGATATCTTCACAGGAATAGGAAAAGACCCCCGAGAAATATTGAGCATTCTAAAAGCAGAAAAACATGATGAGATAATTCTATTAAGAGATATCCCTCTTTATTCCTTCTGTGAACATCACCTTTTACCTTTCTTAGGAAAAGCTCACATCGCCTATATCCCCAAAGATGGCAGGGTTACCGGACTGAGTAAGTTGGCCCGAGTTATCAGCATCCTCAGTCAAAGACTCCAGGTGCAGGAAAGGTTAACCACCCAGATTGCTGACGTGGTCAACGATGCCCTAAGACCAAGGGGAGTTATGGTCATCATAGAGGCCGAGCACCTGTGCATGTCTATAAGAGGGATAAGAAAGCCGGAAATAACAACCATCACCTCTGTTGTCAGGGGAATATTCAGGGAAAATGCCGCTACCAGAGCGGAGGCAATGAGTTTCATCGGGGGACTAAGAAAATAATAAGGAGGAGCCCTATGCTATCGGATCTTGAGATTGCCCAGGCAGCGAAACTGAAACCTATCGCAGAGATAGCCAAAGATCTGGGTCTAGAGGAAGATGAAATCGAGTTTCACGGAAAACACATAGCCAAAATTTCTCTTGAGGTACTGGAAAGATTGGAGGACAAACCAAACGGGAAATTCATCACCGTTACTGCCATCACTCCTACCCCTTTAGGGGAAGGGAAGACGGTGGTTGCCTGTGGACTAGGACAGGCCCTGGCGAAGATAGGAAAGAAAGTATGCAATGCTACCCGTGAGCCCTCAAAAGGCCCAACCTTCGGGATCAAAGGAGGAGCATGTGGTGGAGGTTATTCCCAGTTTCTCCCTATGGAAAGCATCAACCTACATTTCACCGGGGATATTCATGCCGTGGATACAGCTCATAATCTCTTGGCAGCCCGCATTGATGAAACCCTCCTTCATGGCAACCCTTACCATCTAGATCCTCATAAGATTACCTGGCGCTACTGTGTCGATGTCAACGCTAGATCTCTCAGACAGATCATTGTAGGACTGGGTGGCCCAACTAATGGCTATCCCCGGGAAACCGGCTATGATATCACCGTGGCTACGGAGACCATGGCTATCCTGGCTCTAACCACAAGCGTAAAAGATTTGAGAGAAAGATTGGGTAGGGCAGTGGTTGGTTATACTCACGATGGCAAACCGGTAACGGCTGAGGATCTCAAAATGGCCGGAGCGATGACAGTTCTGATGAAAGATGCCATCAAACCCAATCTAGTACAAACTACAGAAAATACCCCTGCTATTTGTCATGCCGGTCCTTTTGCCAATGTAGCTCACGGAAATAATTCTGCCCTGGCTGACATGGTAGCCTTGAAGCTGGCTGACTATGTGGTTACTGAAAGTGGGTTTGGTGCCGATTGTGGTTTTGAGAAGATCGTTGATGTGACCTGTCGACAGAGTGGACTAAAGCTGGATGCAGCAGTAATTGTAGCCTCCATTAGGGCTCTAAAGATGCATGGAGGAGCTTTTGTCCTCAAACCAGGACAAAAATACCAAACCATAAAGAAGTTTGCCGAAACGGAAAACATGCCAGCCCTGGAAAAGGGATGTGAGAATCTGGCCAAAGCTATAGATATCGTAAAGACTTTTGGCGTTCCGGCTGTGGTAGCTATCAACCGGTTCACCCCCGATACCGATGCTGAAATCGAGCTAGTGCGCAGAAAAGCTCTTGAGGCAGGAGCTGAAGAGGCTGTGCCAGTAGAGGTATGGGCCAAAGGCGGAGAAGGAGGCATGAAATTAGCTGAGGCAGTAGTGGCAGCCTGTGAAAAACCCAATCATTTCCATTTTCTTTATCCCGATGATATTTCCATCAAGGAGAAAATCCACACTATTGCCACCAAAATCTACGGAGCCAGGGACGTTCATTATGATTCCCTGGCGGAAGAGCGAATTAAACTTTATGCCAAACTGGGATTTGATAAGCTACCCATCAACATGGCCAAGACCCATCTTTCTCTTTCCCATGATCCTAATCTAAAGGGAGTGCCCAAGAATTTCGTCTTACCTGTTCGTGATGTTCGTGCCTCGGTAGGGGCTGGGTTTCTCTATCCTCTTTGTGGTGTCTTTCCTACCATGCCAGGACTCCCTTCCCGGCCAGCGGCTGTGGATGTGGACATTGACGAGACAGGGAAAACCATAGGATTGTTCTAGTGATTCTCTAAGCCATGGAGGTTCGACCTTTCTCTTTCCTGGCGGAAGATAATGCAGTGAGGGAAAAATTCGTTACTTAAAATGTAAGTTCTTTATAAGAGCGCAAGATTTCCAAAACTCAAGATATTCAACTTGAGTTATATAGGGAGGTTTAGATGTCTGCTCAAATCATAGATGGAAAGACAATTGCAGGAAAAATAAGAGAAGAAATAAAGGAAGAGGTGGAAAACCTGAAGAAGAAGGGACAGGTTCCTTCTCTGGCTGCTATTCAGGTAGGGGAAGATCCGGGATCCACGGTTTATATCCGCTCCCAGCGAAGATCATGCGAAAAGACGGGCATTGAATATAAACTGCATCAGTTTGATACTACCATCTCTCAGAAGGAAATGAGTGAGTTTATTGCAAAACTAAATGGAGACAAAAATGTTAGTGGAATAATTCTCCAAATGCCTCTACCTCAAGGTTTGGATGCTCGAACCCTTCAGGCTACCATTCATCCAGACAAAGATGTGGAGGGAGTTTCTGCAGCTAATATGGGTATGGTAGTTTTTGGCAGCCCCATTTTGGGGCCCTGTACGGCTATGGCCATCATGGAGCTCATAAAATCTACCGGTGTAGATCTCTATGGCAAAGAAGCGGTCATGGTAGGCCACAGTGATATTGTGGGCAAACCAACCGCCCTCCTTCTTCTGGATAAGTTTGTCACCATCAGCGTCTGCCATATTGCTACTGGAGAAAGGGGGACTCTGCCGGAGTATGTCAAGAGAGCAGAAATTCTTATCGTGGCTGTGGGAAAAGCCCACCTCATCAAAGGAGAATGGATACGGGAGGGAGCCATAGTTATCGATGTGGGAATCAACCGGGTGGAAGGAAAAATTGTAGGAGATGTAGAATTTGAAGGGGCCAAAGAGAGGGCATCCTACATTACTCCAGTACCGGGAGGAGTAGGGCCGGTTACCACGGCTATTCTCCTGAAAAATACTATAGAAGCAACAAAGCTAAGAATAAGATAACTGCTCCCCGCTTCGAATATCTTCTCTAACCAAGAAATCTAAGATCATCTTTTCCAGAGCTCTTCCTTGATCTTCTCTACCTGTCTTTATTGACAGCTCTGCTTCCACTAACCTATGGTATCCATTAATCAACTCTTCTCGAGTGAACTCCTTAGAAGCCTGGATGTAGGAGCGGGCAATATCCCAATAAAAACGGGTATAATGTCCCTTGGCGGGAAATATGATAGAACAGGCCTCCTGTGGGGTAGTTCTACCTCCCTTTTCCTTCAATCTCAGCAGGATCTTAATCTCCCGGGCAATTAGAGCATGGATTCGAGTGGGCTTCTCCCCTCTATCCAAAAGCTGGGATAGACTCAAGAGAGCTGTAGCTACCCTTCTTTCCCGGATGGCTTTGGTCAGATCAAAGATGTCAGGACCTGTTCCTTTCCCCACCAGATTTTCCACATCCTCCTTCTCTATAAAGGCTTTAGGATGAGAAAACAAAACTAGCTTTTCAATTTCCCCCCTCAGGCTACGAAGGTCATTTCCTACCCTTTCCTGAAGATAAATCCCTGCCTGAGGAGAGATTTTCTTTCCCTCCTTTTTCACCCTCTCCCTGATCCAATCAATAACTTCTTCATCTCTTAAGGGGTAAAAGGAAACAATCTTCCCCCTTTCCTCAAAACTTCTATAAAACTTTGTTTTTCTGTTAAATTTCCTTCCGAGGCCCACCAGACAGGTAGAGGGCATCGGGTGATCCAGGTATTCAACCATAGCTTTCCCATAAGCCGGAAGGCACTCATCCATATCTCTTGCAATGACCAATCGCCTCTTTCCCCGAAAAGGAAAAGTATTAACCAATTCTAAAAGATGAGAGATGGAAGTATCCCGGCAAGAAAAATCCTCGCAGTCAAAATCTTCATAACCGGGAAAAATTAGGATCTCTCTAAGCTTCCTTAAAGCCTCTTCCTTAAGATAATCCTCCTCTCCTTCAAATAAATAGGCAGAGGCAATTCTTCCCTCCCCTATCTCTTTTATAAGATCACGGTATTTCATCCCTACCTCATCCTTCTTTGTCCTTGCATTGCTTAAGTTCTAATATCTCAAGAATATCGAGGGACTCTTCCCCTCGATAGCCGTATAGATCTTCTAAATCTAATACCCTCCTGAGGGATCAAGGATATTAGAGGCTATTTTATCGGCCACCTTGAGTCCTGTCCCTGTCAGAGGAACTATGGTAACCTCGGAGGAATGAATCAATCCCCTGTTGATGAGCTTACCGAGCACTGCAGGAGCCACGGCCGAGGTAGGTTCCAGGAAAAAGCCCTGCTGCGAGAGTTCCCTTAAGGAACTGACAATTTCCTCCTCAGAAACCTTTAAGAATGTCCCCCCTGATGATTTTACCGCTTCAACGATCTGCTTCCAGCGAAGAGGCCTACTAATACCAATTCCTTCAGCCAAGCTCTCCTTCTTGGCAATTTGAGGCAGGTAAGTAAGACCCTCATGAAATATTCGAAAGAGGGGACAGCAATTCTCTGACTGAACAGCAAAAATCCGGGGAATTTTTTTGATCATCCCCGAGGCCTCAAGTTCCTGGAAGCCTAAATAAGCACCTAATAGGAGAGTACCATGACCCACCGGGATGATGAGGTTATGGGGAACCCTCCATCCCAGCTGCTCCCAGATTTCAAAGGCAAAAGTCTTGGTTCCCTGGAAAAAGAAAGGGTTCCAATAATGGCTAGCATAGTAAGTCTTTTCTGCAGCTTCAAAGGCTGCCCTGGCTGTATCTTCCCTTGATCCAGGCACTTTCACTAACCTGGCTCCATACATCCTTATCTGGGTCAGTTTACCCAATGAGGTGGCTTCTGGTACATAAATGTGACAGGTTATCCTGCAGGCAGCACAGTAGGCAGCTATAGCTGCTGCTGCATTACCGGAAGAATCTTCCACTACCTCCTTGATCCCTAGCTCCCCTACCTTGCTTATCAACAGGCTAGCTCCACGATCTTTGAAAGAACCGGTAGGAAAGAGGTATTCCAATTTAAGACCCACCCTGTAGCCTTGAAAATCCCGAAAAATGAGAGGAGTAAAACCTTCATCAAAGCTAATCATCCCTAGCTCGGCCTCCACAGGCAAAGCTTCCCGGTACCTCCAGAGACTCGGTCTCCTTTTGACTATTCTCTCCCGGGGGAACTGAGAACAAATGAGAACATCCAGGGGCGATCCACATTGGCATCGCCAAATGGGCTCATTGATTCCGTATTTTCTCCGGCAGCTGGGACACCAAAGTTCCATAGCTACTTCTTTTCACATTTTAGGGACATAATAATCCACCGGGATCAGGTCTCAGTCTTGGGGATAGGCTTCCCTTGCCGCTGTTCTCCTTTTATTTGGAACTCGATGCGGCAGGAGCCGCTACTAGGGACTTAGACACTTTACTATTGCTCCCTCATCTGTCAACCAAAATTGTTTTTTGACCGAAAAATTGAAAGTAGCTCTTTCTTTTAGGATTTTTAGGGGGAGACGGAATAAAAGAAAGGAATTTTAGAACAGAAGTGGTGGAGTATGGGGTAAGGCTTACCGTAATTTATCCTTATATTAGTTATACGGCAGATGACCAGTGAAAAAGGCAAATATACCCTACTCGTGAGTAGAACACTTTCCTCAAATAAGGTAAAAATCTAAGGCTATGCGTCCCCTTAGTGTGAGTCAAAGCTCATTAAGATAAATTGAAGAAGGGACCATTATCCCCCCCCTTTCTTAGTTAGATTAATTATTCTCGCCTCTTTTAGTGCGTAGATACCAGAATTACCTTTGTCAGCAAAACTCGCGTTTTATCTTATGCTTTTCAAGAACTCCTCTATAACATCTAAGCTCTTTCTTTTAATAATTAGATTGAACATTTTGTCTTTCGCCTCTGCTGGGAGAAGTTCAATGGTTTTGGTGCTAGCAGTATCGAATTTGGCCATTGGGTAGAGCTTTAGAATTTTATCCTTTTGTTCCTCTGTGCACTGCAATTGAAGCACCTTCATCCCTGCTAGTACATCTTTAGTTAAACTGGCCAAGCCAACTTTACATAGCTTCTCATATTTTTCCTCATTAATCCATATATTAATAGAATGCATTTTAGGTTTGGCAGAAGTCATTTGAACCTCTTCTCCAAAGTTTCGTATGAGCCTTTTGCTGGCCGCCTATTTTTATTTTCATAATGCGGGGAGTTCAAACACAGGCTGTCTCTTGGCTAAATATTCCTCTGTGCAAAAATGAGAGCCGAAACCATACTTATCAGCGCACTCCATTGCCATATCAAACACTTCTGGTCTCAGGATAAGCCTGCTGGGTCTTACTCTATCCTGCAGCATGCTCCTAATCATAGTACCGCTAAATTTTTGTCTTTCCTTCCTGTGTCCACATAATCCAGAGTAAGTTACTTCTCCACATATCGGACAGTACCACCACTCCAGGACACACACCGGTTTAATATTTAAGCTGTCTTTAGGAATCTGACTAAATATCCTGTGAGCATCATATGGATCATAGTAAGTACCTACGCCAGCATGGTCTCTGCCAAACATATGGTGGGTACACCCTAAGTTTGTCCTTAAAATGGCATGAAAAATAGCCTCTTTTGGTCCAGCATATCGCATATCCCATAAAGTAATAGAAACCATATGTATCTCATTTCTAAAATATCTGGCTTCATGCAATTTCTGATGGCACAAAACAATAGCTTCATCTATATAATCGCCTATTCGTTTCGGTCCAATTATGCAGTTTACCAATACTCCGGTTTCCAACTTTTCCACTGGCAGATCTCCATTAGCAGAAAACCAGGCTCCTTTCATCAGCCATTCATGGCCAGTATGAGGTACATTTCTCGTTTGATGTGCCACTATTCCTCTCCAACCTTTTTCTGTAAACTTTTTCCGTAATTGTTTGGGTGTATACCAGAATTTATCAAATGGTGGCTTAAATTCAGGGGTATTTACCAATGTGACCTTTCCACCGATGAATGTATCTTTGAACCGGTTAAGCATTCTCACACCAGGGTGTTTTATATCGGTTGTGCCTAACACAGTTTGCGCTATTTTTATTCTGTCATAATTAAATATCTCTTCCACTTCCAAAATAGCGAGGCCGGGACCATGGTAGGTAAGAAGAATAGTATCTCCATCTTTAATTCCTTTCTCTTCGATTTCCTCATTTGCAGTATCAAAGATAATCGGGATAGACCAGAGTATGCCGTTTTTTAGCGTCATCTTTTCACATACTGCCTCTATATCTGCTTTTCCCATAAAACCCTCTAATGGAGTGAAAAAACCATAGGCGATGTCAATGCACTCCCTGGCCACTCGAGCGGTGATACCTACCCGTTTTAGTCCTTCAATTCGTTCCTTTGCCTCCAGAGGCGTTAACACCCTCTCCACAATTTCTTTCCCACCATGCCCTATATATTTCATTTTTACCTTCCTCTCTTGAGTTGATAATGTTAATTGAAAATAGAATTATTCCTTTTCTTCGCTGAGCTAAGCGATGCCACATCATTCGTTTAGGCTTTTTCTGTATGCGCTAATACTCAATAAAGACCCTTCCACGATTAAATCAGGTCAGGAAATGATGATTACTGTGACTGTGGTCCTTCAGAAAAGCTCCCCAAGAATGAGAAAAAGCCTGATATTGAAGCATTAACCTTCTCTTTGGAATAGAAGGATAAATTAGGCGAGCTTGGACTTTACTTGAAAGTCATCCGCTCTAGCCTTAACTTCATAAAACCAGACGGTAAGAGTGGAATCTGTGCCATCCGCCGTCCTTTTCTTCCCTCTGATGAGGAGACAAAGAATTGAAGTCGGTTACGCGCTATCCTTACCAGCTGTATTGAACCTTGTTTATACCTAAATAAATCTCTGTGGCTTATCTTACTATCTCGAGAAACACCCATGAAGGAACTCAGTTTGTCTCCTTGATGGGATATTTAAACATACCTGAGAGAGGATAGAAGTCGAATCAAAATAATGGCAAGTGAAGAAAATACCACCCACGAAAAATAGTATCTTACAGAGGACCCCTTCATTTTATCATTAACTATAGCTCCTATTTGAGAACCCATAAGGGAGCCAGCCAGGATTAGGGCTACCAGATAAAAATTAATGTTCCCTTTAGCAAAGTGGCTCACAGATCCATAGGTTGATATAAAGATAATTTGGAAAAGGCTCGTGCCTACAGCTATGGAAGTAGGGATCCCCAGAATGTAAATCAACATAGGCACGAAGATAAACCCTCCCCCCACCCCCAAAAGGCCGGAAAGAATACCTCCGCAGAATCCACAAAAAAGAATTACCCATAAGGATATATAATTGATCCTTGATGCAGGAAGCGAAACTAGCGGAAAGAACTTAATTTGCCTCACTTCATAAGCTATTCCAGTTAAAACCTCATTCGAAGAATCCTTTTTGTTTCTATTCCGTCTTGCTTCCTGAAACATAAAAACACCAACCATAGAAAGAAGAAAAATGTAAATTATGCTCATCACCAGATACATCTTGGTTACAGATTGTCGATGAATGGTTATAGAACCCCATCCCTTGAGCATCATGAGAAGCTGTGCTCCCAGTTCGACTCCTAATATTGACCCTATGATAATGAAGAGAGCCAACCTATAATCTATGTTTCCATAGCTTCTGTGTCTTAAGCTTCCTGCCGCTGATGTTCCTATCATCTGACAGAGGCTGCTTCCTACAGCCACATTGTAAGGGATACCAAAGACAGCATTAAGCATAGGGGTAAGAAAGAAACCTCCTCCTACACCAAACATACCTGAGAGTAATCCTATAAGGAAACCTAGGCCTACGAGTTCCATCAGGTTAACCTTTACCTGTGCTAAAGAGAGTAACATATTTATATCTTACACCCCCCTTACATATATATGTAGCGACATAATTAATTGCGTATATTTGAGTTTATGGTATAATGGGAATAACCACTTTTCAAGGAGGTTGCTCCCGATGAGAAAGTTCATAATTCCAGATGCAGAGACGTTTATTGCGGCTATTCAAGATGAAATATCTCGAACACCGGAAGGCCGATACTTTCATCGGCTTCACGTTATCCTTCATGTCCTTCAAGGTGCAAGTTCCTATGACGCTGCACGTCTTTATGGACATTCGCCGCGAAGTGTTCAATACTGGATTCACCGACTCATCTCCTATGGTCTTCAAGGGTTATGGGATCGGGACCACCCTGGGCGTCCCAGTACGCTTTCTGAGTCAAAGCGACGAAAACTGCGAAATGAAATACGACGCTCTCCTCGAGAAGTGAAATACAATCAAAACCTGTGGGATGGCCCTTTGCTCTCCCACCATCTTAAAGAGCAGTATCGCATTAGCTTGAGTGTCCGGCAGTGCCAAAGGCTCTTTCACAAGTTAGGATTCACCCTGCAGCGGCCCCGCCTTCAGGCTCATGAAGCAGATCCTTTGAAACAGGAGAACTTTAAAAAAATTCTCCCAATGGATGAAAGATCCAGGTATTCAGCTATGGGCAGAAGACGAAGTTCATTTTCAAAGACACAGTACCACAATGCGTATGTAGTCTCCTAAGGGAAGACAACCGAGAGTAATCTCTGCATCTACTCGCCAGAAAGTAGGATTTTTCGGAGCAATCTTATATATGACTTAACGCGTGTACTTGACTTTGACAGTCAAAGTCAAGCTTAAGGTAAAGGAAACTATCCTCGATGGTGTGCGCTACATCATCTGCTCCAATCCAGAGGAGAAAGAGAGGGACAGACAAGAGCGGGAGACGATCATCAAAAACTTAGAGGAGAAGATCCACACTGGTTCTCTCGCTAGAGTTTTAACCGAAGATGCTAAGAGATTCTTAAGGATAGAAGCTAAAAGAATAATCCTTAACAAAGAGAGAGTCCAGAAAGAGGCTCGCTACGATGGAAAGTATGTGCTTCAGACGAGTACTGATCTTTCCTCAGAGGAGGTCGCACGAGCCTACAAGAACCTTTGGATGATCGAGCATGCCTTCAGGGACATAAAGGACATCTTCAAGATAAGACCCATCTTTCACTGGACTCCTTCTCGAGTGAGGGGACACATCTTTATATGCTTTTTATCTTTTCTTCTCACTGTATCCTTACAAAGAAAGCTCTCTGAAATAGGAGTCAAAGAGAGTGTCTGGAAAGTGATTCGGGATGTCCGTCGCGTAAAGACCATAAAGCTCTTTGTCAAAGATAAAGCATATCTTGTGAGGACTGAGCTTCAAGGACTTGCTCATAAGGCACATTGAGCTGTAGGAGCTCAGGTTCCTCCTCGAGTCCAGGAACTTTAATATTAGGCTTTTTGTCAAAGATCAAAAGGTCAACCTAGTGGTACGCCTCATTTTTAATCGCTGAAATTACGATGAATAAAGAATTTCTATTTTACAACTGTCAAAGTCAAGTTTTAGTTTCTTTATTCTCTAATAGGTCCGTACTACTCCTCTAAGAGCATTTTCGCCTCTATACTATCTGGCTAAGTTTTTGCCGATTTCTTTCGATACCGGGTCCATACTCTTAAGGCCGTTGTACCAGCAGTCAAAAGGATAAATGCCAAGCATATAGGGTGAGTCAAAAAAATCAGCGGACTGCCGTGGGACATAAGGAGGGAGCGTCTGAGGGCAAGTTCAAAGCGGTATCCCAGCATGAATGCGATAACAAACGCTGGTAGCGAGAACTCATACTTTCTCATAACATACCCTAGTACACCAAAACCAACCATAACCCCCACATCGAATACACTAGTACCAATTGCATAAGCGCCCATGGCACAACTTATGAAAACAATGGGAAAAATTATGGCCTTGGATACCCGGGCTATGAGTTTGCCAATCATGGCCGCTGCAAATAATCCTACTAGAAGATATATGAGTATAGCCAGTAGCCCAGCCGCAAATATACCATAAACTAAAGATGCATGGTCTACAAAGATACGCGGTCCCAAATGCAATCCATGAATTAAGAAGACCCCCATTATCAGTGCTGCGTCTGTACTGCCAGGTATTCCTAAAGTAAGTAGAGGCATCAGGTTCGCTCCACACACTGCATTGTTTGCTGCTTCTGGTGCCGCCACCCCCTCCAGAGCCCCTTTTCCAAATTTTTCTGGGTGCTTGGAGGATCTCTTGGCTTCACTGTAACCAATCCAGGGAGTTATCGCTGCTCCCATTCCAGGAAGCATTCCAATGAGTTGGCCCCATCCATAGGAGCGGAAGATCGCAGGTAAACATCCCTTCAGTTCACCCCAGGAGACCCGATTGTCTGCAGGGTTACTGGATGGAGGGATAATGGTGACTTTTTCTCCTTTGACTAGTCTCTTTTCCACCTGAACAAACACTTCGGAAAGACAGAATACCCCAATTAACAAGGGGACAAGACCAAATCCTTTCGTTAGTTCTACGATACCGAAATCGAAACGAGCTACACCCGTTATGGCGTCTAAGCCAACCGTCCCGACAAAGAGCCCAGCCATGGCGGATAAAAGCCCCTTTGTTATTGATTTGCCAGTCACCCCTCCGATAATAGTCAAGGCAAAGAGTATTATTCCAAAGAACTCAGGCGGACCAAATTTTAGGGCCACACGAGCTATATACACCGTAAAAAATATTAGGACCAGGTCACTACATAAATCTCCTATGGCGGAAGATAAAACTGCACACTGAAGGGCCTTGCCTTGCTTACCCTGCTTGGTAAGCTCGTATCCATCAATTTGAGTACAGGCAGCCGCAGGTGTTCCCGGAACATGGAGCAATATAGCGGGGATAGAGCCACCATAAGTGCCCCCTTTGTGAACCCCATAGACCATACTTATTGCTGCCAGAGGTGACATGTAGAAGGTAAAAGGGATCATTAGGGCTATCCCTACCGTACTGGTAAGACCAGGCATTGCTCCCAGAAAAAGCCCTGCCACCGTGCCAAACAGAACTGCTCCCCAGACATCCACATGGACAAAGATGTTACCAAAAGCCTGGAGGAGCTGTATCAGCTGTTCCATGTCCCCCTCGCCATAACCTGGTTTTTAACAAATGTGGAGAATTACTTTCTTAACCAAAAAGAAGCCCTCGAGGCATCATCAACATCAGTATCCGGCCAAAAAAGTAATAAAATGCCAATGATACCCCTATCGTTGTAGGTAAAATAACTGTCCACCTTCTTTCCCCCGAGAACCAGAAAAGTAATCCTAGAATGACAATGGTAGGTATCAAGTAACCCAGAAGATACATCAAAAAGACATAAACAAATGCAAGGACAGCTGTCCTCCCAACTCGAATTATTTCTTTTTTTCTTGCACTCGATACCGGTCTATCACCAACTCGAGGTACCAAATAGCTACCTATTATCAGAATAACACTCAAAACCATCATACCGATAGCAATAGCGGTAGGAAAGAATCTGGACTGTGCTTCTCCCCGCGCACTGAGAAATATGTCGCGAGGGATTGTGGGGATCAAAACAAAGATGACCACTAAGGAAAGAATGAGGAGAACTAATCCAATTCTTGCATCAACTGTTAGCTTCACGAACTGTCTCCCTGGCCCTATGTAGAAACACTCATTCGTTCTCCGGGAAATCCCTTTTGATGAATCTGGGCGGCAGAGAAGGGAATGCCTTTCCTTCTCTGCCGCCACTCCCAAAAACTCCTTACCTCAGCTTCTCTATTCCCAACTGTTCAACCAGTTTTGCGTACTTTTGATCCATTTTACGTGCAAGCTTGAGAGAGTCTTCGGGGTTAAGATACGTTAGCCTCAATCTCATTGTCTCCATAAACTTCACGGCTGCCGGGTGCTCCATACACTTCTTGAAGGCATCATGCAATATCTGGATTTTCCAGTCTGGGGTACCTGCTGGAGCAGCAACCATTTTAATACCTGGAGCGTTAATACTATCGTAGCCCTGTTCCTTGAAAGTGGGATAGTCAGGATAGAATGGGCTTCTCTCTTCTGTACAAACACCCAGGACTCGGATCATTCCCTCAGCAACCATCTCCGGAGCCAGAAAAGTGGCGAAAAAGCCTAAGTCGACGTGTCCTCCTGCAACCGCATTTCGAGTTTCAGGTCCTCCGTGATAAGGAATTTCGGTAACGTCAATCCCAGTTTTGGTGATAAAGTCCACACCATTGGCATGATGCTCACCACCCCGAGCGGTATGACCCCAGCTCAGCTCTCCTGGATGCGCACGAGCATAGTCAACCAAATCATCCAAGCTCTTGAAGGGAGAGTTTCCCGGCACGGCGACGCAGCCTGAATACTGACAGACGGTGATGACTGGCTTGAAGTCTTCATACATGTCGAAAGGCACATCCGTTACGTGTCTTCTCAAAGTGTAGTCTGTGCCCCCCCAACCCATAAGCAAGGTATATCCGTCCGGTTTTGCTGCAGCCACAAATTTTGGTGCCAACATTCCAGCGCCACCCGTCTTGTTAACTACCACCAAAGGTTGATTGTTGAGATACTCAGGGACAACCATAGCTAGGGCGCGAGCTGGAACATCTGTTCCGCCTCCGGGGCCATATCCCACTATTATGTAGATTGGTCCAGTGGGAAATTCTTCTTCGGCAGCTGTCAATCCTGCACCCAAAGCCAACAGGAGGCCAAGGGCAACTACACCACATAGAAGCATCTTCATAACTCTTCGATACATCATATATCTCCTCCTCGTAATGATTGGATTTATCCCAGGGTCTCATACTTATTCAGTAGCTATCACCACCTCCTCTACTTGATTTTTGACCCATGTTCTGTACTTTGAAGAATAGGACGAGAGATTGTTCATTTTTAGGTCTTCTCTTCCAAGGATCTAACTTCACTACTAAGACATTAGCAAGTTTTTTTTTGCCAAGTCAAGCGGAACTTTCTGCGAGAATTGGCTCTTTTGCCTCCTTAGGAAAAGGAAAGGAAGCTCTTCTGGAATAACTCCATCCCCTGACTAGACAAGATCACTCGTTTGACGATGCATTTAGCCCGCAAAGCTTTATAGGGGAGAATCCCCTTCGCTTTCCCCCTCGCACGATTTCTTTTCATTCGCGTCACACCCATATAGGAGGACAACTGTCAAGGAAAAAGTACATAGTAATTACCAGAAAGATGTAGACAACTCCAATGAAGATTCTATCATGTCTATATCGTATCGGATTCCAGGCTGATAACTATGCAAATATTTCATAGCATACATTCCCATCCATATCTGAAGGGACCTGAATGTCCATAAGATGCAGGAGTGTGGGGGCTATATCGATCATCCTGATTCTTTGAATAGTTTCCCCCTTTCCTACTCGGGGGCCTTTAATAAAGAATATTCCTGCCATGTCCTCAGGGTCATAAGGACCAGCATGATGGGCGGTCCATCTACCCTTGAAGTCATCAACAATTGGGGCATTGACCAATACTTGTCCGTACAAATCTTCCCTGGCTAGAGCATAGCCCTTTTTAAGCAATGGTACAAAGTCTGGCAGCTCATTTACAAAAGGACCACTCCACATCTGCTCCCTAAAGATCACCTTTTTATAAACTCGCTGGCCATTTTCAGGATCTTCCAGCTCCACAAGCTTATCGGCGATTTCTTTCCTTATCTTAAAATACTCTCTGCCAGGAGCAATGAGCCCACAGGGTTCTCTCCCTTTTACATTTAGATAAATTCCCGTGAAGCCATAAGAAAATGCTCTGGTGTTTTTCCAGTCTATGGGCATAGATCCTTTAGCCCGGGGAACTCTGTGTACTCCTTTAAAAATCTCTACTTCTCCAGCGGGTAGGGTCTTTAGATAGCCTTCCCGATGCAGCCAGGTATTCAGATGTACCCCCTTATAGATCGCTGACCCCCCATGGTCGCTTAATACGACTATAGTGGTGTTTTTGTCCAATATGTCCAAAAATTCACCCAATTGTTTATCTACTTTCAGATAGGCTTCCTCGATAACTGAACCATATTTCTTCGCTAAAGAGGAATCATACTTTGGGTGTTCAGGATCAAAGTATCTCCACATGACATGATGAACGTTGTCCACGGTATGAACGTAAGTTAAGAAAAGATTCCAGTCCAATTTTTCTAAAAAATATCGAGTTATCCGCATTTTAGACTCAAATCTATCCCATACATCTTCAAGAAACGTATCATTGTCAATGTCGTCCTCGGTTCTATCCAGTATTTTGTAATGGCCAAGGTTTTCAGCTATCTCCGCTGAAAGTTCTCTGGGAAAAGTGTAAGGTGTTACTGGATCGTAAGGGGACGGTTGAACAGGTGTCCTTAGAATGGTAAGATTATCGCCAGCTTCGAGTAGTTTAAATTGAAAGACTCCTCCTATGATGTGTCCGGAAGGAATTTTGAAATTTGCCATCATCCATTCGCTCCAATCCCCCACAGATAACCTAATTGCCTCTGAGTCATTTTTCTTTAAAGAGATCGCTACCCCCTCACCACTGGGATAAAAAAACACAGGAACTTTTGCCCCCAAGGCTCCCTCAATTTCGGATTCTATCCATCTATCCGGGCCTGATGAACTCAGCATTTTTATCTCTACAACACGCAGCTCCGTTTTTTTTGTGGTATAAAACGTGGTGAGCCCGAAAGTTTCCCGTAAGTCAGGTATTCCCATTCCCGAGACCATTACTCCATTTATCTCATCCGGCGGAAAAGTGCCTGGTAGATGAAGAATCGCGCACTTCTTGCCTTTCTCGCTCAAAATCTCCCACAGTGTCTTTGCTGCTCTTCTCTTGGTATACACTGTTGTCCCATCCTCATTCACTTTGCGATCATATAATCCTATCTTCTTACTGTAAGATTTTGGCTTTTTAATCAAGATATCCAGGATTCCATGTTTGCCTGGATTCTTTCCAGTAGCAAAGGAGGTCCAGACGAGTGGTGAAACCTCAGGAATTGTTGGAATTAATCTGCCGTAAATGCCACTCTGGGCCAATTTTTTGAAATTAGGAAGTTTATTTTTGGACAAGAAATGACTCATCAATATAGGATCAGCTCCGTCCACAGCGAAAACAAAGACTTTCTGTTGGTTCATCTTCCCCTCCTCTTCGTTATGGGTTCCTAGACACTTTATCAACACCTATTCAAAGTAACCAAGGCCTCTAAGTCTTCCTCTGATATCCTCCTCTTCTTCTTCAGTATAAACCCCTTCTTTCTTTCTCTTTCTAATAAGAGACTCACCCTCCGTGTCTGGTGAAATCTCGATTCCGATAGCATTTCCTTCAGCTTGCCGCGGGGCAGGAATACCCAGAAGATAGGCTAATGTGGGAGCAATATCGACCATCCATACAGGTCTCTTGATTTTAAGATTTCTCTTAATCCCCGGACCACTCAGGATAAGAATGCCGCGAACTGAGAAGTCGCCCAGTTTGGCCCACGGAAGGTACTGATGGTGAGCACAGCCAACCTGTGTGGGGCTTACACCCTGTAGTAAGGCGGTTTGCGATTCAAGGCTTGCATAGTCTGCGTCTGCGTCAGTATATCCTGGCTTAAGGTAATACATCAAGTCCCCTACTTTCGGCCCCCACTGTCCGAGCGATACTGCGTCCTCTTTTCGAAGAACCAACTGAACGGGACATTCACCCGTTTCCGGACATCTCCATGTGTAAAGAGATGTTATTATTCTGTCTCTCACTCTCTCATATTCCTGGGAACTTACGATTCCATTCGGATCTCTTCCCTTTAGGTTGACCCATATATATGTTCGGTAAGGAAAGGCCTTTGTCCTGGGCCAATCCACCACCAGCCTACCGGAGTCTTTATCCTTTCGATAGGCAAGAAGTTCGGCTTTATTTAGTGGCTCACTTAGCCACGCCCGTTTCGTGGTGGGTATAGCCCCATGATCTGAAACAATCACAAAATATACATTTTCACCCGCATATTTCCTTGTAATTCCTCCGACCAGTTTGTCAACAAGGACGTAGGACTTTTCAAATCTCTGCCAGCACTTCTCACTTTGGTCCTGAGTATACTCCGGAGATTCAGAATAGACATCTCTGAGTATCACATGGTTGATAGCGTCCTGGACGTGGATCTGTACAGCCAGAAGGTCCGGGTTGTAGTGGGTCTTAAAATACGCAACTGCTTTCACATACCAATCGACTTGTTCTTCCAGTTGCTCAAAATAGGTATTCCAGTTTCCAAAGTACCGTGTACTCGGCGGTACGATCTCCAATCCCTCCGTAAAAGGTCCAATATCTTTATTGATCTTTTTTTCTATTCCTTCCGGATATGCCCAACCCTTGGTGATCCAGATATCCGTCCGATAAAGAAGCATTTTCTGGGCATTAGGCGAAAGGCTCTCCAGTTTAAATTTAAATGTGCCCTCGACTCTATCTTCTCCAATTCCTGCATCTGCCGATAATATCTCCTCTCGGTGAAAAATTTCGCGTAACCAATCACTCCACTCTCCCAACTTTAAGGTTGCTACAGCCTCTGCTGCATCCTTGCTCTTCGAAATCAGGATTTCATCGTAGCCGCTATTCTCAGAGCCAATCACTAGGATGTAATAAAAAATTCGTCTTTTTTGGCTGCTCGGTTTCTCCTCGAGTTTCCATCCTACCTCTGACCACTTATACCTCGAAGTTCCCCTTAGAGGAATAGCCGCCTCTAGTGGAGGGGAATACGACTTCGGCAGATTTATCCACCCACTAGCCTTTTCTAAACGAATCGATAATTGCTCTCCAAATATGGGACCTGCCTCTTTTTTGACTTGGATATTTTCCTTTTCCCATTCACCCACCGTGTACGTATCCGCGTAGCTTATTCTCCACCAGGCACTAGATGGTTCAGTTCCACCAATGACTATACCTTTCTTGATGGTTGGAGGCCAAGAGAGAGGATAGTTCAACAATACACATTTTTTTCCTTTTCTCTCTGCCATATCCCAAAGAAATTCAGCTTGAGATACACTCGAAACGGTGGTAGGATGAGTACAATCAAGGGGCTCTCCTGAGATGTGCGCAAAGAAGCTTGTCACTCCATGGGTTCCTGGCCAGGCACCAGTCATAATAGTAGTCCAATTTGTGGGAGTGTCACAAGGTGGACAGGGAAATGTTTCGGCGAAGACACCATTTTCTATCAAGGTGGTTATATACGGCAATTTCCCTTTTTTGCTGAATTTCTGGAGAAACTCGGATATTATTCCATCAAAGCCAATAACTACCACCTTGGGTGAGAACTTCTTGGTCATTATCTTTCCTTTCTCAATTTTTTTAAATTTAACTTCCCTTTGGTTCACATCTTACAAAATCGTTCAAGAACTCTAGTTTTTTCTCTTCGGTTTACCTCAATTACAACTCTACGCGCCAACTTACTCGATGCGGGTAAGACGTGGTTACGTTTTTTTCACGACTACCGACTCATTATGACCTTGCTCAAACTTGCTCACGTTTGTAGCAACTTTTTCGCCCTTTCCCTTGTTAAATGCTAATTTGAGCGAAAATTTTTTGTTCTAAATCATATTTGCCCTAAATATTTCATCTTTTGATATAGCTTCAGATGATCCTGAAGACCTTTTATACTATATCTTCAATAGAGAAAATCTTACCGAAAGAGCAAACCTGGTAAACGCCCATTTTTGAGTAACTCTGCAATCTCTCTCTGCATAAGACTCTCCGAGATATTTTTTACCAGACACTGTCGAATGGTAGATATACCCTCTCCTATTTTTCATACTTTACATATATCCCAACTTCCGTAGCCTATCCATCGCCTTTTCCTTATCTTGCCTTCTACCAGCTCTTTCAAGTGTGTGCTCAAGGTCCTGTTCCCATGCGGGTACACCAACTGCCATTGGGTTACTGGTAGTCCTTGCTCCTAAGGAACGGTAACCTATCTCATAAAGTGGACAGTAAGGAATATTATACAATTTAATGTTATTCCATATGTCTCTTTCTGTGAAATGCAAAATAGAAGAGATTCTGGTATGCTCGGGCATTAAATAACCACCTTCTTTTTTTGTGAAATACTCATCGTGCTTCCTTGCTGCCTGCTCATCTCTTCGAAGAGCCATGAACAAAGTTTTTATATTATCTTCTTCAATGAATTGATTAAGCGCAACCGTTTTCATCAGATGATTGCCCGCATAAGATTCTGCTTCAAATGTGAATGAATCTTCTTCAAACCCAATCCGTTTGAGTTCAGCCTGGTTCCGCTCGTTCAAATCCTTCACCTTAACAGTATTACCTAAATGGCTTTGACAGCATTTAAGCACATCGAAATTAATGAGCCACTTAAGATCTATATTCCATTTTTTTGAGGTTCTTATTAGGAAATCCGTGATTTCCGGGAATGCATCACCTTCGTCAATTGTTATAACCTGTGGAAGCTCAATATTATCCTCTAGGCATACTTGACGAATTATCCATAAGTTTGTGGTACTGTCTTTCCCACCTGTCCATGTGATAGCTATCTCAGAGGGCTTAAACTTTTCAAATGCTTCGCACACTATCCCTTTTGACTTCTCAACTAATTCTGCGCATCTTTTTTTCACTTCTTCGGCTATTTTTAATCCTCCTTTTCATAGAATCTTTTTCTTTTACCCTTTAATCCATCTCCTCATCCTTGGCTTTAATTTTTTCTTCATACTCTCTGCCATGGATGATGCATCAATTATATTATTCAATTCTTTTGGATCCTCTTTAAGATTATACATTTCCCAGATATTGCCACTCTCTCGGTATATTACTTTAAGGTTATTCTCTCGATAGAAGTACACTGGCTTATCTGTCTCCTTTTCTTTATTACCTATCTTGCCAATAGCTTCACCAAAACATCCCTTCTTGGGATAATCCTCGGAAGGAAGAAGGGAACACCCTTCAAAATCCTTTACTGGTTCAAGGCCAAAGAGATAAATTATAGTCGGGGATATATCGACATTGCTGACTAAAGTATCGCAAACCTCAGCCTTAACTCTGTCATAGTCATAGATAAGGAGAGGTATATCTATAAGCTCAGAATACATTTTCCCATCATGTGAAAGGCCACCATGTTCATTGAACTCATCACCATGGTCTGAAGTGATAATAATCACCGAGTTCTTTAGGAGGTTAAGTTCCTCCAATATGCCAAAGAATTCTTTAATATAATCATCGGCTTCCCGAACATGCGAATCATAGAGCTTCTTCAGAAGCCTTACTGTCTTCTTATTTGAGACATCTCTTTTTAAGACTACATTCTTAAATAGATTAAACATCTCATCTTGACTAATACTAATGGAGGAATCTACCGTATTAATATATTTTCTTTCAGGAGTATAGGGCTCATGGATATCCATGTAATGTACCCATAGAAAAAATGGCTTGTATTTTCCTTCTTTGATATACGAGGATAACCATTCGTCTACCTTGTTGTTAATTTCATCGCCTTTTATATAAGGAATTTCCGGGTTCACATCAGCATCCATAGAATCATAAAAGATATCCCACCCTCGATTCCAGCCAAAATAATCGCTAAGATATGGATTTGAATGAAATCCAGCTGTCACAATTCCAGATTTTTTAAGCACCTCGGAAATCAAAATCCTTTTTGGCAAAAGTTTTTTCTGCCTCCCATATTTAAGATAATAAGAAGATGTAAGTATTCCCGGAAATGATGCTTGTGTATATGGCCCAATGGATTGTACTTTCGTAAATCTGATACATTTATTCTGCAAAGAATCAATAAATGGGGTTAATCCACTTCTATTCCCATAACATCCTAAATCATCTTTCCTTAATGCATCCACTGTTAATAAAATCACATTTTTCAACTGAAGCTCTTTTCAAAATTATATAGTTATTTTTTTCCCCTAATTTTTTTCTTTTTCATACCCTCATCAGTTTTTCCAAATCTGAATAGCATTTCAATGAGAATATCTATCGTCTCTGCTCACAAACCCGGCCTCTCTTTCCTTTAAGCTTTTCAGTATCAGATAAGTTCTACAGAATAGCTGCATTTATCGCCTCGTATTATGCTCCTTCGAAATTCGAAAATTCTGCTACCGGTATAAGCTGTTCGTTTTACCAAAAGAGCTAAGGAACCAACAGGAACATTGAGTCTCCTTGCGTCAACCTTATTTATCAAGAAAGGTTCAAAAGCCTCTCGAACCCGAGATATCTTAACCCTGTATTTCCTCATTATGAGCTCATAAAGAGGAATAGTAACCAGGTCTTCCTTCTCTAACTCCAGAAACAGCTCCTCTAATAAGTAAGAAATATCGAGGAGCACAGGTTCCTCGTTAGCAAATCTAATCCGTACTATTTCATAAACTTTCTCTCCTTCATCTAACTCCATAGCTTTCTTAACGACTCTGCTAGGACAGATTATCTTTTTTTGTATTACCCGCAAGGAAGGCTCAAATCCTTTTTCTTCCATATCCCGGTCAAAACTATAAAATCTGCTCACTGGTTGAACTACTCCAAGCTTGGTTACAAAAGTGCCCTGCCCTGGTTTTCGATATACCAAGCCATCTCTAATCAGCTCAAACATAGCTTGTCTTACCGTGCCTCGGCTAACCCCGTATTTTTTGCATAACTCTGTTTCCGAAGATATGAGAGCATGAGGTGGCAGCTGCCCACTCTGTATTTTCTCCTTTAATTCTTCAGCTAATTGATGATAAAGTGGAATAGGTGAGTTCTCATCTAATAAAGATAAAGACATTTATATCTCCTGAAATCAAAGAAGTTTTGGAGAAGGGAACACTTCATATTTCTCGGTCTTTTATTTTGTCGCAGGAAGAGTTATGCATTAGGTCATATGGTTGTCTATACATTTATAAGTATATAACAAACCCACAAACTGTCAAGTCCTTCACTCCAGTCTCCGGAAAAAATTTGAAGTTCCTTGAAACATCAATGATAGAACAAATTGAAAACCGAAGACAACTTCGGTAAGCTTGAAAAGAATTGGTATGATGCTAAAAATAGGGGCCACAAAACTCCATCCGGAGGGAACCCATGAGAAGTCTCGTGACCCCTAAACAAAGAAAGGTTGTGAAAGATATGATAGGAAGTTTTCTCGCTCCCTTCAAGCCCCAGATTGATCTTCGCAATCTGATGAATATAGAAAAGCTTACTGCATCTAACTGCATAAACGGAAGCCTACGTCTTAACGATCTACCCCAAGTTTTTTCTTTAACAATATAGATAGGCATTGGAAGTTGAGTAGGTCACACCTTGAATAGGCCTAAATAAAGGAAGATTAAAGTAAAAAGGACTAAATTCCTTCTCTTTTTTACTTTCCTTCACCTAAATTTTGAACTTCAAGGGGCTCTCGTAGTAAGAAAACTGAGTTTTCCGGAAACTGGAGATTTTTGTTTTGACAAGCCATCGGATTTATATAGAATAACTCGAATCATGGGAATTTGAAAAATTCCCACAATTGAGGAATAAAGAAAATCCCTAGTTAAAACGCAAGATATTCAAGGCCTACAGGGGGAAGAAGCTGCATTCAAAAAGAATCATAGGTTGCTATTCCCAGGCGTTTTCAGAGGAGAGGTCTTCTTGAATACCTTGCTAGTTTGAAGGAGAGCTATGGAATCCCCAAAGGATAGATTGGTAGAGGAAAGAAAAACTAAACTTCGCTTATGGATTGAAAAAGAAGGTAGTCCCTATTCAGCAAGATTTAGACCCCAACACTCTATCCAGTGGGTGAGAAATAGCTGCGAGGATCTAAAAGCAGGTGAGAGAACAGAAACGGAGGTTTCCTTGGCCGGGAGGATTCTCGCCTTACGGAGCCATGGGAAAACGAGCTTTGCTGATCTAAAGGACACCACAGGAAGGCTCCAAATCTATACCCGGCAGGATAAACTTAAGAAAAAGTATCCTTTATTTGAAAAGCTGGACATCGGTGACATTATAGGGGTAAGGGGAAGAGTTTTTAAGACCAGGAGCGGCGAGGTAACTATTGAAACCTTCGATTTCCTCCTCCTGGCCAAATCCCTTAGGCCCCTTCCGGAAAAATGGCATGGACTCCAGGACATAGAACTTCGTTACCGAAAACGCTATCTTGATCTTCTTTCCAATCCCGGGGTAAGAGAAATTTTTCTTCAAAGAGGGGCCATAATTAACAGCGTAAGGAATTTCCTGAACGAAAGAGGATTTCTGGAAGTGGAGACACCTATGATGCAGCCTGTCCCCGGAGGAGCTACAGCCAGGCCATTCCGCACCCACCATCGGGCTTTGAATGAGGATCTTTACCTTCGTATCGCCCCGGAGCTTTACCTCAAGAAACTAATCGTGGGAGGAATGGAGAAAGTCTACGAGCTTAACAGAAACTTCAGAAATGAGGGAATAGATCGCCTTCATAACCCGGAGTTTACTATGTTGGAGGTTTACTCAGCCTACGATGGGTATGAGGAGATGATGAAGCTCACCGAGGAGCTCATCCAGCAGGTAGCCAAACAAATTAAAGGAACTCTCAAGATAAGCTACCAGGGAGAGGAGATAGATCTTTCCTCACCCTGGAAGAGGATGACTTTCGTTCAGGCCTTGAGAGAGATAGGAGGTCTTGAGGTCGATCTCAAAAATGAGGCCAAGCTCAGAAAGGTAGCTTCTGAGGCAGGCTTGAATGTGAAGGGACTAACATTTGCCCAGATACTGGAGCATCTCTTAGACCATCGGGTGGCAGGCAAGTTAATTCAACCCACCTTCATCATAGATTATCCTGTGGAGACATCTCCTTTAGCCAAAAGGAAAAAAGAGGATCCTTCCTTGATTGAACGCTTTGAAGTATTTGTAGGAGGACAGGAAATAGGAAACGCTTATTCAGAGTTAAACGACCCGGTTGAGCAAAGAGCTAGATTCACTGAAATGGAAGCTGGGAAGGGGTCAGTGGATGAGGATTTTCTGGAGGCTCTGGAATATGGGATGCCTCCCACCGGGGGCCTGGGAATAGGGATAGACAGACTGGTTATGTTTCTTACCGACTCTGTTTCTATTCGTCAGGTGATTCTTTTTCCGCAGCTCAAAAGCAAACCAGTAGAGCCAGCAGAGGAGTACTAATTAGACCAGAGCCGGGGAGAGTAAGGGATTCAGGGAAGAAAATAGCATAAGGAGGGGGAGAATGGAAAGGTGGATCTATATTGATGGAAAATTCCTTCCAGAAGAAGAGGCAAAAATTTCCGTTTTCGACCATGGATTTCTCTATGGAGATGGAGTTTTCGAGGGAATCAGAGCCTATGGGGGGAGAGTATTTAAACTGGAAGAGCACCTTACTAGACTCTGGGATTCTGCCCGAGCTATTAATCTAACCATTCCCCTGTCTAAGGATGAGCTTAGAGAGAAAATCCTGGGAACCTTAAGGCGCAACAAGCTTAAAGATGCTTACATTCGCCTGGTTGTCTCCCGAGGGAAAGGAGATCTGGGATTGGGCCCTCGAAACTGTCCCCGTTCCACCCTTGTCATTATTCCCCACGAAATCAACCTATATCCTGAGGATCTCTATGAGAAAGGACTGGAGGTTATAGTTGCCTCCACCCGCAGGAACGCCCCTTCTGCCCTCAATGCCAGAATCAAATCTTTAAACTATCTTAACAACATCCTGGCAAAAATAGAGGCAAACCTCCAGGGGATGGGGGAAGCCATAATGCTAAGCCAGGATGGGTATGTAGCCGAAGGAGCGGCTGACAATATCTTTGTGGTTAAAGATGGAGAGCTCCTCACCCCGCCTACCTGGATAGGGATTTTGAAAGGAATTACTCGAGATGTAGTCATAGAACTGGCCGAAAAAGAGGGGCTACCTGTCAAGGAAGAGACCTTCACCCCCTTTAGCCTTTATTCTTGCCATGAGTGTTTCCTTACCGGCACGGCGGCTGAAATAATCCCGGTGACCAAGGTAGATGGAAAAATTATCGGTGAGGGAAAGGCCGGGCCCATTACCAAGAAACTCATAGAGAAATTTCAGCAATACACCCGGGAAGAAGGAATTCCCATCTATTGAAGGAGGAGACAACGAAAACTAAGGAGGCCTTAAATGCCAAGAATCTACTATGAGAAGGATGCAAACCTGGAAATTTTGAAGAAGAAAACCGTGGCTATCATAGGATATGGAAACCAGGGTCATGCACAAGCACAAAACCTTCGCGACAGTGGGGCTAAGGTCATAGTGGGAGAGCTAGAAGGATGCCCCAATTGGAAAAAAGCCAAAGAAGATGGGTTTGAGGTAAGAGGCCCAAAGGAAGTGGCGAGAAA
>Ga0209979_1000546_pt1 | contig 50570 bp, 40 predicted proteins | sample AnhtaG_FD_183114 | JGI IMG/M metagenome (GOLD analysis project Ga0209979, IMG submission 183114) | Deep subsurface microbial communities from Anholt, Denmark to uncover new lineages of life (NeLLi) - Anholt_01485 metaG (SPAdes) (version 2) | ecosystem: Environmental > Aquatic > Marine > Oceanic... | reverse complement strand
AGAAACATCTCTCATGGCTTCCATTGAAGGCAGGAGGGCTTTCCCGAGACAGAGACCTCCCTTTCCGGCACAAGAAGGGCTATGGGGGAAGCCTACCAATATCAACAATGTGGAAACATGGGCGAATATTCCCTACATCATAAATAAGGGAGCGGATTGGTATTCTCAGATAGGCACAAAAAAGAGCAAAGGAACAAAAATATTTTCTCTGGTGGGCAAGATTAACAATACAGGGCTCGTAGAAGTGCCCATGGGTATTAAGCTGAAAAACATCATCTATGATATTGGCGGCGGCGTAAAAAATAACAAAAAATTCAAAGCGATTCAGACTGGAGGTCCATCTGGAGGATGTATCCCGGCCGATATGCTTGATTTGCCCGTTGACTACGATAGCCTGGCTAAAGCTGGGTCAATCATGGGTTCGGGCGGGATGATTGTTATGGATGAGGACACATGTATGGTAGATATTGCCCGGTATTTTCTGAGTTTTACTCAAGAGGAATCCTGCGGCAAGTGTGTACCATGCCGGGTGGGAACCAGGCAGCTGGTAGAGATTCTGACTCGTATCACTAAAGGTGAAGGAGAAGAGGGGGATATAGAAAAACTTGAGAATTTGGCAAAAACCGTTAAGAAAGGATCTCTTTGTGGATTGGGACAGACAGCGCCCAATCCGGTCCTTACAACACTTCGCTATTTTAAGGATGAGTATGAAGCCCACATTAGAGAGAAGAGTTGTCTCGCTTTAGCCTGTAAAGATTTAATTATTTACTATATTGAACCGGATAAATGTGTGGGATGTCTTCTGTGTTTAAAAAACTGCCCGGTCGAAGCCATAAGTGGAAAGAAAAAAGAAATTCACGTGATCGATCAAGAATTATGTATTAAGTGCGGCGCTTGCCTTGAAGTATGTCCTCCAAAAGTTGCGGCTGTTTCAAAATACACAGGGAAAAAAAGGGATAGAATTTTAAAAAAGGATTTGAAACAAAGAGCTAAAGAATGAAAATAATTATTGACGGAAAAGAGCTTGAAGTAGAAGGTAAAAGGACAATTTTAAATATTGCCCAGGAAAATGACATCTTTATCCCTTCTCTTTGTGACCATTCCCGTTTAACTCCTTATGGCGGTTGCCGGCTTTGTATTGTTGAGATTAAAGGAAGAAAAAACTATGCTCCCTCATGTTGTACATATGCTGATGACGGTATGGAGATAAAAACAAAAACTCCCCGGCTCCAGAGATTGAGGAGAGAGATTTTAGAGCTTATACTTTCTGAACATCCTAATGCATGCCTTATCTGCAGTGAGAAAGAGAATTGTGATGACTATAAATCAACCATCCGGAAAGTTGGGGAGACCACAGGGTGTGTCCTTTGTTCAAACAATGGACACTGCGAGCTTCAGGATGTGGTTAAAGCCCTAAAAATAGATAAGGTCCGGTTTCCGTCTCTTTATAGAGATTTTGAAGTCAAAAAAAGTGACCCTTTCTTTGACCGGAACTATAACCTGTGTATTCTTTGCGGAAGATGTGTAAGGACCTGCCATGAGGTGAGAGGAGCGTCTGCGATTGCTTTTGTGTACAGAGGATCTCAAGCTGTTGTTGGGACAGTGCTTGATTTGCCGCTTCTTGACTCGGGGTGTCAGTTTTGCGGAGCCTGCGTGGATGTTTGTCCAACAGGAGCTTTAACTGAGAGAGCTATAAAATATGAAATATTGCCTGAAGAAACAACAAAATCAGTTTGCCCTCTCTGCAGTGCAGGATGTGAACTTAAAATAGACCTCGTGGGAGGGAAAATATTGGGCTCAAAACCATCCGAGGATGAAGCAGCGAATCGAGGACAGGCATGTGTTAAAGGACGATTTGTAATAAGAGATATTGTCTACAGTCCCCGGAGGATTCTTAAACCCTTAATCAGGACGAATAAAAAGCTGGAAGAAGTCAGCTGGGAAGTGGCACTCGATTTTGTTGCTCAGAGACTGAAAAAATACAAGGGAGAAGAAATCGCTTTGATAACTTCTCCCCAGCTGTCTTGCGAGGATAATTATCTTTTTCAGAAGTTTGCAAGGGAAAGACTTAAAACAGAAAATATAGGCAGCTCTTATTCCTTTTCTCCCTTGGCAGTCTATCATGAAATGTCTCAAAAAAATCAGTTAGGGCTTGCTTTAAATTTTAAGATAAGAAATATTTCAAAGGCAAAGGTTATTTTTCTCCTGGGAGAGGATCTTGCTGTCTCTCATCCTTTAATCTGGCTTGAGGTGCTCGAAGCCGTTAAAAATGGAGCTAAGCTTATTGTCGCCAGCTCCAATGAGCTCCCTCTAAATCGCTTCTCTTCGCTCTGGCTTCAAATTAAACCGGGCACTGAGTTCCATTTACTTAGTTTTCTCTCTCGGATCCTTATAGAGAATGGAAGTGCTGGGAGGCTTTCCCGGATTGAGGAATTTGATTCTTTCAAAAATTCTCTTAATAAACTGGATATGTCTAAAGTCTTTGAGATAACAGGTATTACTGAGGAGGAATTAATTAAGACATCCAGGCTTCTTTTAGAAGAAGAGCCGGCGGCATTTCTCTTTGGAGTGGGATTAACTCAACATCCCTGGGGAAGTCAGAATGTAGCGGCGCTCCAGAATTTAGCGCTTCAGACGCAGGCCCAGATCTTTCCCCTTGGGCTCGAGAATAACTTAAGAGGTCTGTTCGAAGTAAGGCGGAATTATCCTGACAAAGGATTGACTTTTAACAAAATTATTCAGGCTGCTTCTTCAGGGGATATTAAAGCTCTTTATCTGGCAGGGCCCATACCTTACCTGAATAAAGCGAAGCTGAAATTTTTAGTTCTTCAAGATAGCTATATAAATGAAAATTTTGAACTTGCAGATGTTATCTTACCGGCAACCACTTTTGCAGAGACTGAAGGGACATTCATTAATGAAGAGGGAAGAGTTCAAAGATTTAAGAAGGTTGTTGAACCAGTTGGAGAAGCTAAACCCGATTGGTGGGTAATCTCTCAATTAGCCTGCAAGATGGGAAATAAAGGATTTAATTATAAGAATGTCTCAGGGATCATGAAAGAGATGAGCAAGGTTATCCCCGGTTTTTCGAATATTTCATACTTGAAGCTGGAAAACGGCAAAGAGATCTTTATCCGGGACGAGAAAAAAAGGAGAAAGTCGTTTATCCCTTTAGAAGACAATGTTCCCCCTTTTAAAACCAGCAAGAAATACCCATATCTTTTGTTTCTCGACTACAGTTTGGATTATTACAGAAGTTTACCTCTGGGCAGAGAAAGTTTAGGTCTGAGAAAAATCAGAGATTCCAGATGGATTAAGATCTCTCCTGAGGACGCAAAAAAGTTAAAGTTAGACGAAGGAGAGAGTTTAAGGGTTGAGTCTTCTTCAGGAAGTTTTAATGGCTTCGTTAAGATAATAGAATCCATGCCCAAGGGAACAATAAGTACCAGCCTCCTCTGGAGCGAAGATTCTGATTTTTCTGCGGTTAGTTTTTTCACAGGCTTTTTTCAGGAAGAAAATGCTTTAGGAATGCTGCCTGTAAAAATTAAAAGAGGAAAGTGATGGCAAAAATTTTATTGAGAGAACGGTTGGTACCTAATATCCATATTCTCGAAGTTTATTCTCCTGATATAGCACGGAAATGCAAGCCCGGACAGTTTGTTATCATCATGCCTGATGAACACGGAGAAAGGATTCCGTTGACGATCGCGGATTGGGACAGAAAGAAAGGCTCTGTTACTTCGGTCTTCATGGTCGTGGGGACTTCTACTCACAAACTTTCTATCCTCAAAGCAGGAGATGAAGTTCCTGTTTTTGTGGGTCCTTTAGGCAGGCCGTCTGAAATAAAAAAATATGGAACTGTTCTTTGTGCTGGAGGCTGTTTTGGCATTGCTGCCATTTATCCATTAGCCCGCGCTTTAAAAAAGGCAGGAAATAAAGTTATTACAGTATTAGATGTTAAAGCAAATTATCTTCTTTACTGGGAAGATAAGCTGAGGGCAGAAAGTGACCTCTTGTTTATTTCTGCGCGTGATAGTTTCTACGATTGTAAAGATTATATTCCAAGAACTCTCAAGAATATAATGAAAAAGGAATCTGAAATCCACAGAGTCCACTCAATCGGCTGTACTTACTTGATGTCCACCTGCTCTGAGGCCACCAAGCCGTATGGAATAAAAACGATAGTCAGCCTTAATCCTATCATGGTGGACGGAACCGGAATGTGTGGAGCATGTCGGGTTACCGTGGATGGAAAGACAAAATTTGCCTGTGTGGATGGGCCTGATTTTGACGGTCATTTAGTCGACTGGGAAGAGCTTTTCTCCAGGCGTAAATCATATTTTGAGGATGAGATACAGTCTCTGTGTTACTGGGAAAAAAAGGAATTTCCTTAAAGATTTGGGAGATAAAAGAGTAAAAGATGACTGAGAAAAAGGAAATGGCCCCTGAGCTGAAGGAAGGACTCAAGGCTGAATTCAATAAGGAATGGCGGAAGGAACTGCGGAAATCTCTTCCAATTAAGGAAAGGACAAAGCTCCGTCGCCAGAAAATGCCGGAGCGAAAACCTGAAGAGCGGAATGTGGACTTTGATGAAGTTAATCTGGGTTTGGATGCCAGGAAGGCCAAAAAAGAAGCCCGGAGATGCCTGGATTGTGCCAATCCTCAATGTGTGCTGGGCTGCCCTGTAGGAATTGATATTCCGACTTTTATAAAACTTATAGAGATAGGTGATTTTGCTCAAAGTATTCAGAAGATGAAAGAGACTAACAGCCTTCCGGCAATCTGTGGTCGTGTATGCCCTCAGGAAACCCAGTGTGAAGATTTGTGTACTGTGAAGAAGGCAACAGGAACGCCTGTTGCTATAGGAAATTTGGAGCGGTTTATTGCCGACTATGAGATGAGTCAAGGAGATGTTTACATTCCTCAAATCACGCCTCCAACTGGGTACAAGGTTGCTATTATCGGAGCAGGTCCAGCAGGTTTGACTGTAGCTGGAGAGCTGGTGAAGAAAGGCCATAAAGTGACAATCTTTGAAGCCCTCCATGTTGCCGGAGGAGTTTTGGCTTATGGAATCCCAGAGTTCAGGTTGCCCAAAAAAACCCTTCAAGCTGAAGTGGATTACCTCAAACGATTGGGAGTCGAGTTAAAAACAAATTTTATTGTTGGATTAACAGCAACTCTTGAAGATTTAAGAAATGATGGATTTGACGCTTTTTTTATAGGAACAGGAGCCGGGCTTCCCAATTTTATGAGGGTCCCCGGTGAAAACCTGATCGGGATTTATTCAGCCAACGAATACTTAACCCGGGTCAATCTGATGAAAGCCTATAATTTCCCTGAATATGATACTCCTGTGTTTTTAGGAAAGAGAGTCGCAGTTTTAGGCGGTGGAAATGTAGCCATGGATTCTGTTAGAACTGCCAAAAGACTTGGAGCAGAATTAGCCGCCATAGTCTACCGCCGCTCGAGGGTTGAGATGCCGGCAAGAGTTGAGGAAGTGCATCATGCTGAAGAAGAGGGCATCGAGTTTCACTTCCTGACTACGCCTACAAGCTATATCGGAGATGAAAAACATCAGGTTAAAGCCATGGAATGTTTGCGGATGGAGCTTGGAGAGCCTGATTCTTCCGGGAGACGTCGGCCAATTCCTATTGAAGGCTCGGAATTTATTATGGATGTTGACATGGTTGTTGTTGCAATTGGAAACAGCCCCAATCCTTTGATCCCTCAAACTACACCTCAGCTTAAAGTTGGAAAGTGGGGAAATGTGGAAGTGGATTGGGATACTATGGCTACAAGTATAGAAGGGGTTTATGCCGGAGGAGATATCATACGGGGTGGTGCCACGGTTATTCTAGCTATGGGAGATGCCCGCATCGCTGCAGCTGAGATGGATAAATACCTGAATACAAAAAAGAGTAAATTACAAGGTACAAAGAGCAAAAAAAGAAGAGCGAAATAAAGTAAACTGGAAGAACTTGAAGTGCAAAAAGGATGTAATTGCGGGCGAAAAAAAAGAGGATGGGAGTCTCGCGTGAGGAAATTAACTGAGCAGGCAGATGTTTTATATTACTTTCCCAGGATTATTTACATGATTGAGAGGATTTAATGAGTTGGGTTGATGATTACAAAAGTAAGCTAATTACTGCGGAAGAAGCTGTCTCTGTGATTCAAAGCGGCGACCGTGTTTATATCAGCGGAAATGCAGCCACTCCTTACGCCTTGATGAGTGCCTTAGCTTCAAGGAAGGATAAATTGGAGGATGTTGAGCTTGTTCATGTTCTTCTTATGGGAGAAGATCCGCTTTCCAGACCGGGCATGGAAGGTCATTTTCGCCATAATTCTCTGTTTGTTGGTCCGGCAGACAGAAAGGCAATCAATGAAGGGAGGGCAGATTATGTTCCAATCTTCCTTCACCAAATTCCAAATCTTTTTTATTCAGAACAAATGCCTCTTGATGTTGCCTTGCTTCATCTTTCCCCTGCCGATGAGCATGGATTTATGAGCTTAGGAGTTGAAGTGCTGGCTTCCAAGGCAGCAGCGGAAACAGCAAAAATTGTTATTGCCCAGGTTAATGAGAAGATGCCACGGATTTTAGGGGATTCATTTATCCATGTTTCACGAGTCCATAAAATTGTTGAAGTTTCCGAAGAGCTGCCTCAGCTTGAGAGAAAACCTTTTACTGAGGTGGAAAGAAAGATAGGGCATTTTATTGCAGACCTCATTGAGGATGGTTCCACTCTGCAGTTGGGTATAGGAGGAATTCCTGATGCAGTTCTATCCGCTTTAAAAGGCAGGCAAAATTTAGGTATTCATACCGAAATGGTTTCTGACGGAGTAATGGAAGCCATAGAGGAAGGAATCATAACCGGAGCAAAAAAAACATTTCATCCTTATAAAGTCATATTTACTTTTTTATTGGGTTCTAAGAAACTCTATGATTTTGTCGATAATAATCCGATGTTCGAAGCCCATCCTACTGACTATACAAATCATCCCTTTAATGTTTCCCGGAATGATAATATGGTTGCTGTCAATTCTGCTATTGAAGTGGATATAACAGGACAGGTCTGTTCTGACTCTATCGGTACATATATTTACAGCGGATTTGGTGGGCAGGTTGATTTTATTCGGGGGGCTGCTCATTCAAAAGGGGGCAAGCCTGTTATTGCGCTTCCCTCTACTGCAAAGAAAAATGAACTCTCCCGGATTGTTCCTTTTCTGAAAAAAGGAGCAGGGATTGTCACAACCAGAGCTGATGTCAAATATGTGGTTACAGAATACGGCGTTGCCTATCTCCATGGAAAAAACCTGCAGGAGAGGACAATAGCGTTGATTAATATTGCCCATCCAAAATTCAGGGAGGATTTAACAAAAGAAGCAAAAGGCAGGTATCTACTTCCTTGAGAGTCTAATTTACTTTAATGAAACAACCAGATCTATTTCCGACTCAAAAAGGTCACATTGGAACAGATGAATCGGGAAAAGGGGATTATTTTGGTCCTCTTGTAGTCGCAGGGGTTTTCCTCCCAGACGAACAGCAGAATGTCTTAACAGAATTGGGTGTAAAAGACAGTAAAAGACACTCTGATAACCGTGTCCGCGAATTAGCCGATATTTTAAAAAAAGGATACAAACATTCATTGGTCGTTATTGGTCCTGAAAAGTATAATGAGCTTTACCTGAAGCTGAGAAACCTCAATAAAATGCTTGCCTGGGCCCATTCGCGTGCCATTGAGAATATACTGGAAGAAGTGCCCTGTTCTCTTGTTATTACAGACCAGTTTGGAAATAAATCTTTTGTCCTCAACGCTTTGATGAAGAGAGGGAAAGATGTTGAGCTTGTCCAGAGGCCAAAAGCTGAGGAGGATCTGGCAGTTGCAGCAGCTTCGATTCTAGCCAGGGCAGAATTCCTGAAACGTCTTTATTTTCTTTCTCAGGATGTAGGAATAAACCTTCCTAAAGGTGCATCTGCTCTTGTTGAAGAGACAGGATTAAAGCTTGTCAAACTTCAAGGGGTCCAGATTCTTGATAAAGTCGTCAAGAAACATTTTAAAATCACAAAACGCATTCTGGCTTCCTTATAAAACTGTGAACTCAGGCCAGGAAGGCAGAGCCCAAAACTAAAAAATCAAGTGGCGGGAAGATATTTATCGTAAAAAGCTGAACAAAACAGAATAGTAAGAAATAATGGGCGATCTTTTAAGAATTATCCTTATCATCCTTGTTCTCCTTTTTTTAATCAAGAAAAAATGGGATCTTGGTCTTGTTCTTTTCCTTGGAAGCCTGCTAACAGCTATAACTTTCCATCTTGATTTTAAAGTTCTTGCTCAGAATATGCTGGGGGCTTTAACTTCAGGGGAAACGCTCAGTCTTATTGGTGTTGTTATTCTTGTCCTCTATCTGGGAAATCTTCTCCAAATCAGAGGGAATTTCAAAACGATGGTGGATGCTCTCAAGAGTCTAATTCCAGAGCCTCGCCTGATTTTAGCCCTTCCTTCTGCTTTTATCGGCTTGCTGCCCATGCTTGGAGGAGCATTGATATCTGCTCCGATTGTAGAGGAAGCCGGTTTGCGCTGGAAACTTTCTCCAGCCTGGAAAACATTTCTCAACTATTGGTTTCGTCATATCTGGGAATACAGCTGGCCCCTCTATGTCAATGTGATCCTTGCTTCAGTAATCCTCCAGATTCCCATAAAAAGAATTGCCTTGATTCAGTCCCCTTTCACTATTCTTGCTGCATCCCTGGGTCTTGTTATTCTTTTCAAGAATGTTCCATATCTCCCTGGGGAGAAAAGCGGTAAGAGCTTTCTGAAAAATTTATTTAATCTCTTTTTTAGTATCTGGCCAATTCTCTTAACCATTATTTTAATTTTTACTTTAAAATTCAGCATGCTTTTCTCTCTTGTTGTTGTTGCTCTTTTAACACAGATTTTTTTCCGAATGGGAATCCGGGAGAGACTAAAGATTATCTGGATAAGTATCTCAATAAAAACAGTGTTCCTTATGGTTTCTGTCATGGTCTTTAAAAGAATTCTTGAAGTATCAGGAGCGCTAAATTCTCTGACTCGTGATTTTGAGCCTGAAGGGATTGCGGCTTATATGCTTCTTTTTTTAATTCCTTTTTTTGTTGGCCTTTTGACCGGGGTCAATCATGCCATTATCGGCATTTCTTTCCCTGTTCTCCTTCCGATCTTAGGGTCGGGAAATCCGGATATGGTGTTGGTTATGTTTGCCTATGTCAGCGGCTTTGTGGGAATTCTTCTCTCTCCAGCTCACCTTTGCCTTTTTTTAACCTTGGATTATTTTAAAGCAGACTTGCGTGATGTCTATAAAATATTGATCTGGCCTTCAGCTGTTATCTTTGTAGCTGCATTTTTGGTATTATTATTTTTTCGGATTTTTTAAATGGGAATTATATGGCCCCCATTTTTGAACTGTCCTCAGGAGAGTCAAAATGAAAAAGGAAACAAAACGGCTTTATCTTGAAGACCCTTACCAGGTAAAGTTTGATGCTCGAGTTATAGAGAAGGTTTTTCGGGAGAAAAAACCTGCATTAATCCTTGATCAGACGTGCTTTTATCCGGAGTCAGGCGGGCAGCCTTATGATAAGGGTACCATAAACGGAATTAATGTAATAAATGTTCTAGAAGATAATGGAAAAATTGTCCACATTCTCGAGAAAGATATAACAACTCAAAGTGTGTCAGGAAAAATAGATTGGGAGACTCGTTTTGACCATATGCAGCAGCATTCGGGCCAGCATATTCTTTCCCAGAGTTTTAACGAGCTCTTCGGAGCAGAGACACTTTCTTTTCATCTGGGAGAAGTGCTCTCGACTGTTGAGATAGATCTGGGGAAGATTTCAGATGAAGATGTAAAGAATGTCGAAAAACGGTCCAATGAGATCGTGTTTCAGAATAGAGAAATAAAATCTTATTCTGTTCTTGAGGAGCAGGTAAAGAATATTCCTTTGAGAAGGCCGCCTAAGAAAAAGGGAGAAATCAGGGTTATTGAAGTTTCAGATTTTGATTTTTCTGCCTGTGGAGGAACCCATGTCCGGCGGGCAGGTGAGATCGGTTTGATCAAAATTCTCAGGTGGGAAAAAATCAGGAATAATAACAGGTTTGAATTTGCCTGCGGTAAAAGAGCTCTTGAAGATTATATATGGAAAAACAGGATTCTTCGGGAGCTTTCAAACAGATTTACGGTCCATGAACGGGAGATCCTCCCCTCGGTTGAAAAACTATCTTCAGATTTAAAATCTCAAAAAAGAAAAAGTAAAAAGATGCAGGAAAAAATAGTCCGGTATGAAGCTCAGGATATCGTTCAAGAAGCGAAGGAAAAGATAATCAAAAAAATTTTTACGGACAAAACCCAAGATGAGCTCAGGTTTCTGGCACTAAGCATTATAAGAGAGGGTGATTTTATTGTACTCTTTGGCGTGCGAGGAGAAAAAAGGGGGCATCTGGTCTTGGCATGTTCTGAGAATTTCAATATCGATATGAGGGAACTTATTCCTGTGGCATCTTCCTTGATAAAGGGGAGAGGAGGAGGGAGGGAATCTCTGGTCGAGATTGTCGGAGAGGATACAAAAAATATTGAACTCGCTCTGGATAAATTATACAAAAGTGTAAGAAAAAAAATAGAGCCAGACCTTTAAGGCTTTTTTGTTCATAAAAGGCCGGGGACAGATATTCAAACCTTCTATTAAGGAAGCATCTTTTTTTCTGTGATGGATTAATAAGGGTATTTGGGAATGTCTGAGCTTCCGTTCAGATTTTTAACGCCATTCCTTCATCATTCTATTCAAAGCATAAACGAAGGGCAGTGGGTGAGAAAAACCGTTTGAAGGCAAAGCGGGCATGGTTCCTCTCCATGATGGAGAGGAGAGCGAAGCCTGAAACCGAGCAGCTTTTGACTCGCTGGGGCAAAAGTTGCGTGTTTTCTGAATCCACTGGCCTGAGTTTAAACATACTCGGTGTCCGGCTTTGCCGGATTCCCTCAAATAGCGATTCAGGAAGGCTAAATCTTCAAAGTCGCTTCATCCATCCCCAAATACCCTTATAATGTGATTGATTAGTCCTTCATCACGGCAAAAAAGATACTTACTTCCAATAAGAGATGATTGGGTAAAGCCTTTTTCATATTAGTGATTTTGTTAAGTGAGACCAGGTTATTAAAATACTCTTAAAATTATTCCAAGCCTAATCCATATTTGAGTTTTTGACGTTTTAGAAGTCTGATTCCAATGGTTATTCGTAGCGGAGAGCAATAATGGGATCCAGTTTAGATGCTTTCCGGGCAGGGAGAATACCAAAGAAAAGACCTACAGAGATTGAGACAAGTAATCCTAAAACTACTGACCAGGCTGTGACAGAAGTTGGCAGGGGAGTTGCAGCCCTGACGAGGAATGAAATACCGAATCCGATAATCACACCTAAGGCTCCTCCTAATCCGGTCAGAAAGATTGCCTCGATCAAGAACTGCTTCATGATATCCGCTGAGCGGGCACCTATTGCCTTACGAATCCCGATTTCCCTGGTTCGTTCTTTTACAGAAACAAGCATGATGTTCATGACCCCGATTCCACCAACAAGAAGGCCGATGGAGGAGATGACAACCATGACCAGGTAAACAGCGCCTGTAAGCTGGTTATAGAGATTAACAAAAGTGTCCTGTGTGGCGATAACAAAATCGTTGGGTTTTCCGAATCCAACTTTCCTTCTTCTGCGGAGTACATTGATTATTTGTTCAATTGTATCCTGCATGTAGCCATGTTTTATTGGTATGGCTATAATCTCAATGTCGGAGAGATCGTAAGGGAAATATTTCATGAGAGTGGTGATGGGGATGCCGACAAAATTATCCTGGCTCTGTCCAAATATGCTGCCCCTTTTCTCCAGAACACCCACAACGGTAAACTCTTCAGGGCCTATCCTTATCTTTTTTTCCAGAGCATGTACATGGGGAAATAGAGTCTCCGCCAGTTCAGAGCCAAGAACACAGGCTTTTGTCCGGTGAGAAATATCGTTTTCTGTTAAGAATCTTCCTTCTTCCGGGAGATAGATAGAAATTACTATAGGCCATTTTTCGTTCATGCCTAAAACTATAGAATCCTGACTTTTTATATTCCTGTATTTGATAGGGATGGCCTCTGTTATTCTAGCAACAAGATCCACAGCTACAGCTTTTACAAGGGAGCATTCTTGCTCTATGGCCACGGCATCTTCAAACGTGAGGTCTTTTCTCTGTCTCTCTTCTTCAGAGCGGCGGCCCATTTGAACAGGATCATATTTATATACAGAGATAAGATCTGACCCGGCGGATTCAAGCTCACTGAGAAAAGACCGGTTCAGGCCCTGGATGATAGAGACCATGCCGATAACAGTCATCACACCAATCATGATTCCCAGCAGAGTCAGGAAAGAGCGGAGTTTATGAGATTTAATAGAGTCAAAGGCCATATTAAAAATCTCTTTCAGGATTCCTAATCTCATTGTTCTGACCTTAAAGCCTCAATAGGGTTAAGCTTTGCAGCTTTGTTGGCAGGATAAATTCCGAAAAAGATGCCCACAGAACCCGAAACAAAAATGGCGACAATAATTGCGGTAGGATCAAGGGTAGAAGGTATAGAGGTGGCTGCTGTTACGAGCTTGGCAATGATAAACCCTATGAGGATACCGATAAGTCCACCGGTTGTGGACATGGAAGCAGCTTCGATTAAGAACTGGAAGAGTATGTCCATACGGCGGGCTCCGACAGACATCCGGATGCCTATCTCTTTTGTTCTTTCTGTAACAGACACGAGCATGATGTTCATGACTACAATACCCCCTACTACAAGGGCAAGGGAAGAGATAGCGACCAATGGCAAATAGATGCTTGAAGTTGCTGTTCTGTACATTGAAATAAAAGTTTCTGAGCTTGCAAAGGAGAAATCATCAGGATCATTAAATGAGCGATGGCGTCTGGAACGGAGGGCTGTTCTCACTTCCTCTTTAGCTATTTCCATCTGTTCCTGTGAAGATGTGTGCACGTTTATATTGATGCTTCTTCTTGAGCCGTATAATTTATGGAAAGTTGTGATGGGAATTCTGACATAATTGTCCTGACTCATTCCCAGGAGCTTTCCTTTTTTCTCGCCGATACCGACAATAAGAAAATTGTGAGGGCCGATCTTTACCCACTTACCCAGTGGATCCAGGTAGGGGAACAATTTTTCTGTTATATCTGTTCCGATGATGCAAATATACCGGGAGTGCTCCTCATCCTCTCTTTGGATGTGCCGTCCTCTCTCCAGCTCCAGCACTGATCCGATCATGTGGTCAAGGTGGGTAATTCCTCTTGTCTCCACATCCTTAATGTATTGATTTCTGAATTTTACGGTTCTGCTTGTGGAAACAGATGCTCCTATAAGGTCGAATGATTTGCACTGCTTGCGAAGGAATCTCATGTCATCTAAAGTCAAGTTTTTCCGTTTGATCATTTCCCGGTACTCTTTCAAGGAGCCAGTCATAGCGAATTTGGAAACAGAGAAGTCGTTAGCCCCAAAAAAAGCGAATTTGGTATACACATAGTTGTTGAGGCCCTGGATGATGGAGACGACTGCGATAATAGTGAAGACTCCGATGATAATACCCAATAGTGTAAGGAACGTCCTTAATTTGTTTGACCATAGAGAGCCCATGGCCATGGAAACAGATTCACTCATATTAACTCTAGCCATCGTTCTTCTTAATATTTTATATTATATGATACGAAAGAGGGAAGCAAAGGTTTTTAGAATTCACAGGCTCTTGACAACTCTCTGCCAAGAAAACAAAATGGGGAAGGCAAAAAAAAGGCTTTTGTTTTTAAAAAGAGGAGGATCTGTTATGTTGGCTGAAAGCAAGAAGGAGTCATCTGAAATATCCGTTTCTTGTGTTTATTTTGGAAAACCCGGTCCAGAAAATACCAGAAGAACAATGAAGGTGGCAGCTCAACGGGCAGAAGAGCTGGGAGTTCACAATGTGGTTGTGGCAACCACATCGGGTGAGACGGGTTTGGTAGCTGCTGAGCTTTTTTTGTCAAAAAACCTGGTAGTAATTACTCACTCAACAGGTTTTGTAGAGCCCGATTACCAGGAATTACAACCTGAATATCGTAAAAAGATAGAGGAAGCAGGAGCTAAAATTCTGACATGCCAGCATGCCCTTGGAGGAGTAGGACGGGCGGTCAGGAAAAAGCTGGAAACATATGAACTGGAAGAGATAATGGCCTATACTTTACGGATTTTTGGTCAAGGGACAAAGGTTGCTGTTGAGATTGCGCTCATGGCTGCAGATGCAGGTCTCATCCCCACAAAGGAACCCTGTATTTCCATTGGAGGTACTGACCGTGGAGCTGACACAGCCATCCTTTTGCAGCCAGCTCATTCCCAGAATTTTTTTGATGTCAGAATCATAGAGATACTGGCCAAACCCCGGCTTGCGGATTAATTTTTGTTAAAGTTAATAACTCAGCAAAAAAACAGGTTTTGATATGAAATTTAATGGCAACAGGGGTATGTTCCATCCTAGAAGCCGGCCTGAAGAGGATTAAAATTGGGAATATTCATCTCCTGGGAAAGGACTAATAATAATGTTAATAAGGTTGAATAAATTCCTCGCTCAGGCAGGAGTTGCCTCCAGAAGAGAAGTGGACAGGATGATCACTGAGGGAAAAATTAAAGTTAACGGTCAGGTAGTCCAGGTGCTGGGCAGTAAAATCGATGAAACAAAAGATGAAGTAGAAGTTGATGGTAAAAAGGTTAAACGGGAAGAAGGTCAGGTCTATTTGATGCTTAACAAACCTCCTGGGTATCTGGTGACCTTTAAAGATCGTTTCCAAAGACCTACGATTAAACAGCTGCTTCCTTCCCTGGGAAAAAGATACTTTCCTGTTGGAAGGCTGGATTATGACAGTGATGGTCTTTTGCTTTTGATGAATGACGGAGAACTGGCTTTTCGCTTGACTCATCCCCGCTTTAAAGTTGGAAAAGTCTATCTGGTCAAGGTCAAGGGTGAGCCTGAGCCCTCAAAACTCTTAAGGTTGAAGAAGGGGATTTACCTTGATGGAAAAAAAACAGCCCCGGCTAAAATTGCTATAGTTTCGAAGAGCTCAAAAAAGACTCTTCTCAAAATTGAGATCTACGAGGGCAGAAAGAGAGAAGTGAAAAAAATGTTCAAAACTGTCGGCCATGAGGTTCTTCAGCTGAAAAGGATCAGTTTTGGAGGTGTAAGGCTGGGCGAGCTGAAAACAGGAAAATGGCGCTTTCTCACACAAAAAGAAATTGATATTCTGAAAAAGAAAGTCAATCTAAGTTAAAGTAAGCCTTATTTTTTTTCTTTTTCGGAGGGGGCTGAGAATGTTTTCCAGCTTTTTGCCAGCCGCTGTAACTCCTCGTCAACGAGATAATTCACCGTGTCTTTTTCAAATGTTCCATCTTTTTTTCTTTCTCCTGCTTTGAAACCTGTCAGGATTTCAATTCCTTCATCAATAGTTTTAACAGGATAGATGTGAAATTTCCCTTCCGTGACCGCTTCAATCACATTATTTCTGAGCATTAGATTTCGGATATTCTGATGAGGGATGATAACTCCTTGAGTACCTGAAAGGCCTTTAGCATAACAAACATCAAAGAACCCCTCAATTTTTTCGTTGACTCCACCTATAGGTTGAATTTCTCCCTTCTGGTTAAGAGAACCTGTGACAGCGATATCCTGCCTGAGAGGTAACTTAGAGAGGCTGGAAAGAATGGCGTATACCTCGGTGGAGGAGGCACTGTCCCCATCGATTCCAGAGTAAGACTGTTCAAAGGCAATGCTTGCGGAGAGGGAAAAGGGCTTTTTCTGGGCATATTTTCCCCTCAGGAATCCTCCTAATATGAGAACGCCTTTATTGTGTGTGCGGCCGCTCAAGTCAGCTTCTCTTTCAATATTGATGACTCCTGTTCTTCCTACTGCGGTTCTGGTTGTTATTCTAGTCGGTTTACCAAAGGCAAATTCCCCAATATCGTAGACAGATAATCCGTTGACCTGGCCTTCAACTTTGCCATCGGTATCTATCAGTATTGTGCCTTCTTCGATAAATTCCTGGATTTTATCTTCGATGAGATTTACGCGTTCGAAGCGCTCTTTAATGGCTTTTTCGATATATTCCCGGCTGACAGTTTTTTTCTTGTCTTTTTTTGCCCAGTAGCTGGCTTCGCGGAGAACGTCTGCGATAATATGGAAACGAGTGGAAATTTTTTTCTGCCTTCCTGCAAGACGAGTTCCGTATTCAATGACTGCCGCAATCCCACTTTTGTCAAATGGTTTAAGTTTGTCATCGTCAGATATTTTCTTTATGAAGGCGGCATATTCTTTAATTGTTTTATTGTTTTTTTTCATTTCCGAGTCAAATTCAGCTTTGACCTTGAATATTTTCTTAAAATCTTCATCTAAATAATAAAGGAGGTTATAAATATGAGCATCCCCTATCAGAGCTATTTTTACATTGCATTTAATGGGTTGCGGTTTGAGCCTGGCTGTTGAAATGAAGAAAAGGGATGCGTAATTTTGAATTTCTAATTTTTGATTCCTTAAGGTTCTTTTCAACGTTATCCAAACACCGGGTTCAACCAGGGCATCTAAGGCGTTCATGACCAAAAAACCTCCATTGGCTTTGAGAAGAGAGCCTGCTTTGATTTTTGTAAAATCCGTCTGGACAATTCCAAGTCGCGATGTGGAAAGTTCAATGGAGCCAAAAAGATTGATGTAGTTAGGATTTGTTTCCATGATAACAGGTGAGCCTTTTAGGTCTGAATTATCGATCAGAAGGTTCACCTTATATGCCAAGAATGGATCAATAATTTCTCTCTCTTTTTGATTCTTTTTTTGTTCTTTAAAAAGGTCAATATGCTTGACGAGATGCTGTTCTATATCATTCAAGTAATCTGATATTTTTGGATAAGAAAATTTTGTTCTTACTTCGTTTATAGCTCCTAAAATTATAGGTGTGATAGATTGAGAGTCCCATTCTTTCAAGAGACGCCGCGTTTCTTCCTCGATTTCTTTTAGCTGTTCGAAGATTTCTTCAAGTTTGTCTGTCAATTTTTCGTATTTTTCATTCAGCTCATCCAGCGCTTTTTTGGGAAATTTGCCTTCTTTGACTGAAGCTTCTAGCTTATTGAAAGGAGTTGGCTTCCCGTTGATCAAAGGGACGAGGTCCGGTTTTGTAAAAAGACCCATCTGCACATGGATGACGGAAAATCCTTCCTTGGCGACTTCGTCTTCGAAGTTCTTAAGGATATCTTTTTGCCTTTTTTGCTGGGATTCTATGGTGTTGTCCTTTTTTTCTTTATAGTATTTACTTTTAATCATTTCTGGAATGTTTGTTTTCAGCATTTCAATAAGATTTTCTGCTGATTCTTTAAAGAGTTTCCCTTTTCCTGCCGGAAGGGTTATTAACGTTGGTTCATCAGGATTCTTGAAATTATTAACGTAAAGAATGTCATCCGGAGTTTCCTCTCCTTTTTCTAATTTTTCAAGGAGCTGTTTAATAGTTGTTGTTCGACCAGTTCCCACCATTCCGGTTATGAATATGTTATAGCCGAGGCTTTTGATATCTAAACCTGTCTGGATGGCTTTAAGTGCTCTTTCCTGACCGATGATTTCCTCACAGGGTTTACACTCATCGCTGGTTTTAAAAGGAATTTTTTCAAGGTCACAACTCCACTTGAGCAGATTAGCAGGAAGTTCTTTAAAATTTGCTGCTGTTTTCATTATATCCTCCTAAACAGTCGAGCCTGTATTCTTCTTATAAAAAAACTAATTACCACAAAACCATTTTAAACACAACTCCAATTCAGGGTAATTTCCTAAAAATAAGTGCAAAAAAAGCATTTATCTGCTAAAATAGTTAAAATTTTGGAGAGAGCAGGAGGACTAAAAGATATCTTTTATATATATTGAATAAGGAGTGCTTCAATCAGAAATGAATAAAATAAATTATGAGAGTTTTAAAACAAAAAATAGTGGATTAGACTGGACCCTGGAAGAAGGTCTTCTTTTGGAGGTCGAACTTTTCGGAAAGGTCTGTGATATAGAAGACAGTAAGGAAGGGACAAAAACCTTTTTGGAAAAAAGAAAAGCTGGCTTTCAGGGCCGATAAAGGGAGATGGAAATGGAAACATACCAAGGAAAACTTCAAGCGAAAGGTTTAAAGATTGGGATTGTTGTCAGCCGCTTTAACCAATTTATTTCGGAAAGGCTGCTGGAGGGAGCACTTGATGCTCTCCAAAAACTGGGAGCAGTGGAGCGAGATATTTCTATTTACAAAGTTCCGGGTTCATTTGAGATTCCAACTGTTGTTAAAAAGTTGGCCAGAGCAAATAAAGTGGATGGGATTGTCTGTTTAGGTGCCTTGATAAGAGGAGATACTCCCCATTTTGATTTTTTGAGCGCTGAAGTTACAAAAGGATTAGCTCAGATCTCTATGGAAGATGGGGTGCCTGTTTCTTTTGGCATCTTGATTGTTGATACGATTGAACAGGGTATAGAGCGGGCAGGCTCAAAAGCAGGAAATAAGGGCTGGGATGCGGTGCTCTCAGTAGTTGAGACGCTGAACATGATTAAGGAAGCAGGGCTTTAACAAGACGGAAGCCGTTTCATGGGCCGAAGAAGGAAAGCCCGGGAGGAAACACTTCGTTTTCTTTTTCAGTTAGAATTTGAAAAGGCACATGTTGAAGAGAAACTGACTCAATACTGGGAGAACAGAAAAACTCCTGAGGAGATAAAGGAATACAGCACCTGGCTGATTCATGGAATTATTTCTCATCAAGATAAAATCGATAATATTATTCAATCATTTTCTGAAAACTGGCGCATCTCTCGTATGGCTCTTGTTGACCGCAATATCTTACGGATGGCTGTTTTTGAACTCCTCTACGAAGAGGATATTGCTTCAGCTATTGTTATCGATGAAGCGATTGAAGTTGCTAAAAAGTACAGTGGAGAGGGAGCCGCTAAATTTGTTAATGGAATTTTAGATGCAGTACGGAAAAACCTTGATGATATACAGAAATCGTTGAAGGGGAAAAACCATGAGTGAAAAGAAAGAGCAACAGAGTAAAGCGAGCTTGAATAAAACCGAGGATTCAAATAAAAGCGATCAGGAGATTGTTCGTTTTGAAAAAATGGAAAAGCTCGCCCGAGAAAATATAAATCTTTTTCCTCATAATGTGAAAAAAACCCATTCTATTATTGATGTAATAGAAGGATTTTCTTCCCTTTCAAAAGAAGATTTAGAAAAGAAAAATGTAAAAGTCACCGTACCCGGGAGAATTATCTCGATTCGCCGCATGGGCCGGGCCACTTTTTTCCATATTGCTGACTGTCGATCCAGGCTTCAGGCCTATTTGAAGGAAGATAAAGTAGGCAAGAAAAACTATCAACTTTTTTCCCTCTTTGACATAGGAGATATCATTTCCGTGGAAGGTGTTTTGTTTAAGACCAGGACAGAAGAGTTGACTGTTTTAGCTGATTCATTCACATTTTTAGCAAAATGTTTTCATCCTCTTCCGGAGAAATGGCATGGCCTGCAGGATGTAGAGCTTCGCTATCGAAAAAGATACCTGGATTTAATCATGAATCCGGCAGAGAGTGAGGTCTTTAGACTCAGAAGTGCCATGATTGCTTACATCAGGAAATTTTTTGACCAGAACGGATACATCGAAGTCGAAACGCCTATGATGCATTCCATCCCTGGAGGTGCCCTGGCGAGACCTTTTAAAACATTTCATAATGCCCTGGGCATGGACCTTTATTTAAGAATAGCTCCAGAGCTATATTTAAAAAGGTTGATTGTCGGGGGCTTTGAAAAAGTGTACGAAATTAATCGAAACTTCAGAAATGAAGGGATTTCCTCCGAACACAATCCAGAGTTTACTATGCTGGAATTTTATCAGGCTTATAGCGATTACTTTGATATGATGGAAATGACTGAAGAACTTATCCATGGAATGAGCCTTTCTATTTTAGGAACAGAAGATGTTACTTTTGGGGATAACACGATCTCATTAAAAAGGCCCTGGAAGAGGGTAACATATAAAGAAGCTTTAGCCTCCTACAGTGGAATCGCTCCTGCCCGCTTTGAAAACAAAGCTGGAATTATAGAATTAGCGGGCACGTTAGCGCCTGATAAAAAAGGCCTCTCTTATGGAAAGGCACTGGATATAATTTTTGATAAACATGTAAAGCATAATCTTATTCAGCCGACTTTTGTGATAAATCCTCCTAAAGAAGTCTCGCCTTTAGCTAAGGCTACAGAAAAAAACCCGGATGAAGCAGAACGCTTTGAGCTTGTAATGTGCGGAATGGAAATCGCCAATGCTTTTAGCGAGTTGTCAGATCCTGCAGAACAGAAAAAGAGATTTGAACAGCAGGAAGAGGCACGAAAAGGAGGGGATGAGGATGCCCACTGGATTGATACAGATTATATTCATTCTTTAGAATACGGGCTGCCTCCAACAGGAGGTGAAGGGATTGGGATTGACCGGCTGGTGATGATTTTTGCAAATAGAAAATCTATAAGGGAGGTTATCCTATTCCCCCTTCTTCGTCAGAAATAGTCAAAAGGAATGGGCAACTTAAATCCTGTAATCAGCTTGAGTAAAAAATGCTAAAAAGTACATGAATAAAACTACAGATAAAAAATTATACATTTATTGGCCGGGGAATAAGAAGGAAAAAATTTTTACAATTTGAGTGTTTACAATGAATTATGAGCTTTTTATTGCCAAGCGGTACCTGACTGCAAAAAGGAAACAGGCTTTTATCTCTGTCATCACTTTTATCTCCGTTCTGGGCATTACTATTGGAGTTATGGCTCTTATAATCGCCATAGCTCTTATCACAGGTTTTCAGGGAGATGTTCAGGAGAAGCTTCTAGGTTCAACCTCACATATTTTAGTTTCTGATATTGAGAGGGAGGGATTGAAGGATTATCCGCAGCTTATAAAAAAAATAGAAAATATCGAAGGTGTTAAGTCTGTTTCACCTGTGGCTTTAGACAGAGTTCTTATAAGGGGTTCTTCTCAGAGTATGGGCGGCATGCTTAAAGGCGTAGATTTTGACCTGGAAAAAGAGGGATCAACATGGCTTCAGGAATTGCAGAGAGGTCAAATCCCTGTTCCTGGATCAAAAAGGGAAGGAATTCTTCTTGGCCGTGATGCTGCAATTAGCATTGGGGCAGGAGTTGGAGATATCGTTGAGGTTTTATCTTCGTCTTCCCGTTTATCACCCATTGGTCCCATTCCAAAAAGAAAGAGATTTGTTGTGACGGGCATTTTTTACACAGGATTGTATGAGTTTGATTCATCCACAGCTTTAATTTGGCTTGAGACAGCGCAGAAATTTCTGGGTCTTGAGGAGGGAATTAGCTATATTCAAATCAAGATCAACAACATTTTTCAAGCTCCAAAAATAAGCGAAAAAATTATAAAGGTTATACCTCCTCAAGCCTATATAATGACCTGGATGGAGCTGAATAAATCCCTCTTCTCCGCACTGAAGCTTGAGAAAAACATCATGTTTCTTACAATTGCCCTCATCGTCTTGGTTGCTGCTTTAAACATCATTGCCACTCTTATCTTAATGGTTATGGAGAAGACAAGAGACATTGGTATTCTTATAGCTATGGGAGCCACAGCCCAAAATATAAAAAAGATATTTTTCCTTCAAGGAGCAATCATCGGAATAATTGGCACAGCTTCTGGAGTGGTTCTGGGTATGATATGGTGTTGGCTAGCGAATGCTTTTGAGCTTATTAAAGTTCCTGTTGATATTTACCAGATCTCCTTTGTGCCCTTTCATATCAAGCCTTTTGATTTAATTTTAATAGTAGGGATCACCCTTTTGATCAGTTTTCTCTCGACACTTTTCCCTTCCCATAGAGCATCAAAAATTAATCCTGTTATGGCCTTAAAATATGAATAGTATGTTAAAAGTTGAAAACCTGAGCAAAGAATACCCTTTACCTGAAGGGGTATTAGAAGTATTTAAAAACATAAGCATTGAACTGCTTGAAGGTGATCTTGCGGCAATCATGGGAGTTTCCGGTGTGGGAAAAACAACATTCCTCAATTTACTTGGAGTTCTGGATAAGCCCACAGAGGGGAGGATTCTGCTCGACGGAGATGATGTTCTATTAAAGGATGAAAAAGAGCTGGCTGAGATAAGGAACAGAAAAATTGGCTTTGTTTTTCAATTTTACCACCTTCTGCCTGAGTTCACAACTTTGGAAAATGTTATGTTTCCTCTTCTTATAAGAGGAGTGGATAAGAAAGAGGCTCAGCAAAAAGCCCTTAAGATCCTTCAGGAGGTCTTTCTTGAGGAAAAGATACATATCAAACCTGGAAAGCTTTCAGGAGGAGAGCAGCAACGAGTGGCTATTGCCAGGGCTCTGGTTAATGAGCCCAAGTTGCTGTTAGCCGATGAGCCAACAGGGAACATGGATTGGAAAACAGGTCAAATGATTCTCGAGCTCATTCATGAGCTGCATCAGAAGAAAGGATTGTCCTCTATTATTGTCACGCATAACGAAAAAGTCGCTCAATTTTGCCATAAGACTTACCTTATGGAGAGCGGGAATTTGAAACTTTTATCCCTCCTTTAAAGTTTAAATTATTGCGAGATGAGTAAGATATAGGCTACCTGTGCGCAGGATGGAGAAAGCAGAAGGCGGAATGAAGTGAAAAAATTAAAATTTTTATGTTGGACAAAATTGGCAGTCTAAATAGAGTTTTTTCTTGCCTTTCTCGGTGTTCAGGTTCTTCTCGTTTCTTTATTTTTAAGCGCTGATATGGTATAAGGAGAGAGAAATGAAAAAGATTGTGTTAATTGTTGTTTTATCCTGTTTTCCTCTCTTTCTTTTTGGGCAGGATATAATCGAGAAAATTGAAATCATTGGCAACATAAGGGTTACTAAAGAGACAGTTCTCTTTTATATTTCTTCAAAAGAGGGAGACCTTTACAGAGAAGACATGATAAAAAGAGATTTGAGAGTCTTATGGGCAAGGGGTTTTTTTTCCAATATCAGGATAGAAAAAAATGATGGAGCAAAAGGGAAGATAGTAAGAATTATTGTTGAGGAAAATCCTCTTATTAGAAGTATTACTTATAAGACCGGCAGGAAGCTGAAAGAGGATGATATTGTTGATAAGCTAAAAGAGGAAAATGAATACATCCTTCCGTATTCTTATTATAATCCTTATAAGATCCAGAGAATTAAGAAGATAATCGAAGACTTGCTCATGGAGAAAAGTCTCCCGTCTGGAAAAGTCAAGGTTGAAAGTAATACAGTAGGAAATAATGAACAAGAGATCATATTTGATATTTATGAAGGGCCAAAAGTTAAGGTTGGCGAAGTTGAATTTGTAGGTAAGCCAAAATTGCTCCATAGTGTGTTAAAAGAAGCAATGGGGGATAACAGAAAGCATGGATTTATATCCTGGATAATGGGAAAGGATGTATTCAAGCAGAGCAAACTCGATGAAAATTTGGCCAGTATCAAGAATAAATATCAGGAATACGGATACATGGAGGCCACGATTGGGGAGCCGAGGATAGAGGATATCACAAAAAGATCCATTTTTTTAAAGAAACAGACAATGAAAAAGATAATTATTCCTGTTGATGCTGGCTACTTATACCGGGTAGGTGAAGTTAAAGTCGAAGGTAATAAAATCGTTAATACACAATATTTGCACAGCCTTATCAAGTTTAAAGAAGGTGATGTTTACAGTACTAAAGAAAGAGAAAAGGCAGTTGAAGAGATCCAGGAAGTTTACGGGGACATCGGTTACCTTTATACCCAGGTATATCCGGTAGAGAGTCTGGATCCCAAGAGAAAACGTGTTACAGTAACTTTTAATATCTTTGAAGGAGACGTGGTCTTCTTAAACAGACTTGAATTTAAAGGCAACACATATACTAAAGATAAGGTTCTCAGGAGGGAAATAATTCTTAGAGAGGGAGATACGTTTAGCTTGGGTATGTTTAAAAACAGCCTTTTGAGGCTTAACCAGCTGGGGCTTGTTGAGCTTGAAGGGGATCCGGATGTCAAGCCGGTTCCTGATAAGCCAGCCCTGATGAATATCACTGTGAATGTTAGGGAGCTTCAGAGGAATAACATCCAGTTTACGGCCGGCTATAGCGGGTATGAAGGGACCTTTGTTGCTTTTAGTTACTCCACTGTGAATTTTTTAGGTGCTGGCGAAAAATTGGAATTAATGACCCAGTTTGGAAAAAGAATCAAAAACTATATGTTTGGCTTTTCTGAGCCTTATTTTCTTGATCTACCCATGTCATTGGGTTTTAATATTTATAACCGAGATATGATTTATCTCTATTTATTCAGGCAAATATCAAAAGGAATTGATTTTAATATTGGAGCCAGGGTTATAGGGTATTTGAGAACATCATTGACTTATAGCCTGCAAAATATTGACATCCGTCAATTAGGGGAGGATGAGCCCTATATTGATCCCTACTATGGCGGCATGGGCATGATGGGATACGGCAAATATTTTATAAGCAGCATTACTCCGTCAGTATATCGTTCCACAGTAAATAGCCCGCTGACACCAACTAATGGCGCCTTATACTTAGCCTCATGTAAGTTTGCAGGCGGTATTCTTGGAGGCGATGTAACTCTTATCAAGCCTCGCTTTGAGTGGAAGCTGTTCCAGCCATTAATCAGACACCATGTGCTTGGATTCCATATAGAGTATCAGTTTATAGAATCTTCAGGTGATTCGGCAATTCCTATCTGGGAGAGATTCTATCTTGGAGGAGAGAGATCCATCAGGGGCTATACGATTTATTCAATCGGACCCCGCAGTTATGAGGGAAGGAATGTTGGCGGAGATAAATCTTTTGTATTTAATGCAGAATACATCATTGAACTCGGAGGTCCTTTGTATGCTATTTTATTCTATGATTTAGGGAATGCTTATGCTCCGGAGCAGAAGCTCAATTTCAAGGATATGTATACTTCAACAGGTTTGGAGTTGAGAATATTTGTCCCTGCCCTTCGAATTCCTTTCAGGCTCATTTTCGCCTATAATAGCCGTAAGATACGTATCAATGATACTAGTTTTGCATTTAGGTTTGCAATTGGAACAACTTTTTAAGTAGTAAAAATAATGCTTTTTGAATCAAATTAAGGAGGCTAAATATGAGGAGAAGCACAAATATTACTCTTTTACTTACTCTTTTTATTGTAGTTCTTGTTTCTTTAAGCTTCGCTCAGCAGACAATTAAGGTTGGTATTGTCAATTCAATGGAAGTCCTTGATAAATCGGCTGAGGGGAAAAGAGTCATAGCGCGGCTGCAGGAGAAAGACAAATCCAACCAGGATAGGATAAGCAAGCTGGATGAAGATATCCGACAGTTAGAGACAAAGGCCAACACTCAAAGGCTCACTCTGACAGACGAAGCGCTTATGCAGTTAAGTTCTGATATAGAAAGAAAGCGGACTGAAAGGAAGCGTTTTGCAGAAGACTCTTTAAGAGAGATCCAGGAACTTCGGGCAAGGCTCTTCAATAAACTCCAGAGTGAGCTGCTTCCAATTATCGAACAAATCGGGAAGGATATGAACCTGGATGCTATTTTTGATCTGGGTAAGGGCGGAGTCATTTATTTCAATCCTAGTATTGAGCTTACTGCCGAGGTCATCAAAAGATACGATGCCTCTAAAGTCACAAAAAAATAAAGAATTGTTGAATATCGAAAAAATCCTCAAGATTCTTCCCCATCGATACCCTTTTTTGCTGGTTGACCGGGTTTTAGAGCTGGAAAAAGGGAAGTCTATAGTCGCAATCAAGAATGTAACTTATAATGAACATTTTTTTCAGGGGCATTTCCCTGCATTAAAAGTAATGCCTGGTGTTCTGGTCATTGAAGCTATAGCTCAAACAGGGGGCATTCTTCTTTACCATTCCGTCCCTGAGCCCGAAAAAGTTCTTGTTTTTCTAAGCAAGGTTGATAATGCAAAATTCAGAAAACCGGTTGTGCCTGGTGACCAGTTGAGGTTAGAAGTAGAGATCCTGAAGCTAAGGAAAAAAGTCTGCTATATTAGGGGTAAAGCATACGTAGACGGAGAGATTGTGGCAGAAAGCGAGGCTATTGCCTCACTTATGAATCTTGAGGAAATGAATGAGCAAGAATGATATTTTTGTCCATTCTACAGCTACAGTCCAACCCAGAGCTCAATTGGATTCAGGAGTCTGGATAGGGCCCTATTCTTTTATCGGGGAAAAAGTCACCATTCATAAAGGAACAAGAATTGATGCCCATGTCTATATTGGTGGCCTGACTGAAGTCGGAGAAAGCAACCATTTTTCTCCTTTCTCCTCTGTAGGAACAGAACCTCAGGATATTACATACAAAGGGGAAGAAACTCTTGTTAAGATCGGGGATAGAAATAATTTCCGTGAATTTTTAACCGTACACAGAGGTACAGTAAAGGGAGGGGGTCGGACTGTTATTGGAAATGACAATTATTTTATGACGTATTCTCATATAGGCCATGATTGTTTTATTGGAAATGAAACCTATTTTACTAATGCAGCCACTTTAGGAGGGCATGTTACGGTTGAGGATTATGCGACGGTTGGGGCGTTTTGTGGTGTTCATCAGTTCTGCAGGATCGGGAAATATGCCTTTATTGGCGGTTTCTCTGTTATCGACCAGGATGTCCTTCCTTTCTGCAGAGTTGCTGGAATGCGGCCGATTTTGATTTATGGACTGAATGCTATCGGGTTGCGGCGAAAAGGCTTTTCCAGGGAAAGGATTAAAGCTTTAAAAGAAATGTTTAAGATATTTTTTTATTCGGACCTGAATACAAAACAAGCTGTTAAGAAAATTACGGAGCAATTCCCCTCTGGGGAAGATAGGGATGAAATCGTAAATTTTATACAGTTTTCCAAAAGAGGAGTCATAAAGAAGGTATCTGAAAAATGGGACAGCGAATTGGAATAGTTGCAGGCTCTGGGGAATTTCCGTTTTTAGTTCTTGAGGAAGCTAAAAAAATGGGATGCTTCTGTGCAGTTGCGGGGATAAGAGGAGAGGCTGAGACAGGCATCAAGGAAAAAGCTGATATATTCGAGTGGTTTGATGTTGGAGGGATTTTAAACTTGATATCGTTTTTTAAAAAGACTGGAGTCAAAGAGGCGGTTATCGCCGGGAGTGTTGACCGGCGGAATATTTTTAATAAAGAAATATTTAATGAAGCTTCTCTAGGGCTTCTCTCCCAGAGCCAAGACAGAAGCCCGACCGCAATCATAAAAACCATAATTAACTTTATAGAAAAAGAAGGGATCCAGATAAAGGACCCGGCTGTCTTCATCACATCCTCTTTCTGCCAGGAGAGCATCCTGACAGAGACAAAGCCCTCTCCTGAGGTGGAAGAAAATCTTGTTTTTGGCTGGGAAATTGCCAAAAACATAGCTGATTTAGATATTGGACAAACTGTAATCGTCAAGGACAAAACTGTTGTGGCTGTGGAAGGAATAGAAGGAACGGATGAAACGATTATAAGAGGTGGCCGGTTAGCAGGGGAAGAAATAGTCGCCATTAAAGTCAGCCGCTCTTTACAGGATACAAGAGTAGATTTGCCTGCTGTTGGGCTCAAGACTATAGAGGCCCTCGCCGAGGTTAGAGGTAGAGCCCTATGCTTTGAGGCTGGGAAAGTGCCGTTTTTTCAAAAGCGGAAGGCTGTCTCACTGGCCGATAGCAACAGGATTTCAATCGTTGTCAGGAAGTCATAAGGAAGATGGGGAACATAATACTTTTTAAATCTTTTTTGGAGAAAGACCGATGGATAAAGTAAGAGTGGGAATAATAGGAGTTGGATATCTGGGAATGCAGCATGCCAGGATCTTGTCGTATCTGGAAGAGGCCGAGCTTAAAGGAGTTGCTGATATTGATTTTAAGAAAGCCCTTGATATCGGAAACCGCCATAGAGTGCAGTACTATGAAAATTATGAAAACATGCTGGATGAGATTGATGCAGCCATTGTGGCTACCCCAACATCCGAACATTTTTCTATTGCTATGAAACTGTTAAAGGAAGGAAAGCCTGTCTTGGTTGAGAAGCCTATAACCGAGACAGTGGAGCAGGCAGAGCAGCTGGTTAGTGCGGCAAAAAAAAGTAAACTGATCCTTCAGGTCGGTCATCTTGAACGATTTAACCCTGCTGTAGAAGCTTTAGAAAATGTTATTTCCGACCCGAAGTTTATTGAAGTCCAGAGACTGGGTTCTTTTTCAGCTCGGTCTCTTGATATCGATGTTGTGCTTGACCTGATGATTCATGATCTGGATATCATTTTATCTTTGATTAAGGATGAAGTGAAGGCTATCAGGTCTTCAGGGATTCATGTTCTTTCTGAGAAGATTGACATTGCCAGTGCCCGGTTGGAATTTAAATCAGGCTGTGTGGCAACACTTACAGCAAGTCGGGTCCATCAGGGAAAGGTGAGGAAGCTACGGATATTCGAGCCAACATCCTGTTATTCAATTGACTATATTGATCAGGAAGTTAAGATTTTTCCCCTGAATGGGAGACAGACCGATATTAAAAGCTTGAAGATTGAGAAAGAAGAACCGCTTAAAAAAGAACTCAAGAATTTTTTCAGAAGTATCAGAGAAGGTAAAACTAGGAAAGTAACCGGCGAGGAAGGTCTACGTGCTCTCAAACTTGCCTACCGTGTTCTGCATGAGGCTGAAACATAAATCCGTCACAGTTAACGGCCAGTTGTTTATTTAAGAACAGGCAGGTTAATCCTTCATCTCAAAGAAAGAATCTTCCAGGCCAGTGTTGAAGCTTACCTCCGTAAGAGTCATTTTCAGAAATTCCTCACCTTCTTGGATAATTGTCATGGTGTGAGCAACTATCGCTCCGCTGACTTTTTTGTAGTCAGAGAAGAATGTTTCTTGTTCGATTTCAACTCCCATTTGATTCATTGTATTTTGTTTGATTTTATAAAAAAGGTAAGTTTTGGAATCAAGATAAATTGTTGCGTTTTTACCATCCGGGAAGGTCTGCACTAAAAGATAATAGTCTTTGCCTTCAATGCTTTCCTTGCCCTTATACTCGTATTTAATACCAAATTTTTCGGGGTTAAGAAGGGCAGTGTTTCCAAAGTCTATGGCTTGCCTTTTGAGTTCTGCTTGTGCTTGTTCGGGCATTTCCTCTACAGCTCTTGTTTGAGGATTGGTCATCCAGGCCGTTTCTCCATCAAAAGCTGATGTGATGACCATCCCCATTACTTCTATATCCTGGCGATATTTGTTAGGTTCTTTGTGGTAAAAAGTCAACGTAACGCTCATGCCCATCTGAGTCATTTCTCCAGAACCTGACATTGTTGTGTCTTTAATGCCCTCCAGGATTTTTCTTCCGCCCTGGGCTTCGATTAATTTTTCCAGGAGGTCAGAAGCTTTCTGACTTAACTCTGGAGAGGCCAAAAGGCAAAGAAGAAAAAAGCTTAAAAAACAGAGTGAAAAGATTTTTTTCATGGATTCCTCCTTTATAAAGATTTGTAAATTGTACATAAAAAGGGATAGCATCTCAACTAAGACTGCCTTTATTTTACTAAAATGGGAAGCATCTTTATTTCCGTGATAAAGAAACAGTCAGGCAAACTGATTCGTCAGCCCGTGAATTTTCCCCAGCGAGGAAAATCCACTTATTCCTCGGCTCGCTCTCCTCTTTGAGGAACCATGCCCGCTCGCCTGACTTCCAAAGAAATTGTCACGGAAATAAGGACGTTTACACTAAAATGTTAAATGTTGAGATGCGATCCCTTTTTTTATACGATATAAGAAAAACAAAGGAATAGAAGGATGCGATTTGAATCAGTAAAGTATTTGGAATGGCTTAAAACAAGGGGAAAAGTGAGAATTGATCTCTGCCCGAGCGGGATGAAAGGCTTCTCTTTGAAAAAACTGAATCTGAATAGGGAAGAACTGGAGATTAGCGGCAAGAATATCCACGGTTATCAGCCTCTTTGTCAAGCGATTGCCGCAAGATATAAAGTAAGAGAGGAAAATGTTGTAACTACCTTTGGAACATCCCATGCCCTCTTTTTAGTTTGTGGGGCTCTAATCGAAAGAGGGGACAGGGTTATAGTTGAGAAACCTGCTTATGAGCCGCTTCTGGCTGTTCCTATGTGCATGGAAGCGAATATTTTTAGGATTAAGCGAAGGTTTGAGAAAGGATACCAGGTTGACCTGAAAGAGTTTGAATCTCTTCTTTCGCCTAAGACTAAACTTGTTATCCTGACTAATCTCCATAATCCCAGTGGAGTCTTTCTTTCCCGTTCTTTCCTTAAGGATTTGGCCGGGATCGCCCAGAAAAAAGGAGTGACGGTTTTGATCGATGAGATTTACCTTGAGTTTTTAGAAGGAGAAGAAACACAGAGTTCTTTCTCTCTGGGAGAAAACATAGTTGTGATTTCGAGCCTGACAAAAGTGTATGGATTAGGAGGCCTCCGGTGCGGATGGATTCTGGCGTCTTCTCAACTTGCGAGAAAAATCAGAAGAATAATCGATTATATTTATGTTGATGGAGTTTTTATCGGAGAACAGATATCAGCCAAGGTTTTTTGTCAGCTTGATTTATTAAATAAAAAGAATAAAGAGTTAGTCGAACAAAACAAATCAAAGATAAAAAATTTTATTCAAAATGAGGAGAGATTGACCTGGGTTGAACCTGCTGGAGGATCGGTGTGTTTTCCAAGGATCAGAGAGGGTTTGACCGGAGATAGGCTGGCTGCAGTTCTCCAGGAAAAGTACAGGACATCGGTTGTTCCCGGGAGTTTTTTTGAAGAGGCTCAACATTTCCGTCTTGGTTTAGGTGTTCCCCCTTTAACTTTTAACAGAGGTCTGGAAAATATCAAAAAAGTTTTAGAGGGATTTTAAGCCGCATACCTTTTTTATTAAACCTCCATAATATATTATTCTTGACTTTTGTTGATAATTCCGATATAATTTATAGATATTAGAAGTGAAAGAACCACTATATATTGTATAGGTAAAATCACAATGTTGCATATATTGAATTTTTGCTTGACATCTTAATGGGATTTTTTCTATAATTCTACCAAGGGAAAGCCAGCATATGAAAACAACATCCATGAAGTTCTTGAAGTATAGTATTATAATTTTGCTTCCTTTGTTATTTTTTTGCTGGGCACCTGTAGAATTTGGCAATGAAAAGGTACTTTTTCATGGATATACGATCCAGAAGCCTGTAATAAGAATAGGCCTCGGCGTAAATCTGAGTTATATAAAAATATCTTCTTCTTCTGGAATGAAGATTTATGAAATAAATTCAAACTATAAGCTTGTGGCTGATGTTACTGATGAGATTTACATAAAGGGGCGCAAAGAAAAAATAACCGAAAAATTTGTCATCCAGGTTGCTCAGTCAAAAGAAAGAGAGAATGCGGAGATTTTTGCCCAGGATCTGGGTACAAAAATTGAAAACAAGGTTTATGTCACAGAAAACTCTGAAAGTGAAATTTCTGGGATTTTTCAGGTTATGGTTGGAGATTTTATTACAAGAGAGAATGCGTTGAGCTTCATCAAGCAACTGAATCAAATCGGGATTGCAGATACCTGGATCATGCGAGAAGAAATCACTGAAGAAGAATCAAAGCCTCTCTGGATTCTAGTAAACGAAAAGCTTAAAAGCCTCCATGATGATACTGTCCTCTATTTTATTCCCAGCCATCCCAAGAGTTTCCTCTCTTTTAACGGACGAGATTACCGGGGAATTTTTGTCCTCAGAACCACTCATAAAGGTATTGTCTTGATTAATGTATTGAATCTTGAGGATTATCTAAAGGGAGTTGTCCCGAGCGAGCTTTCTCCTTATACGTACAGCGAACTTGAAGCCCATAAAGCTCAAGCCGTTGCCGCAAGGACCTATGTCATGAGACACTTGGGACAGAACAAAGAGCTGGATTTTGATATCTGTGATTCGCCGAAATCCCAGTTTTACAAGGGGATGAAAGCTGAACACCCCTTGAGTACTGAAGCTGTTGAATCAACCAAAGGAGAGGTTGCTCTTTATAAAGGGAGATTAATCAATGCCCTCTACACCAGCACTTGTGGTGGAAAAACAGAAAATGTGGAAAATATCTTTGATGGACCTCCTCTTCCTTATTTGAGGAGCGAGGAATGTGTCACGGAAAAACAAAATGAGTGGTTATTGAAGAGCAGAAACGTGATGCAGCCTATAAACATGAGTGGAAAAAACATAAGCCCGGAAATTGCGGTCCTCATCAGCTTAAATATCATTCATCCAGAAACAAACCCTGCCTATTATCAGCAGAAGGCTTCTTTTGAAGAGGCACTGAATTGGATTAGAAATGCCATGGAGTTGCTTGGGAAAAAGAATGAAAAGTTCAATCCGGAAACTTCTCCGCTGAATTTAGTAACTCTTGCCCGTCTTCTTGTTGATGCCTTCGAATGGCACAACAGAGTGGAAAATTTATTACTCAAAAGTGAAAGAGATTTTATCATGAAAGACTTTGAAAGCCTGAAAGATGAGGAGAAAAATTCTCTGGCTTATCTCATTCAGGCAGGCGTATTTCTTTCATCTATAGAAATTGGAAGTCCGGAGAGGTTTCTTTCACGCGGAGAGCTTGCTTATTACCTGGGGAAAGTTATACAGAGTTATCGAGATATTGGTAGCCAGGGGATATTTAAAGGGTTCAGCGAAGATAAGATTAAAATGGAAGAGGAGAAAGAAAAGAAGCAATTTGTTCTTTCTCCTGACGTTTTTCTCTTAGAAAATAACAGTGGTGATTATTCTTTTGCATCTCATCTCTATCTTCTTGAAGGGGAAGAAGTAAGGCTGATCGAGAGGGAGGGAGAAGTGCAGCTTCTGGAAGTTGTCTCTCCTCCTCATACAAATATCCTGGATCGGAGTTCGGCCTTCCACCGCTGGCAGATAAGAATATCACGGAATGCTTTGGAGAGAAGGATAAATCGGTTTTATCCTATAGGTAAACTTGTTGATATTATCCCTCAAAAGAGAGGAGAGTCCAGGAGAGTAGTGGAACTCTTGATTAAAGGCACAGAGTCACAGGCAGTTGTCAAAGGCTTAAAAATCAGGAGAGTTTTAGGAGTTAGGGAAACACTCTTTGTTATAGACAGAGAATATGAAAAAGAAGGAGGGATCTCTTGCTTCACTTTTTATGGAAAAGGACTGGGACATGGTGTCGGCCTTTGCCAGGTAGGAGCTTTTGGGATGGCACAGACTGGAGCAAAATATAAGGAGATATTGAAAAAATATTACCGTGGTATTAAAATAAGCAAAATTTATTAACCTGGAAAAAGGAGTAGACGGGTGGACAGAGAAAAACTAAAGGAAAGTCTTATTAAACTGGTCAAAGAAAAATCGTTGTCGACTGGTATTACTCGTGTTCTAACCTCTGGAAAAACGAGTAATTATTATATCGATGCCAAAATGACAACCCTTGATCCTGTAGGAGCATCCCTGACAGCTCGATTGATCCTGGATATTCTTAAACCTTTTAATATTGATGCGATAGGCGGTTACACGTTAGGAGCTGATCCTATTGTCAGCGCTGTTGCAGCGTTGAGTGCTGAGACCGAAAATCCATTATATGCATTTATCGTTCGTAAAGAGCCGAAAAAACATGGAGAGCGAAAGATGATTGAGGGGCCCTTTGAAAAGGGCTGGAAAGTGGCTGTTGTGGATGATGTAGTGACCACCGGCGGTTCCACGATGAAAGCATGTCAAGCTGTTGAAGAAGAAGGAGGGGAAATTGTCTTAACACTGACCTTAGTTGATCGTCTTGAGGGAGGAAGAGAGAATCTGGAAGGAAAAGGTTACAAGTTCATTTCCCTTATTACCCGGGATGACCTCCTCAAATAAATTTATTGGTTCTATTCCATTTTGTATGGAAAATAATCAATAAATACTCGGTTATAACCTGAGCTTTTATACATCAATTTTTTCAACGCACAAGCGAAGGCCAGCAGGTGAAAAAACCGTTTGAAGGCAAAGCGGGCATGGTTCACAAAATAGGGGACAGTCCCCATTTTGTGAGAGCGAAGCCTGAAACCGAGCATCTTTTGCCTCGCTGGGGCAAAAGTTGCGTGTTTTTGAACCTGCTGACCTGAGCTTTCAAACCGGTTTATTTGCTTTTTGCTGTCTTTTTACATAAAATTTCATATCTTTATTAACGTGGATTATTCACGAGTTGAGATTAAAGGAGAAGCGAGGCGCAGGGTATGAAGCTGTGGTTTTCCACCGCGAATGCCCTGCAACGAAGCAGGTGTGAAAATATCACTCGCTCGAAGAGTAAAAAATGCCGACGTAAAGTTAAAATGAGGTCATTGGAGAGGATTTGAATATTAACTTTTGAGAAAGAATCAATGTGTAAGCCACACATCATTGAAGATAAAAGTAAGTGTCGGCAGTTTTTATGAATAATACAGATTAAGTGAAATAATAACATGACTAATAAGAGGAAGAAAATCAAACTGGGGATAGCGCTTATTCCTGTTATCTTTTTGATTGTTGCCTTATCTCTGGTTATAGGGGTATTCAAACAGCGAGATCCTCATATCCCTTTAATCTGTTCTGCTGCGGTAGCGGCAATTGTTGCTGTTATTCATAAGCATCCATGGAAGGAGATTCATGAGGGGATGGTCCATGGCATCAATCTGGCTATGGGGGCTATCCTGATCCTGATGATCGTCGGAATAATGATCGGAACATGGATACAAGGTGGTATTGTTCCTTCCATGATATATTATGGGTTAAAGGTTCTTTCCCCGGGGATTTTTCTTGTAGCCACTCTCATAATCTGTTCTATTGTATCCCTGGGAACAGGCTCTTCATGGTCAACAGCGGGTACAGTGGGAGTTGCACTCATCGGGGTGGGAGCTGGGCTGGGAATACCTGTTTCAATGGTTGCCGGCGCAATCATTTCAGGGGCTTATTTTGGTGATAAAATGTCACCCCTTTCCGATACAACTAATCTTGCTCCAGCAGTGGCTGGCACAGACCTTTTTTCCCATATAAGGCATATGGTCTATACAACAGCGCCGGGGTATGTCCTTTGTTTGATTCTATATGGATTTCTCGGAGCTAAATATTCAGGAGGAATTCTGCAGACTGAAAAAATAGAAACGATTATTTCCACGATCAGATCAAACTTTTTTGTTCATCCCATTCTCCTGATTCCTCCTTTGCTGGTAATAGTGATGGTTGTAAAGAAAATTCCTCCTTTGCCAGCTCTTTTAGGAGGGGTGGTCCTGGGCGGAATTTTTGGCATACTTGCTCAGTCCAAATCCCTGCTCGAAGTTATCCAGGCAGCAAAATCCGGATATGTTTCTGAGACCGGAGTGGCGTTGGTGGATAAATTGTTGAGCCGGGGCGGACTTGATTATATGATGAACACAGTTGCCTTGATCATCTGCGCTCTATGTTTTGGCGGCATAATGGAAAGAACAGGAATGCTGGAGGTTTTAGCCAGGTCTCTCCTCAAAAGAGTAAGGAGGACAGGCTCTCTGGTAGCAACGACTATTTTTAGCTGTATAGGAATGAATGCAATCGGTTCAGACCAGTATATGGCGATTGTTATCCCTGGAAGGATGTTCAAAAGCGCATTTGACTTACAAGGCCTTCATCCCAAAAATCTTTCTCGGTGTCTGGAAGACGCCGGGACTCTTACTTCTCCACTTATTCCCTGGAATAGCTGCGGTGCTTTTATGGGCGCGACTTTAGGAGTAAACCCCCTTGTCTATCTTCCGTTTGCCTTTTTAAATCTTGCTAATCCTCTTGTTTCCATTTTTTACGGCTATACGGGAATCACTATGGAGAAAGCAGAAAAACCTGACTAGTCTGTCCCCTTTTTTATTGTGTTTTTCTTATTGACCCATAAGGAATATTTATCTTATGGATCCTGTTCTGTTTTTCTTTTATGAAATAACGTTGTATTTCTTTCCTACATTAGTAAAAGCTTCAATGGCTCTATCCAGGTGATGTCTTTCGTGAGCTGCAGAAAGTTGAACTCTTATTCTTGACTGTCCTTTGGGGACAACGGGATAATAGAATCCGATTACATAAATTCCTTGCTCAAGGAGGTCTCGTGCCATATCTTGGGAAAGCTGGGCATCGTTTTCAAATTTGCCGAGCATGATAGGAACAATAGGATGAACTCCCGGAGTTATTTCAAAGCCAGCTTCTGTCATCTTTTCTCTGAAGTATTTTGTGTTCTCTTCCAGTTTGTCCCTTAATTCTGTAGTCTCGGAAAGAAGGTCAAAAACTGCAATGGATGCTCCCACGACAGCTGGTGAAACAGTATTGCTGAAGAGATAGGGTCTTGAACGCTGCCTGTAGAGCTCGATGAGTTCTTTTTTTCCAGAGATAAATCCGCCTGAGGCTCCTCCGAGCGCCTTTCCGAGAGTGCCTGTGATGATGTCTATTCTCCCCATCACTCCTCTATACTCCGGAGTTCCTCTTCCTGTCTTGCCGATGAATCCTGTTGAATGGGCATCATCGATCAGGACCAGGGCGTCATATTTGTCTGCCAGTTCGCAGATCTCATCCAGTTTTGCAATATCACCGTCCATGGAGAATACGCCGTCAGTGGCGACTAATCTGTATCGGAGCTCTTGAGTTTCTTTTAACTTTTCTTCCAGATCAGCCATGTCACCATGTTTATAAATATATCTCTGAGCTTTACAGAGTCGGATTCCGTCGATTATGGAAGCGTGGTTAAGCTGGTCGGTGATAATAGCATCTTCTGCTGCAATAAGGGGTTCAAAGACTCCTCCATTGGCGTCAAAGCAGGCTGCAAAAAGAATAGTGTCGTCTGTCTGAAGGAAATCAGAGATCTTTTGTTCGAGAATCTTGTGAATGTCCTGGGTCCCGCAGATAAAACGGACAGAGCTCATTCCGTATCCCCATTCATCAAGAGCTTTGTGGGCAGCTTCGATGACTTTAGGGTGGCTGGATAAACCCAAATAATTATTTGCGCAAAAATTAAGAACTTTTTTTCCACCTTTAACCTCAATTTCTGCGCCCTGGGGGGTCATGATGATTCTTTCACTTTTGTAAAGACCGGCATCATGAATGGATTGGATTTCTTTTGTTAAGTTTTCCTTTATCTTGCCGTACATTAAGTACCTCCTTTATAAAATCTGAACTATATCAAAAATTAAAGAATAGGTATATATTTTTTAATCCGTTGGAAGCATCTTTATTTCCGTGATAAAGAAACAGTCAGGCAAGCTGATTCGTCAGCCCGTGTATTTTCCCCAGCGAGGAAAATCCACTTATTCCTCGGCTCGCTCTCCTCTTTGAGGAACCAAACCCGCTCGCCTCCGGATGGCTTCCTAACCAGATTGCCTGACCTCCAAAAAAATTGTCATGGAAATAAGGATGCTTACATCCAGGTTCGTGTGTTTTACTCTTTATTTTTTAATTGCTATAATCTTGCCATGGTAAGCGAAGAATCTTATTATTCTGAGCATTTAACAGATTCATTTACAAGACGATTCAAGATAAACAAGCTTTACTTTCAGGGAAAGACAAAATATCAATTTGTCGAGTGTTTTTACAATCAATTTCTTGGCAAGGTTCTTTTTCTGGATAAAAGGATTCAATCGGCACAGATAGATGAATACATTTACCATGAATCTTTGGTTCACCCTGTCCTTTTTTCTCATCCTTTCCCTCAAAAGGTTCTGGTCCTGGGAGGAGGAGAGGGAGCAACCATTAGGGAAGTGCTGAGGCACAGTACGATTGAGAAGGTAACCATGGTGGATATTGACAAGGAGCTTGTCGACATATGCCAGAAGTATTTGCCCGAATGGTCTGAGGGGGCTTTTTCAAATCCGAGGACAACTTTAATTTTTAGTGATGCCCGTCAGTTTATTAAGGAAACAAAGAATAAGTTTGATGTCATTATTTCTGATCTTACTGAGCCGGTTGAGAAAGGGCCGTCCGTTTTTCTTTTCACAAAGGAATTTTTTGAGAAAGTTTTTGAAGTACTAAAAGAGGACGGCCTGTTTGTCCTTCAGGCAGGGAGCACTGACCCTTTTTATAATCAATTTTTCTGCTCCCTGGTAAAAACATTAGAAAAAGTTTTCCCTCTGGTCCGGCCTTACTGGACTTTTGTTCTTTCTTTTAGCATGCCCTGGGGATTTATTATAGCTTCAAAAAAGGAAAATCCACTAAAGATTAATGAAGAAGAAATTTTAAAAAAAATACGCAGTCGAAAAACCGAGAAACTTAAATTCTATCATCCCGGGCTTCATAAGGGATACTTTGCCCTACCCCTCTATTTAATAAAGAGCTTGAAGCAGGGGAAAGTTTTAACAGATAAGGAGCCTTTTATCTGGCAGCAATGACCACAGGTAAAAAGAACCGCAAAGCAGATTTATCAGAGAGAAAAGAATACCATACCGAATCGAGCGGTGTTTTTTTTAAGACTAAAAAACTTCTGTACAGACAAAGCTCTCCCTATCAAAATATAGAAGTTATAAATAATGAGTATTTTGGAAGAGTCCTGCTCCTGGATGATCTTGTTCAGACTACAGAGAGAGACGAATTTTTTTATCATGAAATGCTTGCTTTCCCCGCTTTAGTAACGCATTCTTCCCCTCAGGACATTCTTGTTATCGGCGGAGGAGATGGGGGAGTCCTCAAGGAAATTCTTCGTAATCCTGTACGATATGCCTGCTTAGTCGAGATTGATAGTCAGGTCATAGAAGTATCCCGGAAATATTTCCCCTGGCTTTCTCCATCTTTAAAAGATGAGAGAGCAGAACTCGTTATTGCTGACGGAAGAGAATTTATTGAAGAAATAGAGAAAAAATTCGATATCGTTTTTGTTGACTCATCTGATCCTGTAGGTCCGTCCGCTTATCTTCATGAAGAGGAATTTTTCTTGAAGCTGAAAAAATGCCTTAAACCTGAAGGCATAGTAGTTGCTCAGGCTGGCTCGCCCTTTTATCATCTGGAATCCATCAAGGAGAAAAATAGTTACCTCAAGAAACTGTTTAAGGTTGTCTGTTTTTATATAAGCCCTGTTCCGACTTATCCTGGAGGAAGCTGGTGCTATGTTTTTCTGTCAGATGAAGTTCAGCCATTAGATATAAAAAGAGATCCTCCTGCAGGACTTAATTATTTTAATCTGGATATCCACCGGGCAGCATTTTCTCTTCCCAATTTCTTGAAGGAAAAACTGGATTAGTTATATTCACAATAAGACAGAAAAACAGACAGCAAGAATTCTCAAAAAGAACAAAAATACTGTTTTAAGTGAAAAGAGATCAGAGATTCAGTAAGCTCCTAATTGTGATCAAATTAAATTGAGTCTAAGCTTAAACTTTTCTCGATGTTGAGACTTCCAGATTGTTAATAATTCAGTTTTCCTTCAGCGTGGCGCTTGGTGAGAGCTTCGAGCATATCCTTGGTCATTGCGGCTAAGTCATAGCTCGGCTCCCATCCCCATTCCTCGCGGGCTGCCGAATCATCAAGAGAGTTGGGCCAGGAGTCAGCGATGTCCTGCCGAAAATCAGGTTCGTACTCACATGTAAACTCGGGAATAAACTTTTTGATCTCATCGGCTAGTTCCCCGGCGGAAAAGCTCATGGCCGATACATTAAAGTCTGAATGGTGTTTTAGCTGGGAAAAATCAATCTCCATTATATCTATGGCTGCTTTGAGGCAGTCGGGCATATACATCATTGGGAGCCTTGTATCTTCTCTTACAAAGCAGGTGTATTTTTTGTTTTTTACAGCTTCAAAATAGATAGCAACAGCATAGTCTGTTGTGCCTCCCCCGGGCAGCGTTTCGTAGCTTATAATGCCGGGATAGCGGCAGCCACGTACATCAAGGCCAAAATGCTTGACATAATAATCACAGAGGAGTTCTCCGGCAACCTTAGTGACTCCGTACATCGTTTTTGGTCTTAGGATTGTTTCTTGAGGTGTGTTGTCGAGAGGAGTTTCGGGTCCAAAAGCAGCAATGGAGCTGGGAATAAAAATTCTGGTCATTTCATGTTCGAGGGCCACTTCAAGAATGTTATAGGTTCCGTTCATATTTACATCCCAGCAGAGTTTGGGATTTTTTTCTCCTACAGCGGAGAGGATTGCAGATAAATGATAGATAGTGTCAATATTGTATTTTTTTACGACTTCCTCGATTGTTTCCTTCTGTGCGACATTGATAAATTCAAATGGGCCGGAGTCGCAGAGCTCAGGGCTGGGTTTGGTTTTGTGTCCTGTCGCAAGGACGTTATCATTGCCGTATTTCTTTCTTAAAGCCATGGTCAATTCAGAGCCGATCTGCCCAACTGAGCCTGTGACCATGATTTTTGTCATTTCTTTTGCCATTTTTTTCCTCCAGATGATATGAGTTATTTATTTTTTATTTAAGAGAATTACTTATATCCTGCTTAAAAAAAGTTGTCAACTGGAAACTATTGGAAACTGTAGGGCTAGATATTTAAAATTTTAATAATTTTAGCTATTTTAGGATAATGAAGAAGAAAAACAAGACTTCGAGGTAACAGCAGATAAAAAGATAAGCTCGAGAAGTAATACATGTATAGCTCAAGGTTTTTATTTTTTCCGCAATTGTATATCTCTGGGTAAAGAAGCAGCTTTTTGATTGAGCCCATATGTAATATAATAAGGAAGCATCTTTTTTCCGTGATGGTCTAATATGGGTATTTGGGAATGTCTTAGCTTCCGTTCAGATTTTTCACGCCATTCCTTCATTATTCTATTTAATGCCTATGCGAAGGCAGTGGGTGAAAAAAACCGTTTGAAGGCTGAGCGGGCACGGTTCCTCTCCGGGATGGAGAGGAGAGCGAAGCCTGAAATCGAGCAGCTTTTGACTCGCCGGGGCAAAAGTTGTGTGTTTTCTGAATCCACTGGCCTGAGCTTATACATACTCGGTGTCCGGCTTCACCGGATTCCCTAAAAGAGCAATTCAGGAAGGCTAAATCTTCAAAGTCGCTTCATCCATCCCCAAATACCTTTATGATATGGTAAATTTGATCATTTTTTACGGAGAAATAATCTTTATAAATAATAATAATTTCTTGCCTTCTCGTGTCTGTTCTTATAGAGTTTTATGTTTAAACAAGTTTAAAACTTAAGGAGGAGTAACCATGACAATCACCCTTGATGGACATGACCTTACTATAGAGAAAGTTGTGAAGGTTGCACGGGAAAATGAAAGCATTGCCGTACATCCTGATGCAATAAAAAAGATTCAAAAATGCAGAGACCTTCTTGAGGATAAAATAGAAAAAGGGGAGATAATGTACGGGGTCAACACAGGAATTGGAGAGCTCTCAGAAGTTGTATTAACTCAAGAACAGGTAAAAAAATACCAGCGGTATTTAATTTACAGCCATGCAGCAGGATACGGAAAGCCTATGCCCATCGAAGTTGTACGGGCAGCTATCCTGAGCCGTATAAACTGCCACTGCCATGGTCATTCAGGCTTAAGGCCCGTTATAGTCAAGACTCTGGAGGAAATGCTTAACAAAGGAGTTACTCCGATAATGTGTGAGAAGGGTTCGGTTGGAGCATGTGGTGATCTATCTCCTATGGCTCAGATGGCTCTTGTGCCCATGGGTGAAGGAGAGGCTTTTTATAAAGGCGAACGCTTACCTGCAAAGGAAGCGATGGAAAGAGCAGAAATTCCAACTATTGTCTATGAAGCCCGTGACGGTTTGGCAACAATTAACGGAGCCAATGTGATTGCTGGCCTTGGAGCTTTAGAGATATACGATGCAGAATGCTGGATTAAGAATTCGGAGATTGTCGCAGCAATGACTTTAGAGGTTCTAAACGCTAACATGAAAGCTTATGATGAGAGGCTGCAGAGAGTCCGGGGTTATCCGGGAGCCCTGGATTCTTGCGAAAACATCAGACAGATAACCGAGGGAAGTCAGCTATTAGCTCAAAAAGGAAAAAAAATCCAGGATTCCTACAGTTTACGGAGTACTCCTCAGGTGGTAGGAGCAGCCCGCGATGCTCTCAAATGGGCCCGCTATATGATTGAGATCGAACTTAATGGGGCCGCTGATAATCCAACTTTTTTCCCAGAAGAAGGGCTTGTTCTTACAGGAGCCAATTTTCAGGGCACCCCTATGGCTTTTGCACTTGAGCTTTTAGGGATAGCCATCACTACAGTCTGCGTGCTTTCTGAGAGAAGGGTGAACAGAATGATGAATCCTCACCTGAGTATGGGACTGCCTGCTTTTTTAACCAAGGGAGCAGGGATGTTTTCTGGTTTGATGCTTTCTCAATATACGGCTGGTGCATTGATATGCGAGAATAGAATCCTTTCTCATCCAGCGGCCACAGGTTCAATTCCTGCTGCGGCAGACCAGGAAGACTTTGTTAGTATGGGTATGACCACAGCTCTTAAGACCAAGCAGATTATTGACAATGCTCAGGCAGTGCTTGCTGTAGAATTTATGGCAGGCGCCCAAGCAATAGATTTTCGTAAGCCCATAAATCCGAGCAAAGGAATCCAGGCAGCCCATGATGTTATTCGAAAATATGTCGACCATCTTGAGGAAGACCGCCCTCTTTATGGTGATATTAACAAGCTTAAGGAAGTTGTGGAGTCCGGAGAGATATTAGAAGCAGTTGAGAAGGCAGTCGGCACCCTTAAATAAATCAGGTTTTTATCCATAAAATTTTTATCCTTTTGTGTGGGGATAATGGGCAAAGAAAGTAATAACACATTAAGGATATTTGGAGAACAACCATGAAAAAGTCACTGGGAGCGAAAACAATCATTTATCCGGCTCCTGTGTTAGTGGTGGGAACTTATGACGTGGCTGGAAAGCCGAATGTGATGACCGCTGCATGGGGAGGAATATGCTCTTCCAAACCGCCAGCTGTTTCAGTCTCTCTCAGGAAAGCCACTTATACATACGGAAATATTATAGAAAGAAAAGCATTTACTGTAAACATCCCTTCAGAGACTCATGTGAAGGAGGCCGATTTTTTCGGGATTGTTTCAGGTAAAGAAGAGGATAAGTTCTCTGCTGCTGGATTTACTCCTGTTAAAAGCAGTCTTGTTGATGCTCCTTATGTCAAAGAATTTCCTCTTGTCCTGGAGTGTCAGCTGCTCCGCGTTGTTGAAATAGGACATCATACACAATTTATTGGGGAGATAATGGATGTCAAAGTTGAGGAGTCTGTGATCGGAGAAGATGGGCTTCCTGATATAGATAAAGTGAAACCTATTGTATTCACTCCAGAAAGCCGTGCTTATTATGGAGTTGGCAGATGTCTTGGTAAAGCATTTTCCATGGGAAAAAAGATTAAAGATCTACAATAAAAACTGAGAGCAGGGCTGATTTTTCTGCAGATTAAAAAAGAAGCCTGAATCCAAGCATCATTTTGTGATGATCCTGGAATGAGAGATCAACGACGGGTCCCATTGCCTCAAGAAAGATGGAGGCTGAAATTCTGGAGTTATCAAACAGTTCGAATCCTACATTGGCAATAGCCTCTGCATATTTACTGCTTATGGTTTCTTTGTCATTTGTTGTATACACACCACCAGCTCCAATAAAAACAGGTCCTAAATGGAAATTGAGAAGTAAATTTACTGAGTAAAAAGGCTTCCATGGGGCATCGTTGGGGGAGTAAGCTCCTCCTCCTGAGAGGATAATATCCAGCGTGCCTGGTAAGATCTTATATAGCAAGCCTATCCTTCCTGCGGCATATCCGACATATGTCCCATCTCCCCGGGCAGCCAGAGCCCCTGCGTCAAACAGGAAAAAGAGATTCTTTTGTTTTGCCGCGACCTCAACTTGAAATGGTTCGGATACAGCACCAAAATCATCCGTGGCGACAACTGTTACGGTATAGACACCTTTTTTTCTAAATACTTTTTCCCAGCTGAAGGGTTTTTCATTGTCCACAAATCTATCGACCAAATTTCCCATTTCATCGGCGATTGTAAAATTAACTTCGACAACTTCTCCATCTGAGTCAGTTGAACCTGAAGCATCAAAGGTGATAGGCTTTCCAACATTGCCTTTTGGAGGTTGGGACTCCAGCATGGAGACAGGTGGAAAATTGATGTATGTTTTTGCCTCGCAAGGATTCTCAGACGGCTTACCCTCTATGTTAAAAGCTTTTCCTTTAAAAGTATACTCTCCAGGCTTATCGAATTTTGTTTCCCATTTAGGAGAGTCTGGAGTCAGTTCATTCATAGTGATTTTAGTTCCTTTAGAATCAAAAACTTCGACTTCCATGGATTTAGCATGCTGTGATCCACTCATATCCACAGATATAGAATCGTTTATGTTCGCTTTAGCGGGGGTAACTTTAATATCACCGATAGCATCTTCTATTTGAATTATTTCCTCAATCACCCGAGGTTCTTCTTCAGGAAGTTCTTCTTCAGGAGGTTCTTCTTCAGGCCAAAATACTATTCTTAAACCCTGCTCAAAACTTTCGCTTTTGTAAGGGGGGAATTCCTCGGTTAAGTCAATAACAACCCTGGCAATGTTAGATTTAAACATACTTGCTCTGATTGTGCCAATTCCGAGAGAATTGACCTGGATCAGGGGAGGAGATTGAATGCTTTTAATGTTAAAAAGGTCGATACATATTCGATAAGGATTGAACAGTTTAAACTCACGGTGGTAAGTGTAAGGACTTAAGATAATTTTAATTTCAAGGGTTTTTTCCCCTTTGGAAAAAACAATGTTTTCCAGGACGCCACTTTCTTTTGATAAAGAAAGCATCGTAAAATTCAAAAGGATTAAAAGTAAACATGGGAGTAGAAAAAGATTTTTTTTGGTCATCCGCCTCCTCCATAAGATAAAAAAAAAGAATTATTGTCTTTTTTTAACCTATAACATAAAAAAAAGCGAATTTCAAGCCAATGGGATCAAAGCCAAGGGAGTCAGACTTCTAAAGCTTCAAGAATTTTTATATTTTCCGGATTACACTGGTCTGTTCTAGTTATTGAAGTTTTAAAAGCCTGAGCCCTTAGGCGTGAGGTCTATTTGGTCTGGAATTTTTCCATTAAATAATCAACAGCTTGTTTTAAAGTTGTGTGTAGATGTTTGACGTCTCTATCAAAATTTATGACAAAGCTGAAGATGTCTCCATTCAAGCCTTCACAAAAACAGAAATATTCTTTATTTTTAGCATCGATTAAAAAAGATGATTCCTGATCGTGGAAAGGGCATTTCGCCAGATATTGGTTCTTAGTTCCGACTTTTTCTCCGGATATCTTGTATTCTTTCATCAAATCCATCATATCGATCGATTTTTTTAAGGATGACATTTTTTTATTAAGCTCAGTATCAGCATCATGGATGAGCCTCAGGTTCTGAAGAATCGAAGGAAGACCTTCCTTGCCGCATTCCTCACAGATTACAGGCCCTTCCTCTTGTTGGATTATTTTCTTTTTTTCATCCTTGATTACCTCTTTGTTAAAAGAGAGGCTGAAATAAGGAGTTTTATGATCGATATCTTTGCCACAAATTTTACATAAACTCATGCTTTCTCCTTTCATGGATTAAGACTCTGAAAGAAGTATAGTTTATTCATTTCAACAAAAAAATCAATAAGAAGAAAAATTATGAGCCAAAATTGGGAAAATTGGGGATGGTTCCATTTTTCTAATGTTGAGACGCAACCCCTTATGTTTATATATAGCGGAGAGTTTTAGGTTCTCTTTCAAGATGAAAGACGATAATCTCCCTAAGCACTTTTTTGATTGTGTTGAGCTGCTCGGGAGAAAAGGGAAGAGGTCCTTTTTTTGGAGGAGGATTTTTTTTGATCCATTGGACGAATGCCCCAAATTCCGGTTTGATTTTTTCTTTTTTTTTAGGCGCGCATTGGTCACAAAAGACGCCGTCCTTTTTTAAAGAAAGCCATCCGGATTCAGTGAGAGCCTTCCGGCATTTTAAACATTTATTAAAATCTGGAAGCACACCGTTGATTTTTAGAAGCCAGGTTTCGAAATACCGGGTCAAAAAGTATAAATCGCCTCTTTCCTTTAGCGAGTGCATGACTGAAAGCAACAGCCTGTAGAGGACATCGTCTTTTGCTCTTGAAGGGGAAAATTCTTCAATAAGTTCGGCAAAATAACTCAGAGTGAAAGATGTTTCTAGGTTATTCTGTATCTCAAAAAAAGATTCTAGCAGATCACAGTTGCCTATTGTGACTAAATCTTTTCTTTCCTTTTCATAATAATAAAACTTTACAAATGACAGAGGTTCCAGGCTGCTTCCGAAACGGTTGCCGAATTTTCGAGCCCCTTTAGCCACTCCTCTTAAAATGCCTTTGTCTCTAGAAAAAAAGACAACGATTTTATCTTGCTCACCTGTATTAAAGGTTCGCAGGACAATGGCCTCAGTTTGTTCGAGGGGCATTGGAAAGTTATATGAGTTTACTCAAGAAGAGGGTTCCAAGGCCAAGAAAGGTGAGGAAGCCTACGGTGTCTGTGCACATAGTGAGAAGGTTGACTGAACCCAGCGCCGGGTCCAGGCGGATTAATTTCAGGAATAAAGGGATTAGAGTGCCGAGAAAGGCGGCTATAAAAAGATTGGCTATGATAGACAGTCCGAGAATAAGTCCCAAGTATGGATTTTTAATTAATAGGTAAGAGACTCCTGATAAGATCGCTCCGAGGATAACACCGTTGCCGAAACCGACCAGAATTTCTTTTATCAAAGCTTTTTTTGCTCCCACCCAGGAAGCCTGGCCGATGGCAATTTCCCGGACTATTATTGCTATTGTCTGGTTTCCTGCGATTCCTCCCAGAGCTGCAACCAAAGGCATAAAAACTGCCAAGGTGATAAAAGATTTTATGGTGTCTTCAAAATAATGAATGACAAAGGGAGCGAGGGAGGCGGTGATAAGGCTGAACAAAAGAAAAGGGAGCCTTTTTTTTATGGATTTTAGTGGGTTGTCTTGAATTCTATCAGTTGTATCCAGGGATAGCATTTTGTAGATGTCTTCTGTAGCTTCCTCTTCTATAACGTCGATGACATCATCAACTGTAACAACACCCACAAGAGTGTTCTCGGAATCAACAACCGGGATAGCGACAAGATTATAATCTGCGACATAACGCGCTACCTCTTCCTGGTCGGTTTCAGGATGAACGATTATGAGATCTTTGGTCATGATTTCCTTTAAGTGGGTATTGGGGGGAGAAAAAAGAACCTGCCTTAAAGAGACAACTCCAACAAGATGGTTTTTTTCATCCACAACATAGAGATAAAAAGCTGATTCCACGTCTCCCTCAAGCTGCATGGCTGTTATGGAGTCTGAAACATTCGTTTCCTGATCCAGAGCGTAAAAATCCGGAGACATTATTCGGCCGGCGGTTTCTTCCTCGTAGTGGAGAAGTTCCTTGACATCTTCGGAAGGTTTCTCTTCCATAGCTCCCAGTACGGATTCTTTCATATCTTCGGGAAGAAGGTCGAGAATTGAAGCTACATCGTCAGGGGGAGTAATCTGGAAAAGGTCGGTTATTTGTTCCAATGGGAGTTCTTTTAATATTAAGGATGCATCTTCCGGGTCCAGTTCACTTAAAACTTCGCCGGTTTTTTCTTTATTTTTATCAAGGAGTACATTAAAGAGGACGCGTTTTTCCCTGAATGTAAGATGGTCCATAAGGGAAGAAATTTCAGCAGCGTGAAAGTTTTTAACCAGGTTCAACAGTCGAGAAAGAGCCCCCATGTTGATAAACTTCCGCGCTGAACTGATGGCGATCCTTAAAGGCTGTATCCTCATTTTTTCCTCTGAATTTTCGCCCTAAACAATAGCACAAAATTTGAAAAGAGTAAACGAAAAAGGAGGGTCTATTTATGCTTCATATAAAAATATTTATTTGTTTCTGAAACGATGATTGCGCTGAGGCCAACGAGGCCTATCAGATTGGGAAAAGCCATGCAGCCATTCATGATGTCTGAAACTCGCCAGACCGTTTCCAGCTTTAATAGAGTTCCCACAGCGACAAAGATTACAAATAGAATCCGGAAAGTTTTTACTGCTCTTTCTTTAAACAAGTATTCAACGGCTTTTTCCCCATAATAACACCAGCCGAGAATGGTGGAATAGGCAAAGAATATCAGTGTTATAGTGACGACAAATCCTCCTATTCCAAAAGGAAGGAATTTTTCAAAGGCCATGGCAGTGAGTTCGGCCCCTTTGTATTCAGGGCCGTAAGTCCAGAAGCCACTTAAGAGGATAACAAGGCCGGTCATTGTACAGACAACAAGAGTATCGATAAATGTCTGAGTCATGGAAACAAGAGCTTGTTTGACAGGATTGGAAGTTTTTGCCGCAGCTGCGGCAATCGGGGCAGATCCCAGTCCTGACTCATTGGAAAAGACTCCCTTGGATACTCCCATTCGTATTGTCTGCATAACTGTTGCGCCGAGAAATCCCCCCACGGCTGCCGTTGGTGTAAATGCGTGTTTAAAAATGAGAGTGAAGATTTGGGGAATTATTAAGATTTTTGAGAACAGAATGTAACAAGCTCCCGTGATATAGATGATAATCATAAAGGGAACAAGGATCTGAGTTACTTTGGCAATGCTTTTAATTCCGCCCAGGACGACTATAGCAGTGAATACTGCCAGTATAATTCCAGTCACCCAGTAAGGAATACCAAATGAGGTTTTGACAGCACCCGCAACTGAATTAGATTGAACCATGTTTCCGATGCCAAAAGCTGCAATAAAAGCAAAGATGGCAAAAAGTGTTCCGAGCCACTTCCAGCCCAATCCCTTAGAAATATAATACATGGGGCCGCCGCTCATGGTTCCAAATTCATCAACTTCTCTGTATTTGATTGCCAGAACAGCCTCGGAGTACTTAGTGGCCATCCCGAAAATTCCAGTCACCCACAACCAGAAAAGAGCTCCTGGCCCTCCTATAGTGATTGCGAGGGATACCCCGACAATATTTCCTGTTCCCACCGTTGCTGCAAGAGCTGTCATCAGGGCCTGGAAATGAGAGATGTCGCCTTCTTGTTCGTCATCTTCTTTCCTTTTAACAAAAGCCAAATAAAGAGAACGAAAGAGACCTCTTATTTGAAGGCCCCTTAATCTTATAGTCAGGAATATCCCTGTGCCTACTAAAAGAATTATGAGAGGAGGGCCCCAAATAAAATCTCTTATAGCGGTTAGTATTTCGAGTGCCTGGCTTTCCATGTTACCTGATTCAGGAAAAAATTTTTCCTATTATAACAGCGGAGTATGGTCAGGTCTACATTTTTATAAGAGTTTGTTCGAATGGTTCTCTTCTATTTTGTGTGGGCAATGATCAGGAAGTATTCGGGGATGGCCTCGCTCCCGTTCAGATATATTGGATTGAGGCTTTTACCCGAGGAAGGTTATGCCAAGATTTTTAATTTTTTTATTGAGGAGCTCTTTGTCAATTTTAAGTTCAGATGATGTTTTAGATATGTCCCAGTTGTGCCTTATTAAAGCCTTGTGGATGAACTGTTTTTCGAACTGTTTCTCTGCCTGTTTTAGAGACTTATTTCTGGTGAGGCCGGGAACGGACTGTGGTTCTCTTTGCTCAACAAGCAGTAAAAGATGAGAAGCTTTTATTTCATCATCCGGCACCATTATTACAAACCTTTCGATTACGTTGATGAGTTCGCTTATATTTCTCGGCCAGGAATAATTTCGGAATGCTTCCATGGCATCTTTGCTCATGGATTTTTTCTTTTTGCTGTCCTCGATTGAGAAATACTTCAGAAAGTAATTTATCAGGAGCGGGATGTCTTCCTTTCTTTCTCTCAAGGGGGGAAGAACCATGGGGATGACATTCAGCTTGAGAAATAGGTCTTCTCTGAATTTTCCCTTGGCAGTAAGCTCATTTAAGTTTTTGTTTGTCGCTGCGATGAACCTGACATTGATAGGTAGAGACTCATTTGACCCCAGTGGTTCAAACTTTTGTTCTTCGATGATTCTTGCCAGTTTAGCCTGGATTTTTAGACTCATATTGTCAATCTCTTCAAGGAAAAGAGTCCCGCTGTCTGCAATAAGTAATTTTCCTTTTTTGTCATTATCAACGTGAGTAAAGCTTCCTTTAATATACCCGAAGAGTTCCCTTTCAATTAACTTACCAGGAATGGCTGCAAGATTTACATGGACAAATCGTTTGTTTTTTCTAGGGCTTTCCTGATGAATCAAGCGGGCAACAAGTTCTTTCCCAGTTCCATTTTCTCCGCAGATGAGAATGCTGCAGTTTGTCGGAGCAGTTTTCTTTATATCGACTTTTAATTTTTGAATGGAACGACTTTTGCCGACCAGATTGTGCTTGATTTTAATTTTTTCGCGAAGATATATATTCTCTTCTTCTATTTTTTTTTGTTTTAGTGCATTTTTGATGGTTAAGACAACCTTTTCCAGAGAGAGGGGTTTTTCTAAAAAATCATATGCCCCGAGTTTTGTAGCCTTTACGGCTGTTTCTATAGTTCCGTGACCAGA
>Ga0209979_1000545_pt1 | contig 50575 bp, 51 predicted proteins | sample AnhtaG_FD_183114 | JGI IMG/M metagenome (GOLD analysis project Ga0209979, IMG submission 183114) | Deep subsurface microbial communities from Anholt, Denmark to uncover new lineages of life (NeLLi) - Anholt_01485 metaG (SPAdes) (version 2) | ecosystem: Environmental > Aquatic > Marine > Oceanic... | reverse complement strand
CCTCCTTGCCCATATGAAGCCCTACTCCTTTGTAGGAAACAACCTTCCCGATAGTCTTTTGCCTGTCCATTATGTCTTCCTTTCTCTTGATTCCTCCAATTTTTTTACTCTTTGCATTAGTTCCGGGAGATGATTCATAATGGCCCATATTCTCTTTTGTTTGGAGTGGGACCTTGCCGGAAATCCGGAGACAAACTTATTGGCCTCTACATCTTTGGTTACTCCGGATTTAGCAGCCACTACAGTGTTCTCACCAATGCTCACATGCTCAGTAACACCGGCTTGACCAGCTAGAATAACTCCATCTCCTATAGTGGAACTGCCTGAGATACCTACCAGGGCCACCAGTGCCACATTCTTGCCCAGAGTAACGTTATGAGCTATATGGACAAGGTTGTCAATCTTAGAGCCTCTTCCAATGTAAGTTTCACCGAGAGTAGCCCGATCTATAGCTACATTAGCTCCAATTTCTACTTCATCCCCAATGACCACCTTGCCTACTTGAGGAATCTTATGATAGGAACCATCTTCCTTCTTGATAAATCCGAAACCATCTGAGCCTATCACTGCACCTGAGTGAATGATAACTTTTCTCCCTACAACGGTCCCATTCACGATAACTACTTGAGGGTGAATGAGAGTGCCTTCACCCACGATAGTTCCCCTGCCCAGATAGACCTGAGCGCAAAGACAGACATTATCTCGTATCTTTACCTCTTCCCCTATCACTGCATAGGGGCCAATACTCACGTTCCTACCTACCTTGACGCCTCTACCCAAGAGAGCCGTAGGGTGAATTCCGGGAAAATCGGGAAAACCTTTAGGATTAAAGAGCTCTATGAGATGAGCAAAGGCCAGACGAGGATTCTTCACTCTGATAAAAGACTTGGGAAAATCCTTAACTCCCAAGGGGACAATCACCGCTGAAGCTAGGCCCTTTTTGGCCATACGGAGAAACCTATCAGAACCGGCAAAGGCAATCTCTCCTTCTTCTGCTTCTTCCACTTTGGCTACCCCATGAATAGTTATATTCTCATCCCCTCCTACACTCCCTCCGACTAGATGAGCTAATTCCTTTAGACTTTTTTTCATTGTCCCAATTGATAATTTTGATTTAAACGGAAAAGAACTTCCTCTGTTAAGTCAAATTCGGCCTCAGGGGTGGTATAGAGCAAAGCTCCCTTATCAAAAACCAGCCGGTATCCCGCCTTCTCAGCAATGATTTCTATAGTGGAGCGGATATCTTCTGAGATTTCCTCAGAATACCTGAATTCTTCCTCCTGCCTTTCTGCTTGTAGAGAGTCATTGAGGGAACGGATCTCTTCCTCGAGAGCTCTAAGTTGTATCTCGCCAACTTGGCGCTCTTTTTCCAGCTCTTGGCGCTCCTTTCCCAATCGTTGAATATCCTGGCTCAAGAGCTGTATCTGGGCTAGTTTTTCCTCCTTGGCATACGGGGTGAGGAGCGCTCCCTGTAGCGCGAGCTCCTCTTCTAATTTCCCAAGCTCCTTTACCTTCTCCTGGATCTCCTTTGCCTTCTCCTCAATTTGAATCAATTTTTCCTCTAGGGCTTTTCTCGTCCTTTCCAGAAGTTTTCTCTTTTCTGCCATACCCGCCCATTTCTCTTCAAAACCTATCTTTAGCCTGGCCATAATGTCCTTGGTCTTCTGGTAATCCTGGAAGACCTTCTGCACATCCACAAATCCTATTTTAGGCACAAGTTCCGCTACCGCCCCTCCCGAGGTACACCCTAGGAACAAAGTTACCAGAAAAGCGGCTAAAAGTAAAGCTCCTACTTCTTTTCCCCTCATTGTATAATCTCCTTTTTTCAAATCAAACAACGTTTCTTCCCATTCCCAACCGCTCCAATATTTCCTTCTCCCTCTCCTGCATTATCTTCCTTTCTCCCAATTTCTCATCCCTATAATCCAGGAGATGAAGAATTCCATGAACAAGAAGCAGAGTAAGTTCCTCCTTTAAGCTATGTTTTCTTTCCCGGGCCTCTTGCTTTGCCCTTTCTACACAGATGATGACTTCGCCTAAAAGATCCTTGGTGGAGATGAGATTATCTCGAATAGGAAAGGCCAGGACATCGGTAACCATCTTTCTGCCCCGGAATTTTTCGTTGAGGTTTTTCATTTTCTCGCCATCCACTAGAACTATGCCGACCTCCTTCTCCCCTCCTACGGATTCCAGATCCAGAGTACTAGCGGCGGCCCTCTTCAGCCATTTAGTATCAATTCGCTTATTTTGCAGATTTCTTATCCCAATTAGAGCCATGATATTCCTTAGCTAATCCAGGATAGTTTGTCCTTTAAGTATCTCTTCTGGATATCTGCCCCTGGTATGAATAAAACCAGCCAGGATCCTGGTGAAAGCTTCGGCGATTTTTCTTATTTCTCTCAAAGTTAGATCACACCTGTCCAGTTGTCTATCTTTCAGCTTATTGTTAATAACCTTCTCTACCTGAGCTTCTATGCTTTTTACTGTTTTCTGAGGAGAAAAACGAAAGGCTGCTTCAACAGAATCAGCAAGCATGACCAGGGCTGCCTCCTTACTTTGAGGCCGGGGGCCGGGATAGCGAAAACCTTCCTCAGCTATCTCCTCTTTTTTATTCGAGGTACTATTTTCCAATGCTTTTCTATAAAAATATGCTATTAAGCTGGTCCCGTGATGCTCTCTAATGACATCAATGACAGCCGGGGGAAGTTTATTCTTCTGAGCCATCTCTACCCCATCCTTCACGTGGGAAATGATAATGGTAGAGCTTAGATTAGGAGAAACTTTACCATGGTGGTCATCTTCACCCAGGCTGCTATTTTCAAAAAAGAAATGAGGCCGAACAGCTTTGCCAATATCATGATAATAGGCTCCTACTCTAGTCAAGAGAGAGTTGACGCCGATGACTTCCGCGGCGGCTTCGGCCAAATTGGCTACCATTAGGGTATGATGATAAGTTCCCGGAGCCTCTATGGAAAGCCTCTTGAGAAAAGGAAGATTGAGATTGCTGAGTTCCAATAGTTTAATATCAGTAATAAGACCAAAGTATGTCTCCAAATATGGCAAGATGGTCATAACCAGGATACTGGAAAAAAGGCCACTACCTATGCCCCATAGGACTAAAGAACCTATTTCCGAGAAGGATTGATTGTAAAATAGACCCACAGCTAAGATGGTCAGGCCATTAGCCAATCCCACATACACTCCACCTTTTGTGAGATCTGTTCTTTGATGAACAAATTGGGCACTGTAGATACCTACCATTCCTCCTATGACTAATACAGGCAGAATTTCAAGACTCTTGGCACTAAGAGCAAAGTAAATGCTTAACCAAACTGTGATGATAGTGGATAGGGAAGGTGCAAGGAGGAGGGAAATCAGAATTGATAGGAAGGCCATAGGTATAAACACATAAGGAATCTGTGGGACGAGGATTATAATCCTCCCTATGAGGCTGGTGCTAGTAATTAAGATTGCGGACAGCAAGAGAAACTTTGGGGAAAGAAACTGTGGCCAGTAGCGCGAAAGGTAAACCAGCAGAAGAACAATGAAAAAACCTATAAGAATAACCATCCCTGCTTGACTGAGAAAGCCTATCCCGGGAATGAAAGGGAAAAGGAAGATCAGGGAGAGAATCCCTGCCACCCCCACCGCCCATATCCATCTCCAGCCATATTTTTTCAAAAAAAGGTCTTTAACGGTGAAACTTTCCCTGCTTTTCTCTACTTCAAATTTATTTAATCTTTCTTTCGTGACATTCATAAGCCCTTACAATCTCCTGAACCAAGCGGTGTCTTACCACATCTTTTTGGGTAAGATAAACTGCCTTTATTCCTTTTATGCCCTTGAAAAAGGATTGAACCTGCACTAATCCAGAACCTTTATGAGCAGGAAGGTCGATCTGAGTAATATCTCCAGTAATTACTACCCTGGAGCCAAAACCAATCCTGGTCAGAAACATCTTCATCTGCTCATAGGTTGTGTTTTGCGCTTCATCGAGAATAATGAAAGCATCATTTAAGGTGCGTCCCCTCATATAAGCCAGGGGTGCAATCTCAATAATCCTTCTCTCTAAGAGCATTTGAACTCTATCGGCTAGAATTAAGTCATATAGGGCATCGTATAGAGGGCGAAGGTAGGGCTCAATCTTCTCTTCCATTCCCCCTGGAAGGTAACCCAGCTTCTCGCCTACTTCTACCGTGGGACGGGTAAGGATTATCCGTACAACTTCTTCTCTATCCAGAGCTGCCATAGCCATAGCCACCGCCAGATAGGTTTTACCTGTCCCGGCAGGACCAATGCTAAAAACCACCTCGTTTTCCCTCATAGATCGTACATATTCTTTTTGTCCTTCGGTCCGGGGTTTTACTTTTCTTCCCCGGGAGCTAGTGTAAATAATCCAGGAAGAAATTTCTTCTAATCCAGTTTCTTTACCTTCCTTTATGTTCCCCAGGGCAGTTTTTATCTCTACTAAATTGGGCACATAGCCTTTTCGCAGCTCCGAAATAACTTCACTAACAAGCTTCTTTGCCTTTTCTACAGCGTGTGTTTCTCCATTGATCCTGAGGAGATTATCTCGCAGGATAAACTCCACCCCCAATTCCTTTTCTATTAGTTTTAAATTCTCGTCTTCCTTACCGCAGAGAAGGGAAATTTCCCTTGGATTTTCAACGGTTATTTTCACCTCACCCAATTCGTGATCTCGCATAATAAGAAACTCTTCCCTCCGAAGTTATAAATCGCCTAATTATTATCCAAAATAAGGTTACTGTCAAACAAGATATTCAAGGGGAATACTTCCCCTTGAATATCTTGATTTTTGGAAATCTTGCACTCTTATTAGAGAACTTACATTTTAAGTAACGAATTTTTCCCTGTTTTCGATCATGGGAATTTTATTGAAATTCCCATGCTTCAAAATAGCCTTGCTGGAAATAGTGCCGGCTTAGAGGCTCAAATGGGAGGAAGGAGATGGTTACTTTTTCTGCCTTAACTTGTGCATCAGCTCTTCTTTAATATAATCAGCCACTCTGGGAGAAAATTTAAAAGGGGAAGGAGAGGACCTTTTCTTAAGTTCTTGCCGAGAGATCTCAACCTGTTTGAAAAAGTCTTTGGGAGAAAGAGGAAGAATTCTGCTGTCAAGTACCGTCATTGCCTGAGCAAAGTCTTGAGTCACCACATAGATGTAATCATAATAGGATTTATTTTGTAAAACAAACCTCTCAATATAAGAGTCAGCTGTCTTGCCTTTTCCTGTAAGTACCATTTTTACCGCGGGAGCCACCTCTTCCACAGTATCAAGGGATGAGCGCCTGTAAGCATCGAAAACCACCCATCCTTCAGTTCCTTCAACGGAGCAAAAATCGGCTACCAGATGGACCAGTCTTTCCTGAGCCAGATAGAGACTCTTCTCCCACAACTTCTTCAGAAGAGGAGAACTATGAATGAGATTATAGCCATCCACCACCAGAGCAACTTTCATAAGACTTCTTTCAGGTAAAATTCAGCCACCTACAAAAAAAAGAGACAAGTTTCTTATATTCCTTGTCTCTTTTTTGGTTTCTTTTTTGGTTTGTTTTTCTCTTTCCCTGCAGGAAATTTTTGCTAATAGACAGTCTTTTCTGTCTCCTCATCAAATACGTGAGAGAGTGCCATTCGGGCAACAAATTCAGCAGTTTCACCCACTTTTACCTCCACGCGCGGATCCACACGGGTAACAATAGTATTTTGTCCGTTCTTTACATAGATAATCTTCTCCGAACCCACAGGCTCTGTAACCCACACCGAGCCCTTAAATGCCATCTCTGAATCATACTTTCCTGTCTGGGATCTTATAGTTATATTTTCGGGTCTGATTCCCAGAATGACGGATTTTCCTACATAATCAGCTAGTGACTTAGCATTACCCGGTGGAATCTTTAAATTGAAACTCTCGCTGCTGGCGTAAAAGTTACCGTTTTTCCTGGCTATCCTGCAGGGGAGGAAGTTCATGGCAGGGGACCCAATAAACCCGGCCACATACTTGTTAACCGGATAATCATAAACTTGTTGAGGTGCATCTACCTGCTGGATCACCGCATCCTTCATTACCACAATTCTATCACCCATGGTCATAGCCTCTAGCTGATCATGGGTTACATAGATGGTGGTCGTCTTGAGTCGCCGATGAAGATCCAGAAGCTCTGCTCTCATAGCTATCCTTAGCTTAGCGTCCAGGTTGGAAAGGGGCTCGTCAAAAAGAAACACCTTGGGATCACGTACAATAGCTCTTCCCAGAGCTACCCTCTGGCGTTGTCCTCCTGACAGCTCCTTGGGCTTTCGGCTCAGGAGCTCCCCGATACCCATCATTTTGGCAGTTCGCCTGACTATCTCATTAATTTTATCCTTGGGGGTTTTTCTCAACCGCAGGCCAAAGGACATATTCCGATAAACGTCCATGTGGGGGTAAAGAGCATAATTCTGGAAGACCATAGCAATGTCTCTATCCTTAGGAGGAACATCGTTAACCAATCTATCGCCAATGTAGATTTCACCCCCCGTTACTTCCTCAAGTCCAGCAATAGACCTTAGAGTAGTAGTCTTGCCGCAGCCTGAAGGACCAACCAGAATTATGAACTCTCCGTCTTTGATATCCAGAGTAAAATTCTTAACTGCCACTACCTTCCCAAATAACTTACTTACATCTTTTAGCCTGACTTCCGCTATCTTGGTCACCTCCTTAAAAAAATCTGAAGGTGGGCTCAGGGTCTTTGAGCCCACCTTCTCACTACTCCCTTACAATGATACTCCTATCACCGCTTTATATTCAGTATAGGCTTCTACTTCTACCCCTCCTACCTCAGTACCCGGCGTTATATTTGTAACACCCAAAGTTAGGCTAACATCGTCGGTGATGGGGTGACTATACTCACCGTAGATCTTGGACCAATCTTTGGCTGTACGGTTCAGGTTCTCATCCGCCGCGGTATACTTGACGGTAATGGTACCTAACCCTTCACCCATGGCATACGCAAATTTGGCAAAGTATCCGGATCCTTCCTCCAAAGCGGCCGACTCAGGGCTAAAGGTCCCAAACTGACCCTCTATAGTGATCGGATCTGCAGCATAGCTCACCTTGGCCCCGTAGTAAGAACCGTAGAAGTCAGCGGCCGCCACATCAGTAGCAGCGTAGATGGCCGCTACAGTAATGGGGTCTGCCGCGTATGTTGCTCCCACACCATAGTTGAATTTGGCCTCATCACCCACCGCCCTGTTAGTGACTGCCAGGGTTAAGCTCAAGGGGTCAACTGGTACTCCCACATCTATCCCTGGGTCGCTGGGAAGTCTGATTTTAGTATCAGAATTTCCTCTGAGGTCCCATATCTGCAAGCGTTCTCCTCCCAGAGGCTTCATGCTAACAGCCACCATGTCAAGTGAGTATTTGATGTAAGCACTAGCCCAGGTCAGATCGTCCCCGGCCAGGTCAAATTCAGGAGTAAGGTTAGCCTCCCAAGCACCCGAAGTTAAAGTCACGCCATAATCAACGAACACATCTCCTGCCCCAAAGAGACCACTAGCCTGATCCTCCTGACTGGTTCCGGTGAGTTTGAATTCCATTGTCCCGCTGGTACTGATCTCTGCCGCCAGCGCTGCCCCTGTAAATGCAAAAGCGCAGGCCACTAATACTGCCCCAATTACTAAACCTTTCTTCATTTCTACTTCCTCCTTTTACCTTTTATCCTCATTACCTTCCTCAAAGGTTTCTTCTCATTTCTACTTTTCTTTCTCTTCACCACCCCCTTTCCTCAGGAGTTTTCTTTCTTTATTAATACATCCTTCGTAATTTGTCAACTCCTCTCTATTTCAGAACTGCACAATCTAAAGGTATCGTAATGGAGTATCAGGCCAATTCTAACACTCTCTTCCCTGTCTGTCAAGTCCACCTTTCCCTTCTCCTTCCTGAGTCCCTTGGTAAGAAAAGGTGTTCTTTCATTTTATCAAATGCTGAGAGAAAGTCAACTGAGACGCTGAGAAAAACCTATTTTCTAACTATATCCACCACCTCAATTTTGTCAACTCTACCCCACTTTTTTTCTTTGTCAAGAGCACGAATGAGAAACTTCCTCCTGACTGTCACCAGAGTTTTTTCTTTATGAGAATATAAACTATTCTTCGTCCCCTGTCAAGTGCTCTCGCATAGAATAACTCTATTTGGCTTTTGCAGTTTTGTCAAGTGAAATCTCAGATCCTCCCTCAAGGATGGTTTTGGTACTAACGGTGCTCATCTAATATTCCCACCCAAGGCGGGTCCCTTCGATTTGGAAAGAAAAACTACTCTCTTTATTTTGTTACCATACCAGGTATTCTAGATCCGTCAAGGGTCCGGCAACTGAAGCCTTTCTTTATTTATATCACTTTTGGGGAAATTAGTCAAGAGAATCTCGGGACTCTTCCCCTCCGTCGCTACATATCCGCTTCGCATTGTTTCTGCTCATCTTCTCGTCTCGGGAAAGACTTGAAACTCGTCACTTCGCTCCTCAGACACAAGTCTTTCTCCTTCCTCAACTTGAAGACTCGTCAAGGTGGCTGATATAATGTTCCTTCGGGCAAAGTCCCTCGATTGTCAGAGGAGAAACTTTGTATCATCTTCAAGAATTGCTGTTCTGTGAGAATCCTCAGGCCCAATTTCCTAGCCTTCTCATATTTAGATCCAGCATCTTTTCCCACCACCACATAATCAATTTCCTTGCTCACCGAACCTGTCACCCTCGCCCCTAGCCTCTCCACCAGATTCTCGGCCTGGTCACGACTGTAGTGCTCCAGGCTCCCCGTAAAAACAAAGCTTTTCCCCACCAGAGAGGTCTTTCTCTTCTCCTCTCGCTCCTCCTTCATTCTAAGTCCGTATTCTCTAAGTCTTTGAAGCAGCTTTCTATTCCTTTCCTCCTGGAAAAAGAGTCTCACTGACTCAGCGGTTCGAGGACCGATTTCAGGTATGGCCTGAAGGCTCTCCTGAGAAGCCCTGGACAGGTCCTGTAGAGAAGGGAAATTCTCAGCCAGGATCCTGGCTCCTCTTATACCCACATACCTTACTCCCAAAGCAAAGATAAGCCGAGACAGTGATTGGTACCTGCTCTTTTCAATCTGAGAGAGAAGATTCTCCGAAGACTTTTTCCCCATTCTCTCCAGTCCGGAAAGAGTAGAAAGATCCAGTTTGTAAATGTCGGCTATATCTAGAATAAGCTTCTTATCTACCAACTGATCAATCAATTTGTCCCCCAGGCCCTCAATGTCCATGGCCTGGCGTTGAGCGTAATGAGCAATCCTCTCTTTGAGTTGAGCCGGACAGAATGAGCCTACACAACGAGCTACCGCCTCATCGGGCAATCTAACTACTTTTGCCCCACATACTGGGCATCTGGTGGGCATGAAAAATTCCTTCTCTGTGCCCGTCCTTCTGCTTTCCACCACCTTAATCACCTGAGGAATGATATCTCCTCCTTTTTCGATGATGACCGTGTCTCCTATTCTAATATCTTTTCGCCGAATCTCATCCTCATTATGCAAAGTAGCTCTGGTAATGGTGGTCCCCGCCAAAGGGGTAGAATCCAGAACAGCTACCGGAGTGAGAGCTCCTGTTCTTCCCACCCCCACAAGGATATCTCTTATCTTAGTGGTAGCCTGCTTGGCTGGAAACTTATAGGCAATGGCCCAGCGGGGACTTTTGGTGGTGGACCCGAGGCGACGCTGCTGGTCCAAACTGTTGACCTTAATCACCATTCCATCCACATCATAGTCCAGTCTTTCTTTTTTTTCTTGCCACCCATTGCAGTACTCGATTACCTCATTAATACTCCTCGCGAGTCTGAGATGGGGACTAATCTTGAATCCCCATTTCTTTAGCATCTTAAGAGTCTCTAGATGGGTAGGGGACATTTCTGTCTCGGTAGATTCCACCCAAACATAGATAGAGTTATCCAAAGGTCTTTGGCGAACAAGTCCAGGATCCAGAAGTTTTAGGGATCCGGCTGCCGCATTGCGGGGATTGGCAAAAAGACTCTCCCTGTCCTTCTCCCTCTTCTTGTTGACCCTACCAAAACCGGACCTGGTCATATAAACTTCACCTCTGACTTCTATTCGCCCCAAGACCTTCTCGCGCAGGCTGAGGGGTATGGTGCGAATAGTCTTAAGATTGGTGGTGATTTCGTCGCCTCTTCGGCCATCTCCACGGGTAGATCCCCTTACCAGGAGGCCATCTTCATAAATAAGACAGAAGGATACCCCATCTATCTTCAGTTCCACCACATATTCAAACTCCTCACCGGGCAGTTCACGATGCAGCCTCCTTTCAAACTCTCTAATTTCCTCTTCTGAATAAGTATTTTCTAGACTTAGCATGGGTACTCTATGTTCTACCGTGGAAAAACCTTCCACCGGACCTCCTCCCACTCTCTGGGTGGGAGAGGTTGGAGCCTTCAAGGAAGGATAGCGCTCCTCCAGTTCCTTTAGCTCCTTCATGAGCTCGTCGTACTGGTAATCGGAGATCTCGGGGTTATTCTCCACATAGTATTTATAATCATGATAATGAATCTCGTTCCTCAGCTTCTCTACCTTTTTTCTTATCTTATCACTAACCATTCCTAGATCCCATCTCATGCTTTTTGCCCACCCGGACAAATCTTCTTTTTCCTATCTGCAGGACATGCTCCCTGCTAAGAGAGATCTCTAGATTGATATCCCCGAGCTTTTCCCCATCACACTTCACTGCTCCCTGTTCAATAAGGCGCCTGGCCTGGGAGCGGGTCTTGGCAAGGCCGGTGAGCTCCAGAAGCTTTATGATCCAAATTGTATCCCCTTTCGACACCCTTGCGTCCACGGAAAAGTAGGGAATGTCTTGAGGAAGCTCGCCTTTGGCAAAAACCTTTTCAAATTCGTCTTCCGCTGCCTTGGCTGAGGACCTGTCCCAGTAAAAGCTTACTATCCACCTGGCTAAATCCTTCTTAGCTTCCTTGGGATGAAGGGCCCCTTCAGAGAAGGCTTTTCTCTTTGAACTCACTTCTTCCACGGGAAGGTCGGTCAATAGTTGAAAGTAGCGGAATATGAGTTCATCGGGGATAGACATAATCTTGGAGTACATCTGGTAGGGAGGCTCGGATATTCCAATATAGTTACCCAGGCTTTTGCTCATCTTCTCCTTACCATCCATTCCCTCCAGAATAGGCATAGTTACGATTACCTGGGGGGATTGCCCGTAGGATTTTTGTATTTGTCTTCCCAGAAGAAGATTGAATTTTTGATCTGTCCCTCCTATTTCTACATCGCACCTCAAGGCTACCGAATCGTAGGCCTGCATAAGGGGATACAAAAACTCGTGAAGACCAATGGGGTATTTTCTTAGATAGCGCATTTGGAAATCATCCCGCTCCAGCATTCTGGCCACAGTATAGTGGGAGGCAAGTCTCAGGACCCGGGAGAAACTCATTTTTTTCAGCCACTGGGAGTTATAAAGAACAAGGGTTCTTTTGGGATCCAGAATCTTGAAAGCCTGTTCCCTATAAGTTCTAGCATTAATTTCTATTTCCTCTCTGGATAGTGGCTTTCTGGTTTTGACTCTACCACTGGGATCCCCTATCTTGGCGGTGAAATCTCCAATTAAAAGAACAACCTGGTGCCCCAATTCCTGAAAAGACTTGAGTTTAAGAAGCACCACACTATGACCCAGGTGAATATCTGAGGTAGTGGGATCTACTCCAAACTTAACCTTAAGGGAACCTTTCTTTCTTATTTTTCTCAAAAGTTCCTTTTCCTGAACAATCTCCACCGTATTCTTCTTGATTATCCAAAGATGCTTTTCTGGATCCATTACTCTCTCCCTTAATTCTGACTTGAGTGAATAAGCTCTCTTACCTTGGGTAGTTTCTGCAATAGAATCTCTACAATCTTTTGCGAAGCCTCACCAGAGGTGGGAAATTTCTCCCTATCCAGCCAGATAATCCTCGAATCCTTGTTAAACCAGCTCAGTTGATGCTTGGCAAATATTCGGGTGTCCCGCTTGGTTAAGCGAACTGCCTCCTCCCGGGAATATTTACCCTTGAGGTAGCCAACAATCTGCCTATATCCCAGCCCTTGCATAGAAGGGAGATCCTGGTCATATCCCTTGTCCAGTAGTCCCTCCACCTCCTCCACCAATCCTTCTTCCATCATGGCATCTACTCGCCGATTTATAAGCTGATAAAGAGCTCTCCTCTCCATCCTCAGTCCCACCATTACCGTCGAGGGCAGGGGAGAATAAGGCGGCTGCCTTTGATGAGAGGATATTGGCCTACCACTGAGATAGTAGACTTCCAGAGCCCGGATAACCCTCCTCTCATCATGGCAGTGAAGATGCGAGGCCGCTGCAGGATCGACCCTCTTAAGCTCCTGGTATAGGCTTCCCCTACCCTCTCTTTCCTCTTTCTCCCTTAATCTGGCTCGAAGATCCTGATCTCTCCCGGGACCGACAAAAATTCCATCAACTACGGCCCTTATATAGAGCCCGCTGCCCCCTACCAGAAGAGGAAGTCTATTTTCCTCCTGAACCCTTTTGATGATGGGTTTAGCTCTTCTTTTAAATTCCGCGGCGCTGAAAACCTCACGGGGTGAGGCAATATCAATGAGATGGTGGGGAGCTTTATTTCTTACTTCAGGAGAAGGCTTAGCGGTTCCGACATCCATTTCCCGATAAATCTGCCGGGAATCGCAAGAAATGATCTCAGCCCTGAGCCTGCCGACCAGATCAACAGCTACTTCGCTCTTTCCTACTCCGGTGGGCCCTACAATGACCAAAAGAGCATCTAACAACTAACAATCTCTCCTTTGAGGGCCCAACATCCTGCCTTAAGCACCCTTACCAGGATAAATCTACCTATTAAATCTTCTTTTCCCTTAAATACCACTATTTTATTACCCCGTGTCCTTCCCTCGAGCTCATAAGGACTCTTTTTTGAGACCCCCTCCACAAGAATCTCAAATTTCTTCCCCACCAAAGACTTATTTCTTTCCAGGGTAATCTTCTGTTGAACCTCGATGAGTCTTCTCAGTCTTCCCCCACCTATCTTATCAGGAACCCTTTCCCTGTACTCGGCTGCCTTAGTTCCCTGTAGAGGAGAATAACAAAAAGTAAAGGCTCCATCAAAACGGACTCTTTCTACTAGATCCAGAGTATCTTGAAAGTCTCCCTCTTCCTCCCCAGGAAATCCTACAATAATATCAGTGCTAAGAGTTATTTCAGGAATCGCCTGGCGCAGCTTATCCACCAGGTTAATATATTCCTCCCGGGTGTACTTCCTGTTCATTCCGGATAGAACCTTGTTAGAACCTGATTGGACAGGTAGATGGAGGTGCTCACAGACCTTGTCCAAATCTCTCATCATCTTGATCAGTTTACCACTTAAATCCTTAGGATGGGAAGTAGTAAACCTTATCCTCCTTATGCCTTCTATTTTATTAACCCAGCCTAAAAGGTGAGCAAAATCTATTCTTTCCTCCAGATCCTTGCCATAGGAATTCACATTCTGCCCCAGAAGAGTTACCTCCTTGTATCCTTGAGGGACGAGTTCCTCCACTTCCTTTAGAATATCATGGGCCAGTCTACTTCTTTCTCTTCCCCGGACATAAGGAACATTACAGAAAGAACAAAAGTTATCACAACCTCTCATTACCGGGACAAAAGCAGTAAATTTTCTCTTTCTTAGTTTTGGCAGGTTCTCTGGAATTATCCTGTTCTCCTCGACCTTCACTATTTGGCCTAGATTCTTTCGCGTGCAAGCTCTCGCAGCCCGACTCTCCCCCACCCCACTATCACTTTTATGATCCCCGGAAATCTCTCTCAAAACCTGGGGTAGTTCAAAGAAGTTAGAGCTGCCTAGAATGAAATCGAGATAAGGAGCCTGATGCAGGATCCTCTCAGGTTCTTTCTGTGCCAGACATCCACATAAGCCGAGGATAAGATTAGACCTTTTCTCCTTTAGCTTCTTAAGCTCGCCTAACTTGCTCATGATCTTATGTTTAACCTTTTCCCGAACATAGCACGTGTTAAGTAAGATCACATCCGCCTTCTCGAGATTTTCTGTCAGATAATAACCCCTATCCTTTAGTATACCTGCCATAACCTCAGAATCATACTCATTCATCTGACATCCGTAAGTCTTGATATAGACTTTTGGAGAATTCCTATTGATATATTTATGCCCTCTGTTTGTCATCTCTATTTTACCGGAAACATCTTTGTTTTTTAGAAACTCATCTAATTCTATCCATATACACTTTTTAAAGTCAATGCATCCTGCAATAATTGGCCAGATTCTCCGGACCGCCAAAAATCCTTCTTTTGCTTTCAAAAGTTTCCCAGCAGAAATAAATCTTTTCTTTCTCAAGAATAGGATCTATTTTCTTTTTAAGAAAATTCCCCATTGCCTTTAATTTACCCATACTGGGATGGATAACGATAGAATTACAATCAAGACATTTAGCTATCCTTATTGTCTTATGAAATACTTTCGCAAACAAATCAAGATTAACCAGACTAAACTGGGCAAAGTGTAGAGATGAGACTTTAAGGTTAATTTTAGCAAACGGCTTTATGATCTCTCCTATATCAATCCCCAAGAATAAATCGGAATTAAAGAAGGCAACCTCTATAAATCCTACCCTTTCAAAAATCTTTATAGCTCCAAACCAGCCATATTTTTCATTTTCTGGAAAAGATACTCTAACAGAGAATTGCACGATTATCTTATCCTAACAATTTTAAAAATTTACTTACACTTTTATAGACATCAGCTACTTTTATTTGGCGTTCCCTTTCATTGGTAATATTATAGAAATTTGCTACCCAAGCTGGACCATTGGATCGTATATCTTTAAACGCCTCTTTGACATGCAATTGAGGAGAAATCAATGGCCGCTCGAATCGAAATTCAAAAACATCTGCTAATTCATCCTGAACTGCTTGATAACTTCTTTCTTTTATCAAACCTATAATTGTCCCGTATCTTTTCTCGTTTATTTGGGGATTAACAGCGATATCAATATCTATCGAACCTACATGGTTAAAACCCTCCTTCTGATAGCTCTGTGATATAAAATATGGTGCCCACCCACCAATCAAAACTAAATCATCAAAATAGCTCCTCAAGATGACACCTAATTCTAAGATTACAGATTTTGAGGCTTTAACCACCCCATAATCAAATTCATCTGCTCTTCTAATCTTATCCATTTAGTACTTTATCCTCTTTTTACGTAAAAACTCTGCTTGTTCCTTTCCTCTTGCGGGATACTGATTAAGATCTAGGTAAAGCTGCGTATTACAAATTACATCGTTGCCTTCTATGGTTTGCTTTCGGTAAAATATACCTTCATCGTAAGGCTCAATAAGATGGACTGTACCTCCAAATTCAATCTCTTCTAATTCTAACTGTTGAACAATCGTTTTTAGCTCTCCCAGATAATAAAAATGCACATCGTTAAAACGCATAAAAGGTGCGACTAAAGAAGCTCCGGCATGAAGGGTAAAACAATAAGTAGTTTTGTTTCTTTTAAGTGTATTAGCTACTTTATTCATTAATCCTTGAGGATTTTTTATAGATGAATAATAGGAATGTATAGACTCAGGAGAAATTTTATATTGTCTTGCCCAGTCATCTAGCAACTCAGCTGGGCGAGATGAACGAATTTTTTTCTTTTCATCGCGAATTATATAGCCTTGCTTAAGAAGTTTAGCTATAATTTCATGAGTATATCCCAAGGCAACCTCAAAGGTTTGAGATAATTCGTTTATCCTCCATAATCTTTCTGGCTCCTCAAGCAATACCCTAATAATCCTCGTTGCTTTAGGAGAGAATAATTTCTTCAAGATATTGCGTGTTCTCTTTATCTGTTCCTCCCCAACCTTTTCTATGTAGACCTCCTTTAAACTTACATAGCAATTACCAGTAAGGTCTATATAGCCAATATTATTCTCTTTACAGATAGAAGCTCCCTTCTTAGAGATAAAGTCAGAAACAAAAATAGGATAACTGTCTTTTACGGTAGCTACTGCTTTAAGCAAAACAGGGATAGATTGAAGTATTTGCGAAGGAAAACCTCTAGATTTAACTTCAATGATAAGTTTTCTCTTTTTACCTGCCATCTCCACACCAATTATCATATCAGGAATTATCCCTTTGATTTTAGGCTGATGGGCAATTTTTTTGATTTTAAAAGCGGGAATATTCTCTTTTATAAGATTTGGTACTTTATCCAAGATTTGCTTTTCTGAAACCATTTCAATCTTTCCTTTGTTTTCGCTAATTACCGAAATATACCTATTTACCGAAAGATGACTATAAGGTATCATTTCAACCTTTCCTTGTCAAGATTTCTGCTTTAGAGCTGTCAAGACTTGATTCTGGGCGGAAAAGAAAAAAATAGAGTGCAAACACTCCACAGGAGGAAGTATACATTCGATAACGCTTTAATATCAAGCGTTTGTGGTAAAGAGCGGTTAATTTACCAATCCCAATGGAATACACAGCCAAAATTTGCTAAATGTCATGTACATGTTTGACTTTATAGTTTAACCACTATTTTACTGAGGGTAAACTATAATATCACCTTTTTTCAGTTATTGAAAACACACCTTTGCTCTTTAAGCTGAGATGACCATGAGGTGAGATTATAATATGATCCAGAGGGGTAATATCAACGGCAAGACACGCTGAAATGAGTTTTTTTGTAACATCTATATCAACTCGGCTTGGTTCCACGCTACCAGAGGGATGATTATGAACGAAAATAACTGCACTGGCGCCTATATCAAGGGCATTTTTTATCACTTGTCTGGGATAAATAGATGCCTGATCCACAGTTCCTTTCGCTAAATCCTCAATTGATAATATGATATTTGCTCTGTTCAAATATATAACCTTGAAAAACTCTTCTTTTAAATCTCTCATCGATAAAGAGAGATAATCTATGACATCTTTATCATTTTCTATACAGTTCTTCTGGATGATTTCTTCTTTGAGCTGACGTTTAGTAATTTCTGTAGCAGCTATAAGCTGAGCTATCTTTGCAGCACCTAAGCCTTTGATTTTTTCTAAATCACTTTTTCTGGCATTCAGTAATTCCCTTAATCCTCCGAATTGTTTGATGAGATCTCTAGCAAATGACACAGCATCTTTTCCTTTTGTACCAGAACGCAGCAATATTGCAATTAATCCAGCATCGGAAACATGATCCGGACCCTTTTCAAGAAGTAGCTCTCTCGGACGTTCATATTTTGGCCAAGTTTTAATAGAATTTCTTATTTTTCCTTTCTTAGTTATCATTTCTTTACGCCCCTAATAATTATCTCTTACCTTCTTCAGCTCTCCTAGAAGAGAAGCGGGGACCCTCATCTTTCCCATGAGGACTTCATCTTTAGCTTCACCATGACAGTCCGAGCCCCCGGTAATAAGAAGGTGGTGTTTCTGGGCAACTCTCTTATAATGTTCCACCACCCGGCCATTGTGTTCAGTGTGATAAACTTCTATTCCCCTCAGTCCTGCTTTAACCAGCTCGGGGATAAGATCATCTCTTTTTGACAGGTAAGGGTGGGCCAGAACAGGAATCCCCTGAAGACCAGAGATCAACTGGATTATCTGGAAGGGAGAAACCTTCAGTCTTCTGACATAGGCAGGTTTTCCAGGATTCAGCCATTCTTCAAAAGCAGCACCTATGGAGGGAACATAGCCACTTTTCACCATTAGCCGGGCAATGTGAAGACGACTTATTACACCGCGGGGGTTGAGCTTCTTTACCTCATTATAGTCAAGCCTCATCCCCAAATCCCCTAATTTACGGATGAGCTTCCGATTCCTCCTGGCTCGGGCTTCCTGAGATTCCCTAAGCTTCGATAAGAACGCCTCATCCTTCCAATTCAGATAGTAGCCAAGGATGTGAATCTCATCATTCTCCAAATCGGTGCTCATCTCCACCCCTGGTACCACTTCCACTCCTAATCTTTTTCCTATCCGGATCGCTTCCTCTACTCCATTGACACTGTCATGATCGGTAATGGAGATGGCTACCAGATCCAGATCTTTAGCCCTCGTTACTACTTCTTCGGGGGTGTAGGTACCATCAGAATATATGGTGTGAATATGAAGATCTATTCTTTGCATGGCGACAGTCCTACATCATTTCCAGAGCGAAATTTAAGCTAGCTGCTGAATGGGTTAATCCACCCACGGAGATAAAATCCACTCCTGTCTCAGCAACTTCTCTCACATTCTCTAGATTTATTCCTCCGGAGGCCTCAATCAATATATGTCTCTCGTGGCTTCGAATCCTGGTTACCGCTTCCCTCATCTTTCCCTTTTCCATATTATCCAGCATAATGATATCTGCTCCTGCCGCTATGGCTTCTTCCAACTGGGCAAGATTCTCTACCTCCACCTCTATTTTAAGAAGGGGGGAGAGGTTCTTTCTTGCTCTTTTTACCGCTTCCCCTACCCCACCACAGATCTTGATATGATTGTCCTTTATCAGTATTCCATCATCCAGGCCAAAGCGATGGTTCACGCCCCCACCCGTCTTTACCGCATATTTCTCCAGCACTCTTAGATGGGGAGAGGTCTTTCTGGTATCCAGGATCCTCATCTCGAGATCCTTAACCAGGTCCACATACTTTCTGGTCAAGGTGGCAATTCCTGAGAGTCGGGATAGAAAATTCAAAGCCACCCGCTCGCCTCTGAGAATAGAGGAAGCCCCTCCTTCCATAATCAGGACAGCTCTATTTGATCCTACCAGATCTCCATCCTTTAATGAATGGATAAATTTCATTGATCCCGAGGAGCTGAGCCTGAAAACCTCCTTAGCCACCTCCACTCCTGCCAGAAGACCTTCCTCTTTAGCCACAATTTGGGCCCTTCCCTTAAGAGAAGAGGGAAAGAGAGCCTCACTGGTAATATCTCCCCTCCCTACATCCTCATCAAGAGCGCCTCGAATAACAGGTCTCACTGAATCAAGATTCAATATCTCATCTCCTCATGAATTAACCTTTGGGGGTAATTATAGACGGAGCGGGTGTAGTGTCAAGAAATTTCAGGATTTAAGGTAAGTATGCCCATCTTCTTGCAAAAATACTCCCAAGTTAGTATAATAAACTCTCAAGCCAGTATCACAGGAAAAAGCAGATGAGGGAAGATAGCTTTACCTTGGTGGAGCTTCTCATTGTCATTGCCATAATTATTATCATTACTGCTATTGCTGTTCCCAACCTCATCTCAGCCAATATCAAAGCCAAAGTCAAAGGGATAAAATCGGAGATGGGAAGCATAGCCATTGCTTTAGAGGACTATAGAGTAGATTATGGCGCTTATCCTATCGAGCCAGGCTCTCCGCGGTATGATGTAATAGCCCAGCCAAATATAGCCTTTGATGATTCCTCGGATGCTATTGGATTAGGAGAGCTTATATTCCCAGAGGGAGCCTCTGATCCGGTTTATCTATATAGAATTCCCGGTGATCCTTTTAATGACAGCGGTAAGGAGGAATGGAACGGAACAAGTGGGGCTCACAATAACCACTACTGTTATTTCACTAGCGAGGTCAAATACTGGGCACTGGTAAGTTACGGTCCCGATAAGGATCTGGACGTAACAACTTATAGTGAGGCTAAGGCCGCCGCAGATAATGGAACTGACCTGTACAATCCTGACAACGGCATAACCTCTAGTGGTGATATTGTCATTATCGGACCCTAGTGTTACTACCTAATTCATTATGGAGAGGAAGTAGCATTATAACACAAATGAAGAGATTATTTGTTATCTCAGGAAAGGAAAGGGGATTCACCTTAGCAGAGGTAATAGTGGCTATGGTCATTATTAGCTTTGTGGTCCTGTCCACCTGGCGAGTAATTACCTCTTCTTTGCACAGCATCACTCGCCAGGATCAAAAGGTAAAAGCACTACACATAAGCCAGGCTCACCTGGCTAGACTGGAGGCAGAGACCTTTTCCCGGGTAGTGCCGGAGAACTGCAAGATACCTCAATGGCGTGAAGGTGAAGATGAAAAATATGAATATACGTTGAGTATCTACGATGAGGACATACCGTATGACACGATTCTCATAGTGCAGGATGATGATTACTGGTACGATACTGAGGGCCTTGGATTTGAAGACACTGACCTGCGTAAAGACGATGGCCTCCTAGTTGCTGATAGAGATGGAACACCGTACAGATGGACTTCCGCCTCGCTGCCACTGCCAGGAGAGTTCTATTGGGACCCAGGAAAGATGCAGTTACACTTTCTTCGAGATCCAGATGAAGAAAAAGAGGTCCAGATTTACTACCGTTACTATCACCTCATTGATGAAGGAGCAACTATTCCCTCCTCCGATGGAGAAGCAAGAGAGAAGGGTGTAATCAGATTGGTCACAGATCCAGGAGAGCTGAATGGTCATGCCAAAAACATTGCAGTGGAGGAGATAAAGTCGAGGGAGAGGATTGATCCAAATGGATATTCTTCGAACACAAGGAAGCTTTTTTTTGATGATGATGACGAAGGCAAATCGGTCTGGATCTACTATCTTCCCGACTCAGACACTAATTCATCGGGTCCTGATGGTGTTCCTGACGACTATCTGGATCCGACAGAAAATTCTATTGTAGGGGTAGTTGCGGGCAATTTCTGGGATCTGGATAAGATGATTGACACTCCTCAAGTTACAAAAACAAAAAAGATTACGTTGACTGAGTACTGGAGGCAGGCAGGACAGATCCAAAAAGCGGAACAGAAAGCTTACATAGTGGATAGATAGGATGAAAAGCTCCTCAGGAGAAAAGCTGGTTGAGGAAGGAAAGGATCAAAGAAAGGCCAGTTTTACTCTTATAGAGCTGCTTGTGGTAGTGGGACTTTTGTCTCTAATAGCTTTTTTAGTCTATCCTGCTTATCTTGGTACTTCCCGTTCTTATAGCCTGACTGATGTAAAGAGTAGCCTGCAGCAAAACGCTCGCCTGGCCGTGAAAAAGATGGTGACATATCTGGAGGCAGGAATGGTAGTAATTCCGGAGGAGAGCAACGAAGCCACTGATGGAGATGACAATAACTACGGTTACGATAAAAGTGACCCACACAAGATAGTTTTTTATACTTGGAATACCAGTCCCAATGAAAAGATTGCTCTTTATGCGGCTTTGCCTGTCCTTGACACCGAGCCCATAAATCCTGCGGAAGAAGAAAACCCGCTACTTTATATGCGAAGATATAGTGGAGATCCTCCCGAGTGGCAGCTTCCCGAGCGGCTTGTACGTTTCATACCCTCAGAAAAAGACCCAAGCCTCCCTCAACTGAAGGTTACCCAACTTAACTTCATCCTCGGTGGGGACAATGAGGATAAAGTTCTCATTACTTTAGAGCTGGCCCGAGAGGGGCCATTGAAAGAATGGCGCACCTATAAACTGGTCTCAGCAGTGAAGATGGGAGCAAGATAAAACTTGAGCCGTAGAAGACTTGACCGAAGGATATGGTATGATATAATAACGTCAAAAGTATGAAAAGAGGTGTGAAAATGGGAAAGACAGCAAGAGCCACTATAAGTCTATCAAAAGAGTTACTTTTAGAAATAGACAGTATCGTCAAGAAATCTCATTGCAACCGAAGTTCATTAGTACAAGAAGCCCTAGAATCTTTAGTTGAAGAGTACCTCGAAAAGGAAACTAAAGAGAAGGCCGGAAGAATCTATAGAGAGATCGCTCAATCGGACCGTGAATTAGCTGATAAATTTCTTTCCATCTCTTCAGAAACCCTTCCCCAATGAGGTCTATGTTGACTTCTCCTAAGCGTGGCGAGATACATTATGTGGATTTTAGTCCTGCACATGGAAAAGAAATAAAGGGTGTGCACCCCGCCTTGATTATTCAAAACGACGTGGCAAATGAGGTAAGTCAGTTAACCATTGTAGCCGCGATCACCAGCACCTTAAAAGTAGCGGAACTTCCAGTAGGTGTGGAGATCTTACCTCAGGAAAGTGGGCTTCGCCATAGATCAGCAATCCATCTGGGACAAATATATACAATTGATCAACGTCGTCTTCAAAAGCGAGTGGGCAGGCTACCTAAAATGATCATGAACAAGATAGACGAAGCTATGCAGGTAAGCTTGGGATTGAGGAAGTTTCGTTTCTCTTAAAACTACCTAGAATCCCTAAAGTAAAAAAATGATCTTAAAAAATAATCAAGGTACTGCCATCATCCTGAGTCTAATAATAGTAACCGTGCTCTTCATCCTCACCTCTTTTCTCATCCGTAAGGTAGTAACCAACACCATGATGGTGAGAAAAGCAAAGGAGGAGCAGGAAGGGTACGCCCTGGCTAAACAGGGAATATTGTATGCCGTGGATGAACTGAACACCAGTGAAGGATACGCCCCCAATTATTATCCTACAGAGTGGCCGGGAGATACAAACTGGCACAATTACAACCTAGATAATGATACCACTACGGGGGATACTTCAGGAAATGATGTAACCTTAAAAGTACAAAAGAACACTCCTTCCGGGTACATCACTATCGAATCTCAGGATCTTCCTAAAAAGCTGGTTACTCTTGAAGCAATAGCCAGGAATCACAGTCCTTTGCTTGACTATGTGAGATTCATAAACTCGGATGTGAGTTTTACAACAGGTCAAACTTTTGGCGACACCACCTACGGCAGCCTGATTCACATTAATGGAGATCTGACCTTGACGGGTGCTAACTTCTTATACTTGGATACCCACATCGACAGGGGCGACAGGTTTGAGGTTGCTGGCGAAATCAGCCCCGGAGCTAGCGGTACCACTGTAACCATCAGCGATCCAGAAGACAATCTCAGTGATGTCACCTTAGACGCCAATGATGATAATACTGACGGATACAAATGTGGTTTTACCAGAGATGCTAGTGGAAATCTTTTGGCCCAGGAAAAGTTTGATACTGCGTATGACGATGTAGTCAAGAATAACGGAAGATATTTTGATGGAGCTCACCTTCCTTCTTCGTATGATCAATCTGAAGCACCACCCCGCTATGTGAGCGGGAATGCACTGCTTCGTTGGTCGCTCGTAAATGAAGGGCGCTATGAAAACCTGGTAGGGGGAAGCACAAGTCCTTATTACGTAGATGTAAGTGGAGTTTCTTCCGACGACGAAAGCGGGACCTGGTATGATATAACGGCCTCAGGATGGATAGACGATAGGACCGGATCCGCTCCTTCTTCCGGGAGCATTGACAGTGCTACCTACACTAGTCAGACTGCCATCTTAGTAATACTGGATGGAAACGGGGAGATGTCAGGAACGGCAGGGCAAGTAGGGATAGATGACGGAGAAGGAGGCGGGACAGCCAACAACAGCGTGATCGAGTCAGGTGAGTGGCGCGGTTATCCAACCGATCCAGACAGGAAAGTAATATATAGCCCACACAATCTTAGAATCATGGGGATAATCGGTGATAATGTCACTTCCACCAATCATAGACTAACTATAGTCTCAGGGGGCACTATCTACATCGAAAGCAATCTAAGTAAAGGTACAGGTGGATCTTCTCTGGCTTTGATTGCCAAAGATTGGATCACCTTGAATCCAACTCATAGATTCATAAATCGAGCTGTGGTAGACTCCACCGGATCCTGGAGCAGCCTAGAGAATATTCGGGGGGAATCTGACAACAATCAGATGGATACAACTGTAGGCTTCCTATCGACCAACATTGCAGTTCTGGATCTAGGGCAAAGTGTAACAACTGACAAGATTCAACTGAAGAACCTTATTTTTCCTGATGCTGGTGGACTCTTGACTCTGAAAGTATACGGCTCGAATGATGCTACAGCCAATATAGTCCCCCCGGGTGACCAAGAGTTCGGGTCTGGATACAGCGCAGAGATAATCAATGGCGACGTTGACTTCGAGCGCACAGAAGGATCCTACACTTTTGGGTATGTAAAATTTTGGTTAAAGAATACTAATGCTTTAGACTCTTACCTCATCTATTTTGACGCTGTGGAAATTCCGCTCTCTGATATCAATGCGGTGTGCTTTGCTGAGGACAAATCCTGGGCAGTGATTTCCGGGAATGTAGGTCAGGATGCTAGTGACGAAATCGCCGTAAGTGGGGGAATAGCAGAGAATCAATTCGAACAAAGCTCTAACTGGTCTACCAACTGGCCAAGCATAACCTATACCCATGACTCCAGTATAGCGTCTCCACCTGCTCTACCTCCTTCAGTGAACTTGGTATCGCTAAGAAGAAAAGGTGAGGACTAAAATAATGTTCCTTTTGACCTGGATAAGAAATCATAGAGGATTTACCCTGATGGAACTTCTAATAGTTCTGGCAGTAATCATTATTATAGCTGGTGTAGCCATTCCCCGGCTTATGAGCTTTCTGGAAAAAAGCAAGGTGAACATGGCTAAAGCAGAAATTGAGACAATGGGCTCGGCAATAAGAGAGGTCATAAAGGACACCGGTTCTTATGTAGAAAATCTCGATCAACTGGGTGATCGGAGTTCTCCGGACGAAGCGGAGTTCTCTCCCTGGTGGGGTCCCTATGTTTCTTCTCTACCCGTAGACAACAAAGACCCTTGGGGGAATGACTACTTTTATCTTTATTGGACTGATGAGGGAAGATATTGGTATTGGGGTAATTGGCCTCCAGGTTGGGGCCATGGCCAGCACCAGGGATTCGTTAATCTTAACTATGACGAAATAGATAACGACGGAGACGGAAAGACAGATGAAGGAGATGAGTATATGCCCCTGGGGCAATTCATGCAGATTCAGAACATGATGGAAGAACAGTCTACAGACGAAGGCTTCATACTGAGGAGCGCCGGTCCTGACGGAGAAGATGGAACCGATGACGATATAGTATACGGAACCTATTAACCCCGGAGGCGTTGGATAAGAAAGGAGTGAAACTAGGGACCGTGGAAAAGGGAAGTCATAGCGCCTGCGAGGTAAGAAGAATGTACCTTTTTTCTGGAAATGAGGGCCAGATGGCCCTCATTCTTGTGCTGTTGGTGTTGGGTATCTCGGCTGTGGTCAGTATTAGCTTTCTTTACCGCATGAGGCTTGAAGTCAAGGCAGTGGAAAGTTTCGGGGACAGCCTTAAGGCAGACTATTTAGCCCAGGCGGGGATAGAAAGAGCCATTGCCATACTCAAAAACGATACTAACGAATACGATGACCTCTATGAGGAATGGGCCAAGGACTTCAAGGAGTCTCTGGGAGAGGGAAGGTACTACCTAACTCCCGGTGCCTATGAGGGGGAGAGCACCAAAGAAAATGGGGAGAAAGTGGGCATCTTCGATGAAGCATCCAAGATAAACCTTAATATGGCTGGAGCAGGACACTCAAGTCAGGGCTGGACACCCTATGAGATTAATCTAGGAAAACTGGAGGGTTTAGACCAGACTAAACTAGAGGCTATCTTGAAATACCGGTACGGACCCGATGGTGCTCCAGGAGTTAAGGGGAAAGACGATGATAAAGATCGAGAAGTTCTTGAATCCGATGGAATAGATAACGATGGCGATGGGGCTATTGATGAACCAGGAGAGGGGGTGGATGAACCAGATGAATTTCGTCCGGACTCCCCTTATGGAGACGATAATCCCTTCGAAACAGTGGAGGAGATAAGACTTGTGCCCGGGATAGGAGAGAAGACTTTTAACCGGATAAGAGACTACATTACCATTTACTCCTACGATAAAAATGTAAACAAAAAGGGAATCCTCAGAACAAATATCAATACCGCATCCCCCGATGAGATCTCTCGAGCGCTCCAGCGAGGAGGCCTGTCCCCGGATAGAGCCCATCAGTTGGCCGTGAATATAGTTGATTTTCGAGATCCGGACTCCCATCCCACCGAATACCAGGGTAAATGCGGTATAGAAAAGACTCCCTATATCAATGAGGTTATGCCCTTCTTTACCTCATCGGTTAGTACAGCTGTAAGTGAACTCATAAAGGGAGGAGTAAGGTATCTGGTGGAGAAAGTGGAAGAGAAGATAACTGAAGAAATGCATCAGAAGATAAAGGTGAGTCCAGAGGTTGCAGTAAAGGAAACCAAAAAAGCCATTTCAGAAAAGGTGCCGGCACTTGAAAAAGCAGTCGAGGCAATAATAAGGGAATACCAAGAAGAGAATGAAAGTGAGTCAAAAAAGACAGGCTTCTTTACCCTATTGGGGGAGGGAGTAGCAGAGGCGGGGGAGGAGAAAAAGGTAAAGATAAGCTTTGAAGTAGAGTGGATAGAACTTTTTAATCCCTATGATATTCCTTGCAGTGTAGATGGATGGTTCATAAAAACTTCTCTTAGGGAAAAGGACCTATCGGGAATAGTTCGGCCCCGATCCTACAGGCTCATCCTGAATATAGTAATAAGAACTCCTACCGCAACTATAGGTAGACCTCTCCTGAATAACTATGCCGATACGGTAGTTTTGAAAAACAAAGGGGGGAATGTGGTAGACAAGGTATCTTACCGCAACTACAATGCCCCCTGGAATGCTTTTGAGAAGAATGATCCCCGGGTGAGAAGATTTGCCAGCTCTCTTCCCGGAGGAAGTCCCGGCTTTCGTAACTGGTTCTGGCTCCCTATGGTGGGAGAGGGGAAAGATAAAGAGGATTATAGCAGTTTCGTAGTGAAGAACAGATTCTTTCCTAACATAGGAGAAGTGGGTTACATGCATGTCGGGGAGGAGTGGAGAACCATCAAGATTCAACAGGGAGGAGATTGGCGGATTTTAGATGAGATAACCGTGGCTGATCCTCCTGAGGAGCCGGTAAGAGGAAGAATAAACCTTAACACCGCCTCCGGAGAAGTGCTCCAGAGTTTACCCGCTGTAGACTCATCCTTAGCCAAGTCCATCATTAGATACTGTGACGATAGGAAGGGTCCCCTCAATGAAATTGGAGAGATAATGGAGGTCCTCCTCATGGAAAGATGGGGATTTAATGCAGTGGACGACGATAAAGATGGTTATACAGATGAGGACGATGAAAGGGAGGCTATTTTTCGAGGCCTTTCTAACCTTATCAGTGTGCGATCCAACTGTTTTACCATTATCTCCCTAGGTGAGGTGGTAGAAAACGAAAAGGTGAGGGCAAAGAAAAAGATAAAAGTGGTGGTGGACAGAGGAGACTCCCCCTTAAAGGTTAAGTACTATCGAGAACTTTCGGACTAGCCTTCGATTTCTCCAGGGTTTCTTTTAAAGCCACTATAGCTACTTCCAGTTGATCACTGTCGGGCTCCCGGGTGGTGAGTTTCTGCAGCCAAAGGCCTGGCTTAATCAAGAGCTGAATGAATCTATTGCTACTACGGCGGGAGGAGAGCTTTATTATTTCATAAGAGATGCCGCCAATCAATGGAATAAAGAGAAATCTCATTAAGCGCTCGGCTATAGTGGTTGGCCTTCCCAGGAAAATGAAAATACCCATACTCACCATCATCACCACGACAAGGAAACTGGTACCGCATCTGGCATGAAGAGTGGTATGTTTTTTGGCGTTGTTTACGGTGAGCTCTTCCCCCATCTCAAAGGTAGCGATACTTTTGTGTTCTGCTCCATGATACTCAAATATTCTTCTGGTTTCTTTCCATAGGCCAATAGCCCAAACATAAATCAAAAAAATGCCTATTCTCACCATTCCATCCACCAGATTAAAAAGTATCCCGCCTCTGACACCGAGAAAATCGGTGATGATTAAGGGAAGATAAAAAAAGAGGCCTATTCCAAGAAGGAGACCCAAAACCACCATCAGGATGAGCCAGAGAGGACCAAACGCCTTGCTCTTCGATTCTATTTCATGTTCAGCTTGGCTGGTGGCTTCCATCACCTTCTCCTCCATGGCCTGATCTGCGGAGAAGGTTAAGGCTTTTATGCCCAGATACAAAGATTCCACCAGAACTATAGCCCCCCTGAGAATAGGAATATTTAACCACCTGTTTCTTTTGGTGACAGCAATATAGGGATCCTTTCTTACCAGAATGCCCCCATCCGGCTTTCTCAGGGCAATGGTAAGAAACTTGGGGGAGCGCATCATCACCCCTTCAATAACTGCCTGCCCTCCAATGGTGAGATCTTCTTTAGTCATATCCTATCACCTCCTCGCCCTTTCTTCCGTAGATAGAAAGCAAAAAATGGATCCACAAATCTATACTCCCCCTTCTTACCTTTCTCCAGAATCTCTTTTTCCATCAAAGCTTTAAGGGCATAATTTAATCCATTAGGATTCCTCACTTCCATCTCTCTTAGGCTATTCATACCAAATATATCTTTCGACCCGTGCTCAGCCAGATAAAAGAGTACCGCCTTGCGATCCTTAGATTTAATCTGGTCAAGAAGCATCTCATATATATAGGACTGGGAGGCAATACAGATAGATAGCGCCTCTTCAACCAGGGAGGAGGTAACTTTCCTCTGGGTGAGATTCCAAATCTCAAAACATAAATACTGGGTAAAGTAAGGGTGCCCACCAGTAATTTGGAGGATATGCTCTACTATTTCCTCATTTATTTCCTTGCTCGTAGCCTGAAACTGCTCTTTTATGAAGGGTCTAAAATCTTCTTTGGCAATATAATTGATCTCCATTTTTTTACCAATAAAATAAAAAGGACTTCGGCGATCAAAGAACATCTTGTTGATGAGGGATCTTCTGCTTCCCATGAAGACATAACTTGTAGATCTATGGTATTGTATCTTTGCCCTCATCTTTTTATCTAGATCTTGGCCCAACAAAAGAAGATCCTGAAACTCATCGAATACAACGATAATCCTTTTATTAGACTTTTGGGCAAGTTTCTCTGAGAGGTCGAAAATCTCCAGAGATAGTTCATCTAATTCCGCTTGACTAGGAGCAGTTATAGTTATATTAAAATCACCCAGTCCAACTCTAAACAGGGATAAGAATTTAGGTAAGGTAGTTTTGATAAACTCAGCCAGTTTTGCCGCTTTAGAGAATTCATTTATCTGGTTGATAATCCTTTCCAAAAATCCCCTCACCGTAGAAACTTCAGAAACATCGATCCAGAGAGTAAGGAATTTCTCCTTATCTAGACCCCGCATAACCTCTCTCAAAAGCGAAGACTTACCATATCTTCTGGGAGCAAATAAGATAAGATTTCGGCCTGCCATTAACGAATCCAGTATTTCCCTCTTCTCCTTTTCTCTATCGGTAAAGTTCGCTCCCTCAACCGGCACTCCGAAGACAAACGGATTACCCATCTCTGCTCCTTTTTATGAATTTCTTTAAGTTAAATATTTTTGTATTATTCATACCATTTTCCCTTAACAGAGTCAACTCCTCCAATCTGGTTAGCTCCAATGATGCTGCGCACTTTTCCAAGAAAAAATATAACAGAAGTTACTGGTTTAAGAAAGTAAAAGAGGTCTGGACGAGGGGCAGGAAACATTCTAAATCTACCCATCACCGTCCAGGATCAGTTAGGGGGTATCTCAGAAAGAGAAAAATCCCCAGTAGAATGAAAACAGCAGCCAGTGGACCACAGAGAAGAATCCCTAAAGGATTAGCCTGAGTATAGCCAAAATGATGGAGCAAAAATCCCACAAACACAGAGGAAAGACCAATAGCGCTTTTCAGCACAATTCCGTAGATACCAAAATACATACCTTCCCTTCGGCAGCCGGTTCTTTTCTCATCATAATCGGTGATATCAGCAATGATGGCATGGGGCAGGATAAGAAGACCAGCTATTGGAGCTCCTGCTAAACCAATAACTACCATACCCTGATAAAAGATAGGAACCGGCCCTAATCTACCAATCAAACCCACCAAGGACAAAACGATGGCAAAAAGACTCATGGAAAAAAGAAAGGCAAACCTCTTTCCCTTTTTGCGAGAAAGTCTTATCATGAAGGGAAAAAAGACGGCAGCGACGAGGAGACTCACTCCCAGGATTTTCCCTACCTCGCTAAGATCTCTCCCCATCACTTCAGTTACCAGATAGGGTGCATTTGCTAGAATGGTATAAAATCCAAACCAGAAAAAGAGGCTCCCAGCAATGAAAGAAAGGAAGGGCTTATTTCTAAAAGTCTCCACCAGAGCTTCTTTTAGTTTAAGAGCTGGACTTTCCCTTCCTCCTACCAAATCTTCCCGCCTGTCTCCTCTTGACTTCTCCCTTACCGCTATCACCGGCAGGTAGAAACTGATAAGGGCCACCAGGCCCACAATTACGCTCATCCACCGGAATCCTTTCCAGCCAATAAGAAAAGAAGAGCCTATCATCCCTATCCCCAATCCCACAATGCTAAATAAACCCTGGAGAGCGGAAAGGTTTATTCGTTCCCGAGAACCTTCGGCAATCTCGGGCAGAAGAGCTAGATAAGGAACAATAACGCAGGTAAAGAAAAAGAAAAAAAGAGAAATAATACAAGCAGCCCAAACAAAATTTAATATTGAAAGTTCCTTTGAGGGGGGCATCCAAATGAGAACAAAGGAAATAAAAAGGGGAAGGGAGGCGAAAACGATGAAAGGAATTCTCCTTCCCCACCTGGTTCTGGTTCGATCGCTCCAGTGACCAACCAAGGAATCCGTTAGGGCATCAAAGATCCTTCCTCCTAGCATAGCCAGGCCAAACAGCTTAATGGGAAGAAGAGGTTTGAGGGAACCACCGGGAGGAGCGTAAAAATACATGGCCCACATGAGGCTGGTGTTAATTAACATAATTCCCAGATAGCCGGAGCCGTACATCAGTTTTTGGGCCAGGGTAAGTTTACTCATTATTATGCAGGAGCTTAACAACCTAGATCTATCATCTATCTTTTGAAACTGTGGGAAATCTAAGGTAGAAAGTGCTGCCCTCACCCTTTTTACTATTTACCTCTATCTTCCCTCTATTAGCCTCAACTAACCTCTTGGTTACCGTCAGCCCTAAACCTATTCCCTTCTGTTTAGTGGTAAAAAGAGGTTGAAATATCTTGTCCAGGTTCTCCTTGGAAATTCCCTCTCCTGTGTCAGAAATGCTGATAGTTAGATAACTGTGCTCTAAATAGGTTCTTATGCTGAGCTTGCCTCCTTCAGGCATGGCCTGGATGGCATTGGAAATGAGATTCTGAACAGCCTGCCTCATTTGAGTTTCATCCACCTTTATTTGAGGAAGATTCTGGGAAAGGTCGTCTACTACCTTAACCGGCCGAGGAATCTGGCGGCTACTCAAGCTCATCCTCACCACATCATTAACGCTTGTGGAGGAGGGCTCGGGTTTGATTTCTCTGGTAAAGTCGAGAAGCTCTTTTACGATGTAAGAAGCCTCATCTAGCTGTGAATCTATAAGGTCCAGGTGCCTTTTGGCTTTCTCTTTATGGGAGACCACCTCCCCTAATAAATAGAGGGAGTTCTTCATAACCGTGAGGGGATTTCGAATTTCATGGGCAAGTCCTGCCGCCATCTCTCCCATAGCGGCAAGTCTTTCCTTCCGCAGGAGCTCCTCTTGAACTCTCTTAAGCTCCCTGGTTCGTTCCAGGAGCTCTCGACTCCTCTGCCTCAGCATATTAGAAAAGACAGAGCTAGTATATCCTACAAAAACAAACACCCAGATCACCACCAGGCTGCTCACCGGAACAAAGGGAGTGTCCCGATAAGGACCCAAATCAAAAGTAGCCAATATACGGCGATGGGAGAGAACCTGATAATAGTCCAGAAGAACCGGGAGGAGGTAATAAAGGATAGCTACCAAAATAATAAGACGCCCCTCTTTTCTTCCCAGGATACTGTTGGCATAAATAATGGGAAAGATATAAAATATAGCACCCATCCACCCTCCCAGACCCAAAAAATAGAGAAGGAAGGTCAAAATCAGCATCTCCAGGAGAAAATACCTTGAATAAATCATTCTCCACCATCTTTACCCTGGCTTCTCTACCCACCAAGAAGTTATAAGTAGAGCTGACGGCAAGCCAGAAGATGGTAAGGATGAGAATACGATTAGGTAAGGGAAGGCTCCATCCCCACCTGGCAAAGCAAATGAGGACGAAGAAAACTACCAGAGCTATCATCCTCATTCTGGTGCCCTTCTTAATCCTGGCTACAATCTCCTCAAGCTCAAAGTCTATCTCAGGCATTGGATTTCCTCCTTTAATCACCCAGGAATCCCTTTGAGTTATTGTTTTCTCTATAGAGAATCTTAACAGAAAACTGGATTTAGTCCAGCTAAACTTATATTTGTTCTACCCATCTAGCAAGATAAGACCCTGCCCATCATTCCTGAAGACCTGGGGTGTTCAAGATGCGTCAGAAATCCTGGATATTGGACAGGCCAAAAATAATAAAAAGGCTTCATTTCTAGGTCTGTCATACCCTCAGGCTAGGCACCCTATCAAAAATATTGAACAAATTCTTTGGCAGCTCCAGCGCTCAAAGCAAAGTTCCCTCCGTCCATCCTCAATCTATCACTACTGATTCTGCAAAGTTTGGCACGGAAATTGCTTGTTAAGATAGTAAAAAGACAAATGGGTAAAGAAAAAGCATGACCAGGAAGGTGGAAAAGAAGCTCCCTTGCTGTATCTTATTGGTAGATGATGAGGCCAATGTAAGGACAGTATTCTCGGATGTTTTGAAAAGGGCTGGTTATCGGGTTAAGGCAGTGGAGAATGGCCATAAGGCTGTAAAAGAGGTAGAAGAGAAGACTTACAATCTGGCTCTGGTTGATCTTCGAATGCCCAAGATGGATGGAATTGAGGTTCTGGAAAATATCAAGAAGAAAAAGCCAGAGATTCCTGTCATTATTTATACTGGGTATGGATCGGTAACCACTGCGGTGGAAGCTATGAGAAAAGGCGCCTCCGATTATCTCAACAAGCCCTTCTCTCCCGAGGAGCTAAAGCTAGCCATCAAAAAGGTCTTAGAACAAAAAGGCAATACCTCACAACCTTTATAAGATAAATAAAGAACTTGTGAAGCGCGAATTCAAATACCGGGTAAAAGAAGCTTGACAATTAGCTCCTCAAGGGGGAGGCTTTTCGCCAAAGCCTGTCCCAAAAAATAAGATTTCTCTGGCGAACTCTCCTTCCTCCCCACCCAATCCTTGAGGTTTTTTACCTGTCTTAATAAACTCGATTAAAGCATCAATAGCTTTAATCGCATTTTCCTGTTGAGGAGAAGTTAATTTTTCAAAGGATCTATCGTATGATTTAAGATAATTTAGGCGCATGATTTACTTTCTTAGTCTTCGGGAATGCCCTTTTGCTTTTTCCAGGTCGGCATAGCTGGTATATTCACCCCTCTTGAGCTGTTCCCTTACCATCTCCTCAAACTTATCCCATTCATCATCGCTCATAAACCTCTCCTCTTTAGCCCTGGTAACGAGTAGCCGTCTTAAGATGATATTATCCTTGCCTGGTCCAAATTCGATTAAATCTCCCGGACGTATGTGGGCTATCTTCCTGATAACCTCAGGTATAGTTATAGTACCACGTTCTGACACAATGGCTTGACACGGGTTTGACCTTACAGGAGTTTCCCAAAAATTTAAGTAGATTTTTTCTGAAATGTGTGTATGATAAAATAAAAGGGGAGTGAACTCAACTTTTCTCTTCTATAAAGATTACCTTTTCCAATCCTTCAAAATGTGGGTCGGAGGTTACTACTGAGCATTTTTCAGAAAGTGCAGTTGCATAAACCAAGGCATCAGCCATGGGAAGTTTATGCTTTAGACTAACATCTGCCGCCAAGAGTGCCAGATCAGGTGTGATGGGAACGATTTTTGTTTCATGAAGTCTGGCAACTGTTCGAAGGGCAGATTCCTCATTTAAAGTTTGCTTTAATTTCTTATAAACTTCATACACAATCACCACAGGAGTTATAACTTCATTTGATGAACGAAGATATTCAGCATACTTATCCGCCAATGCTCCTTCCGTAACCCACTCAATCCATCCAAAGGAATCTACAACTATCATATCCGATCCTCATTTTCACGAATTCCCTTCATCTCTATTCCTTTTGCCATCCCTCGCAGTTCCTCCAGAGAAGGAACCGGGACTAGAGAAATGACCCCATTCTTGACTATTACGGCGAACTTTTGGCCTTTCTCCAATCCAAGATTCTCTCTTACTTCTCTAGGTATCACAATCTGGTATTTGGGGGAAAGAACGACCTCCATATCTTCTACCTCCTTCTTGATCGTTGGTGATATTATACACGTTTTATCAATCGATGTCAAATCAATGGCACGCACTTGAGATCTGTTTTCTTATTTTTACCAAGGGTGGTCCCCTTTTACTCTGCCACAGGTGATTCCCTTTTGCATTGACCATTCACATTTGCATCTCTGTCAAAATTTCTATATAATGAGACAGGGTAAAGATATGGGAGAATGGCAAAACTCGTAGATGTCGTGTTTCTAATGAAGTCCAGGCAAGGATGAAAGCATCGTGGAGTTTCCCCAGAATTTTTAGCCGCAAAATCGGTTGCCCTTAGAAAAATCAAGACCGAGGACTAATAGATGGCCCAGAGATATAAGGACTGGTTGAAGCAAGCAAAAAGGGATCTAGAGCATGCAAGACACGCTCTCGGAGACAGAGAGTATGAATGGTCCTGTTTTGCCTCTCAGCAATCAGCCGAAAAAGCAGTTAAGGCCGTGTATCAGAAAATAGGAGCAGACGCCTGGGGGCATTCGGTAAGTATCTTGCTTGCCAATCTTCCTGATAAGCTAAGGCCGGATGAAGAAATAGTAGATCTAGCCAAGGAATTGGATAAACATTATATCTCGCCTCGCTATCCCAATTTTCACCCTGAAGGAGCACCTTTTGAGCACTATACAAAAAAAGAAGCAGAGAGGGCCACCGATTATGCAGCGAAAATTATCTCCTTCTGTGAAGATAAGCTACTTTGACAAAGAGGCTGTCTGGGACTCACTCAGAAAATTTACCGGACAGCTCAAAAAGAAACACCCCGAGATTGAAAGAATTATCCTTTTCGGCTCCCTTGTTCGAGATGACTGCGTTCCGGGAAGTGATGTAGATTTGCTCATAGTCTTAAGTAAATCGGATAAGCCCTTCTTGGAAAGAATAACCGAGTATATGCCCTCAAAATTTCCGGTGGGAGTTGATGTCTTCCCCTATACCAGGCAAGAACTTAAAACCATGCTTAAAGAGGGAAATTTCTTCATAAAAACAGCACTGGAGCTAGGAAGGTCTCTTTAATTTTCGGCTGCGTATCCCACTTTTTTGAGGTTTTGCCCAGTATTCGTACAGAAGACGACAAAAGTAGATATTTTATTAAAACTTTATTCCCAAAGAGATCCTATGGGTATTACCCAAATCACCGTAAGGGACATAGGCGTAATCGATACTGGTTTTGCCCATCTTAAGGCCTATTCCTGCTGTTATCCCCTTCCCAATATCCTGGTTCGTTTTATACCCTACTCTTAAGGCTAATGCATCTCTTAGCCACCACTCAGCGCCAAGGCAGTAATATATTTCATTATCCTGAGGCTTGGCTACATCTACAGCCAGAGTTAAAGCTTTGAACTTGGAAGCTGCTCCTACTTTGAAAGTTAAAGGTAAGGGATCACTTCCTAATTTACTGCCTATGTTTTGAGCTACTACGCCTAAAGTAAAATGCTCACTTACGGGATAAAGAAGGCCAATGTTTGCCAAAAAGGTATTTTTCTTATCCTCTGTTATAACGTCTTGCAGCCAGCCTAGTGTGAGACCCCAGGAAGATTTTTTGAGCTTCCTGGCGTAACCAATAAAGATATGAGTATCTGAGGCGGTAAAGTCTCCTGTGGGATTACCTTCCACGTCTCTACCTTCTATGTCTCCCATATCTACGTAATTAGCACCTAATCCCACTGTTCCTCCCAGGGAAGGGAAGCCAAAGCTTACATAGCCCTGTCTTATCTCTTCAAACCAACTATTGTAAGTTGCCGAGATTTCTTTTGTCTTTAACTGAGTTAAGCCCGCTGGATTCCAATATAGAGAGGTTCCATCTGAAGCTATAGCAGTAAAGGCTTCTCCCATGGCGGTTGCTCTTGCCCCTACACTAATTTTTAAAAAGCTGGCCGTTGTTGTTCCCGGACCATTTGCATAACAAATAAGATCAGGAGTTAAGATTAAAATTCCTATTATCACCACACTCCATAATATTTTTCTCATCGGTTACCCTTCCGAGATGTTTTCAAAGCTCTTATTTTACAATAGCTATTTTTCCCGTGGAGTTCTCAACTACATAAATATAGATGCCTCTGGCTACTTTATCGCCTTTCTCATTTCTACCATCCCACGAAACCTTGCTAGTACCATATTTCTCGTCCAGAGTTTTTACCAACTCTCCTGCAAGGGTGAAAATTCGGATTTTCGCATAGGGAACACCGGTCCCCCAGAAAGTTAAGTTAGTATGTCTAGAAAGAGAGGATGGGTTAGGATAAGCTACTACACCAGGCGGAGTAGTGTTATCCAAGGTAAGGCTGATGCTGGTAAAGGCAGAATTCCCTGCACCATCAGTGGCCGTAACCGAAACAGAATAAGAACCATCGGCTTGGCCATTGACCGTACTAATAAGATAAGTAATTACATAGACACCCTGCTCACTGGGATTATCTACATGTCCATCCCCATCATTATCTACCCCATCGATTCCCCAGTTGACCACCGATTCTTTTCCTGTGACATATTGGTCATCAATGTTAGAAAAGTTTGCCGTGAGGGTGCAGCCGGTATTATGGTTGGCCAGGGTAGCGGTAAGAGTAATGGTGTCACCATCCTTGTAAGTAGATTTGTCTGAGGTAATGCTGCCAAAGGAAGGGCCGGTGGTAATTCCTGCTGTGGCTGAGGCTTCATTAGTGTTGGTTTCTATGTTGCCGGCAGCATCCTGGGCCCTCACCACATAGTAGTAGGTCACCCCATCGGTAGTGGCCGTATCGGTATAGGTGATGGTTCCTGAAGAGACAGTATAGGTCGGGCTGGTATAACTCTGTCCTCCAGAAGAGGTAGCTCGATAGATGTTATACTGAACTACATCACTGGAAGAAGAAGCTGTCCAGGTAAGCTTAATACCTCCTTCCGAGAGAGCGGTGGCACTAAGGTTAGTGGGGGCTGAAGGAGTAGTGTTATCCAGGGTAAGGCTGATGCTGCTAGAGGCAGAATTCCCTGCACCATCAGTGGCCGTAACCGAAACAGAATAAGAACCATCGGCTTGGCCATTGACCGTACTAATAAGATAAGTAATAACATAGACACCCTGCTCAGCAGGGTTATCTACATGTCCATCCCCATCATTATCTACCCCATCGGTTCCCCAGTTGACCACCGATTCTTTTCCTGTGACATATTGGTCATCAATGTTAGAAAAGTTTGCCGTGAGGGTGCAGCCGATATTATTATTGTCCAGAGTAACTGTTAAGGTAATGGTATCTCCATCTTTGTAAGTCGATTTGTCTGAGGTAATACTGCTAAAGGAAGGGCCGGTAGCGGAGGCCGTGGCGTAAGCCTCATTGGTGTTGGTTTCAATGTTGCTAACTGCATCCTGGGCCCTTACTACATAGTAGTAGGTCACCCCATGGGTAGTGGCCGTATCGGTATAGGTGGTGGTTCCGGCAGAGACCTGATAGGTAGGAGAGGAGTAATTCTGACCCCCGGAGCTGGTGGCCGGGTAGATGTTATATTGAGATACATCAGTCTCAGGGGAAGAGGCAGTCCAGGTAAGTTTGATGCTGCCTCCAGCAATGGCCATGGCTAAAAGATTGGTGGGAGCAGGCGGAGGAGTATTATCCACGCTCACTGTCCCTGTAGTATCGGTGGTAGAAACGCTAGAGGAATTTGTAGCTACAATTTCACAGGTATAATCTCCATCATCTACTATTGTTCCCCCTTCATTCTTTCCATCCCAGCTCACCGCCCAATGATCAGTCTCCCAGCTAATATTTGAGCTTAAGTCTCTATATTGCGTTGAATCCTTTATAATTTTAAAGGTGAGTCCTCCTTCAAAATGCATAGCTTTAAAGGTAATCTTAGTAGAATCATAATTACCATCAGCATTTTCTGGAGAAATAGTGCCTGGAGAAACGTTTACTTCGACAACTTCGGGGGTTTCTGTATACACTATAACATCTATGGTTCGTAAAGAGCTATTCATATCTTCATCAAGGCTGATAATATAAATAGTATAGGTGGCATCGGAGACACGGACCCCAACATCATCTTTTCCATCCCAAATCTTAGAGTAGGATCCGGTAGAAAGGGGATTATCACCATCCTTGGGAACTAATAAGTTTCTCACTATCTTTTTGCTGGAATCTCTCACTTCAATGCGGGTATATAAAGAAGATGATTCATCCCCTAAGGTAAAAGAAATAGTAGTGGTGTCATTTATTCCATCACCATTGGGAGAGAAAGTTGAGGGATTTACGGAAAGAGAGACGATGCCCGGGGAAGCATGGTCAGAAAAAGTGCTATAAGCGGCGGTGATGATAAATATAACTTCGTCGCCAAGATCATCTATATCTGCTTCAATTTCTGCAGTTTCTGTATCTTTTACTTCAATAATATCATTGGTGTCATCTGTTCCTGAACCATCACCTTCCCTTAAAGTAAATTTTCCCCAGTAATATTTATCATCACTATCATCATCGGGAAAGGTACCGTCATCGTAAACGGTGATGGTGATGAAAATGCCAGGGCCCCCACCGGAAATTTTGACATTACTAGAGGATCCTCCGCTCTGGTTTCCTGCTTTTACCCTCACATAAACTACACTTCCATCGTTGAAATTGGTAGTTTCGGTTTTTGGGGCACCGGTTGGTTTTTCTACTAATCCAAAGGTCTTGACCTCATCAGTAACTGCCCATCCCCTCTCCCCGAGTCCCAGGCTTATCACGATAAAGACTAGCAATCCGGATGTGAAAAGAATAGTCCTTTTTTTGAGAACTCCAGGAGACATCATCGAAATTCCTTTTAAACTATCGAGTTTGGTGCACATTTTATGATGGCCATTCTACTATATCTTAAAGACATTGCTAAACTGTCCATTTGGGAAGCTCCTCATCCTAAAATCTTGTCTCCACCTCACAGCCCCCTCCCAAAAAATAATAATCTTCTGCTTCCTTTACTCTCGTTTTTGCCGTTAACGGCGCTAATAAGATAGCTGATTAGATCCTAGACAATTTAGCGTACTAGATTTCAAGTCGGCAGCCGTTTTGGGGACGTTCTAGATTATGGGTCTTCTCCCACCAGATACCTTTTCTGATAAAATTTCTTTCTCGTTCCCTTTTGAATTCGCGCTTCACAAGTTTTTTATTTACCTTATGAGGGTTGTGGGGTATTGCCTTTTTGTTCTAAAGCCTTTTTGATGGCGAGCATTAGCTCCTCAGAAGAAAATGGCTTATTAAGATTGCCGACGGCTTTTTTCCTCATTGCCTCTACTGCGGTGGTTACTGAACCATATCCAGCATAAGTATTGAACTCCAATCAGCAGCATTACCTGCATTCCAACCGATACTATGCTTAAGATCATTATTATGGCTAAAATCCGGGTTGACAAAAGACCGACTAACTTTCCTAGAGCAGCCATACGCTTTTTATCGGCGTGGCCTCTCCCTTGACTCCAATAACCGAAAACCACCAAATTCAAGATTCTCATCTTTCTTTTCTGAATACCTCTTTAACTTAATGATCCACATCCTTATCATCTTTCTTCCATTCGGATTGTAGTGGTCAAGATTCTTGAGATCGCAATACTCCGCATTTCCTACCTCAAAATTGAATTCAATAAAAAACCGACCCTTGTTTGTAATTAGCATCCTAACTAACTACTTCGGTCGGTTGCGTCACTAGGTTACCTTATCTTTTAAACGCCCAAAAGGTTAAGATAAGGATCATCCCTCCCGAGTAAGAATCCATAATGTCAATGATCTTTCTGATAAAGGCATCCCTTGAGAAAAAACATACTAAATTAGAGCCTCAAGGACTTTACTTTAATATTCCTTATTTTTCTGGAGAGAAGGACTTACACAGCTCTTTTTCTTCAATAAAACTCTCGTCAAGAAGGATTTCTCCTAGAAGTCTTCTTTTTTGTTCTTTTTTTGAATATCCAATGCTTTAGCAAACTGCTCACCAGAAAGGAAGGCAATATCATGTAATATTTCTCTTAATTTTTTTCCTTTTCAAAATGTTTCTCGAATATAGAAAGCATTACAGAACTTTTGCTTTTTCTTTGGTCTTTTGCCTCTGCTTCAATTTTCTTAATGAGGTATTCATCTTCCTTGGTGTAGTATCAACTTTTTTCAATTACGATATACACAATATAAAATATTTGGGGTATGCACCTGACTTCACTAAAAAAACGACGCAACATGTTGTGGTAAAAGGAGTAGCGAGCTTGGCTGGTCTACGGTGGCTGCCCGACCTAACACTTTGCCCAGCTATGAATTGCGGCAATTCTAGTTGAGTCAAGTGCATACCCCTATAAAATATATATACAATTTTATCAACTCCCTTAGGATAATATATAAATATGGTAATCCAGCTAATGGTTCTCACTGCTTTAAGGCAAAGCTCTTCTAAAGAAGTGATATCATTTTTATTTATGTTGTTCATGGGACTGTTTTCCATGGTGGCTCCCATTTATTGAGCAAATTCAATCATTAACAAGATACTATCATTGAATTCAATAAAAACCTGACCCTTGTATCATCAGCGTAAATTTTGCTCTGATGATATTTCGGTCGGTTGCGTTAAAAGACCACAGCTCACCAAGGCACTGCAGCAGTTACTAATGACCCTCGGAGACCAGTACAATCTGATTCTTGTTGACCGGCAAGAAATCTTTTTCATACAAAATCGCGTTGTCAGTCAGCGAAAATACCTGGACATCTGTAAGAACAAGAAATCCCTTCCGGGTCTCGTTAAGCAAATCAGAAAGTCGCAGGTCATAACGGACAAAGACTTTTCCTGAAATTCTATATTTCGTAGTCTCCACGGTCACTCTAATCCTTTCTCCCCTTATGAGGTTTTTATCTGGCTTGTAGAGTGTAGATCTCCCTCCCGAAGACAATGGGGGTACAATTGAGTTGTGTTCTTCCGCTCCTTCTAGAGCTTTTCTAATACTTGACTTTAGCTCCTCAGGGGAAAATGGTTTACTAAAATAGTCGGCGGCTCCTTTCCTCATTGCTGCCACTGCGGTGGTTACCGATCCATATCCAGTATAAATAATGACGGCAATTTGAGGCTTTCTTTTCTTAATATTCTCTAAGATCTCAATTCCATCCATTTTGGGTATTCTAAGATCAACCAGAGCCAGATCAAAGTTCTCCTCCTCTACTGCCTTTAGGGCTTCTGGCTCGTTTTTCACCGCTTTTACTATATAGCCTTCCCTTCTCAGAACATCCGAGAATACGGTTCTTACATTGGCCTCATCGTCTATAATAAGGATTCGTTTATGATTTTTTCCCATGAGCTACTCTTTTAGCTTTGGTTTGTTGTTTAAACGAGCAATTTCTGTGCCATTTTTCCAGGATGAGCGAATCAGGGCTAAAGAGGGCTTTCTCATCTTTTGAGTCTTAAAGATAGGCTCCTCTCAAAGTGAAATGTCCGTGTCTTGCGCCAATGTATTATCCAGATAGGGAGGACTTTCGGAAGGCTTTCTATCCTATTTGGGCATGTTCAATTTCCGAATCTGGCGACGTATTTTGAACACAACCAACTTTTTAGGGCGGTACTTCCACTGCGTTAGACATGTTACGTTTAAATGTCGAGCCCTAAAGCTCCAGTTTCAGGAAAAAGTCCAGATCTCTCTGACAGATGGCTGATCTTGGTTGTCGCGAAACTTTAGTCCATATCTATAGGTACCTGATCTTGTTTTTCCCTCCAATCTTTACCACAAAAGTGGTCATTTCAGACTTGCCGAGAAAACATTAACCACACAACTTGACTTTTTATTCTTTTATTCTATACTTTATTCAAATAATGTATGGAGGAGACTATGAATAGGAAAAAAGAGATAGGTAGGCTGATTTGCTATAGAATCAGGGAAAGGCTAGCTCCTGGGAAAAGAACAAGGTTCAGTCAGAAGCTCTACGGCTATAAGGATAGATCCTTTTATGGGCATCATGAGTATCTAAGGGAAGGGATTCTAGGTAAGATTCCTCATATTATCCCGGTAAGAGCGGCTATTATCACCAGAAAGGAGTACGCAAAAGATGTGGAAAGATTTTTGAGAAAATATGCCAGGGTTCGTTGCTGGAATATCATCCTTACCGAGAGGGACTTTAAAGTAATGGATGTGAGGGCTAAAGATAAAGGGTAGCTTTGGTAAATCTTGCAGAAGCTATGGAGGCTTCATTTTCCGAGAGAAGCTCTTGCTGTGAATCTATTAGTGAAAGATTAAAATGAGAAGACTTTCCACTCTAGGGCGAGATCAAAGAAGGCTTACAGTAGGCATCTTATCCAGCTTTCTTTCCTGCACTCATCAGAAGATCGATCTTCGCACTCGCCAAAGCGTGAAGAAGTTCATCCTAAGTATATCTTTGAAGGGAACTCTTCGCTTAAAAGATCTTAGCCAGACTTTTGCCTCGGCTAAGAAAGATTCCATCAGAAACTGTATCAATCGATTCAGTTATCTTTTGAATGAAGCTAAATTCTGTGAAGATGAACTTTTTGGAGATGCTGCAGAGAAAGCCTTAAGAGAATTCAAAAAAAGATCCAAAAAGATAAAGCTTTTCCTTGGAAGGCCTCTCATCTTAGCTGATCCCACCTATTACTACAAAAGGAGCAGAGGAAGAATGAGGGGAATGCAATACATTTCTTACGTAAAACCACCTCAGAAGAAGGGAAAACCAAAGAAGGGGTATACGGATATCTTTACGGCTATAGCTTTGAAGATATAATGGACCCCAAAATTCGGACAATATGCTAAGGTACTGGTAGGGTGAAAAAAGGAGGATCCAAATATGGGGAAGATACGGAAACAATATCCACCAAGTTTTAAGACGAAAGTAGCTCTGGAAGCTATCAAGGAGGAAAAGACCTCCGCTGAGTTTGGTCAGTGAGTATGGAGTTCATCCCAGTCAGATTAAGAAATGGAAGAAGATAGCTATAGATGGAATCATGGAGCTCTTTACTGACAGAAGGCAAAGCAAAGATAAAGAGAAAAACCTCCTCATTGAGGAGCTGTACCGAGAGATTGGCCAGCTTAAGGTTGAACTGGACTCACCTTAAAAAAAAATCTGGGCTTGCCAGTGAGGAAGAAGGTTTTGCGTATCGATCGCGAAAGTAATACCATAACGGTAACCAGACAGGCAGAGCTCCTAGAAATAGCCCGTTCAACGGTTTATTACCAGCCGGTCCTTGATACCTATAGCCTGGAGCTGATGCACCAAATCGATAAGCAGTACACGAAAACTCCCTTTTATGGTTCCCGGAGAATAACCCAGGCACTAAAGAGAAAAGGCTACCCGGTCAACAGGAAAAGAGTGCAAAGATTAATGAGGCTCATGGGCATTGAGGCCATCTATCCGGGGCCCAATACCAGCAAGCCTCATCCTGGCCATAAGATATACCCATATCTTCTCAGAGGCCGAGAAATTACCCAGGTTAATGAGGTATGGGGTGCTGATATTACCTATATAGGATTGAGGCACGGCTGGTTATATCTGGTGGCCATAATGGACTGGATGAGCCGCTATGTCCTCTCCTGGGAGATGTCTACTACCCTGGGGACTGACTTCTGCATAAGAGCCTTAGAAAAGGCACTTTCTCTGGCTCTTCCTGAGATCTTCAACTCTGATCAGGGCTCCCAGTTCACCAGCATAGATTTCATCGAGAAGCTAAAACAGAGGCGTGTCCAGATTAGCATGGATGGGCGGGGCCGGGCCACGGATAATGTCTTCACTGAAAGGCTGTGGCGCTCAGTAAAGTATGAGGAAGTCTACATTAAGAATTACCAGACTGTTCGGGAAGCCAAGGAGGGAATCAGCAAGTACATGGCCTTTTACAATCAGGAAAGACCCCATCAGTCACTTGATTACAGAACGCCGTTTGAAGTATATTTGGGTAGCGACAACAAAACTAAAGAGGCCTCACGGTACCTTAAGCAAGCCAAAATATTGTCTTGACAATGGGGTCCACCTTAAGAAGAGAAAAGCCTTTCCGTTAAAAAGAAAACTTTCCCTTCCTAAGGAGGAGGACTTCTTAAGCCAGAATAAGGTCTTTGAGGAAGTGGTGGAGGAATCGATAAGAATCCTGAGAAAGGTATGGGACCTTGAGCCCATAATAGTAGGGGATCGAGGTCTTGGGCATAAAAGAGTCCTCATAAAATACAAAAATGAGGAGAAGGATTTTGTCTTCAGGACGGTAAAGGTTAATGCACTCTACAAAGGAGATGAGGATTTAAAGAATAAGGATAAGGAAGGAAGCATCCTTGAAATTGCTGGGGACATTCCTTCTTCAGGGAAGATGATCTGGAAGGAGAAGAAAGGAAGGAAAGAGATTCAGATACAAGGAGAACTCAAAGCTTTCCCCGCCGAGATTACCTACTACGGGAAGATAAAAGCTACCTTGAATTGGGTAGTCGTCTTTCCTCTGGATAGGAGGTATGATCCTTTAATTTTGGCTACCACCCTTCCCATAGATAAGTTTTTGAAGATAAAGCAGATAGTGAGAATATATGAGGCACGCTGGGGTATAGAGACCATGTTTGAATATCTAAAAAGGGGGTGGGGACTGGATAAGTTCATGACCAGAACCAAGAAGGCCATCAATAGAGCTTTAACTTTCTGTACTTTAGCCTTCATGTCCTTAATGCTCATTTGGTGCATACAAAACAGGCAAAACCAACGGTTTATTCTCTCTGCCAGAGCCCTTATACTTCACCTCTCTGTTTTGAGAAAGGAGCTAACCGTGGGAAAGTTAAAGGAGGCTATAGAGATAGATTTTCGGGTTTGTCCTTGGAAGTGGGCTTTTCTTCTTTGAAAGTAACCTTTTTTAGAAGCTCGTTTGAGAGATTAGGAATAGAGCCAAGATTGAGGGAGCTCCATTGGTAAGTTTTGCCCCAAACTAACCTAAATCAAATCCTTGCAAGGAGACCGATGAGAACCTAACGCAAGCAGAACGATATTTTGGTAAAATTGGGCAAAAGGTCTCCGGCTCAGTACCCTTTTTGCTCCCTTTTATCCATTTTTTGGGAGGATATTGAACTGCCATTTAGAGCTTTCCTGAAACTGGAGGAGTCTTCATCAATTTAAACTTTCCCAGACTGTTCATCTTAATGAGCCAGGCAGCTAGCATGGCTAAGGTTATAAGGTGGACTATAGATACCCACGCCTTTACAGGCGTGGTGGTTTTATAATTCAAGCTCCGCTTGTCCTGCATCTTCCTTTCCTTGCATCTCCAAGAAACTAAATTTCTCTCGCGAGGATTTAATTGAAGATCAATGTTGTATCTAGCAATTTCTGTGCCAATTCTCATAGTAATAAAAAAACCCAGTCAGGAAGACCACTTCTGGGCAGTTAAGGATGATTAGCCGCGGTGATTAGCCGCAGCTATTTTGATGTAGAGGAACCTAGTCTATGTTCAATATCCGACAATATAGTTTTATGGAGGCCTCATTTCCTTCAACTCCTGATTTTTCCCTAGATTCGAGCATCCAATGTTCAGCACCTCCTGACCTATTTTGAACAATATTTTTGGATTTTGTGTTTATTTATTTTACTGTAAAGGGTGGTGCGGGAGATCTGGAGAATTCGGGCTGCTTTTTTGAGATTCCAGTGAGTTTCCTCCAGGACGCTCTTAATGAGGTAACTTTCCACCTCCCATAAGGATTTTGAGGGAAGAGAGATTCCCTTATCCCTGGCCAGACCATGGGTAGAAAGAGCTAGATCTTCGGCTTGAATCAAAGAATCTTTAGTCAAAACAACTGCTCTTTCAATAGCATTTTCTAGTTCCCTTACGTTTCCCGGCCAATCATAGGAGGTGAGATAGTCAAGAGCGGCCTCAGAGATATCCTCTATTGGCCTCCTGGATGTGCGGTACTTTTTAAGGAAATGCCTGGCCAAGAGGGGAATATCTTCTTTTCTCTCCCTTAAGGGAGGTACATCAAGCGAAACCACATTGAGACGGTAGAAGAGGTCCTCTCGGAATCTTTTTTCCTTTATGGCCTCTGATAGGTTCTGATTGGTAGCAGCTATTATTCTTACATCAACCCTGATGGTTTCCTCTCCCCCTACCCTCTCAAATTCTCCCTCCTGAAGCACTCTTAATAGCTTCACCTGGATGGCTGGAGAGATATCTCCAATCTCATCCAGAAATAAGGTTCCCCCGTCGGCCACTTCAAACCTTCCCCTTTTTTGATTATAGGCGTCAGTAAAAGCGCCCCTTTCATGACCAAAGAGTTCACTCTCCAGAACTCCTTCGGCCAGGGCAGCACAATTAAGTTTAACGAAAAGTTTTGCCTTCCTTAAGGATTGATGGTGAATGGCCCGGGCAATGAGTTCTTTTCCCGTGCCGGTTTCTCCGGTAATGAGAACAGTGGCATTGCTCCTGGCCACCTGATTAGTGAGACCCTTTAGTTTTCGCATCTCCTGATTTTCGGTTATTATCTCGCCTCTTCTTTCCAGCTCCTGCCTCATATACCTGTGTTCTTCCCTCAAGATCTCTTCCTCTACCACCTTTTGGATAATCAATAAAATTTCATCCGGCACAAATGGTTTCACCAGATAATCATAGGCTCCTCTCTTTATGGCATCTACTGCGTTTTTGACGGTTCCGTAGCCGGTCAGAATAACTACTGCAGTCTGGGGATATCTTTCTCTTAGCACTTTAAGAAGCTCCATACCTCCCATTCTGGGCATCTTAAGATCAGCGATGATAAGGTCGAAGAATCGCTCTTTTAGCCTATCCAGAGCTTCAAGTCCATTTCTTGCTGTATCTACCATAAATCCCTTGCTCCTCAAGACATCTCCTAAAGACTGGAGCAGGTTGACTTCATCGTCAACTATAAGAATCTTCATAGGGTGAAACATCTCACTTTCTCCCTCGGCCTTTTTCCTGGAAAACGGGAAGTTCAATGATGAAAGAGGTTCCTTTTCCCTTTTTACTCTCTACCTGGATGGTTCCCTCGTAGCTTTCAATGACGGAATGCACAAGAGATAGGCCCAGACCTGTTCCTTCACCAGGGGCCTTGGTAGTAAAGAAGGGATTAAAGATTTCACTGAGATCCTCTTTTCTAATACCCGCGCCGGTATCCTCAATCTTTATCCTAATCTTTTCCTTACCGGCCCTGGAAGTCTTAACCTTGAGCTCTCCACCTTTGGGCATGGACTGGGTGGCATTGAGGATAAGATTCAAAAGAACCTGCTTCATTTCATCCATATTGGCCAAAATCTTTGGTATGTTAGACATTTCTTTAACCAGATGAATATCCCGAACCAGAAGATCCTTTTCCAGCAAAGATAGACTCATCTCTAAAAGCCTGTTTACATCTATCAGCTCGATTTCCTTTTCCGATTTTCGGGAAAATTCCAAAAGGTTGTTAATTATGATCTGACAACGGGCTATTTCCGCATTCATAATCTCAAAATGTCTTTTTACGCTCTTGTCTTGAGGAGAGAGAATATCCTTAAGATAGTAAAGGGAAGTAGCAATGACCCCCAGGGGATTTCTCATCTCATGAGCTACCCCCGCAGCTAATTGTCCTATTCCGGCCAATTTCTCCGATTGGAAAAGGTAAGTTTGGGAGCGCTTGAGTTCCTCGGTTTTTCCCTTAACTTTCTCTTCCAGTTCTTTCCCCCAGTCTTGGAGCTTTATTTGAGCCTCTTTAAGAGTGGCAATTAACTCTGATTTCTCAATGGCGATAGCAGCTTGATTGGCCAGAATGGAGAGAATTTGCACCTCCTCTTTCCCAAAGGCGTCAGGAGAGACACTGCTTATTATCAAGGATCCAAGAACTTTTTCCTGCCCAACCAGAGGAAGGCCAAGCACTGTTCTAACTCCCTTTTCTAGGTGCCGAGACTTAGGTACTGGAGAATCAGTGACTTTGACCTTGATGGAAATAGGTTTTTTCTCCTTGATTACTCTCCAGGTGATGTCATCAGATTTGGGCTCTTTAACCGGGTAGGAGAACTCCCGACTGGGTGCTGCCACGGCAGCCTGGCGAATCTTTTGTTTTTCCTTATCCAGGATCATAATAACACTTCTCTGGCTGTCGGTAACCCTGATAGCAGTATTGACAATCAACTGAAGAATTTTGGAGACATCCGAGAGAGAACTGATAGCCGATAATACCTTATTTAGTTTTTTCATTTCAAATACAGATTCCTTGATCTTATCATATAGCTTGGCGTTCTCAATAGCCAGGGCTGATGGTGTTTTTCCTCCTTTTACTCGATGCCGGTATCTTGAGCTCCTTTCTATACTTAGTCACGGCTCGTCGAGAGATGTCAAAGCCAAAGCTGCCATAAAGCCTGGATCTGATGGCCTCATCACTAAGGGGTCGACTAAGAAGACCTTTTTTAAGGAGATAGGTCTCCTCCTCGATTATCTCCCCCAGATAGTTCTTGATGTTTTCCTTCCTTGGCTGGAAGAAGAACTTTAGAGGTTTCTCCACTTTCTGGGGAGTAATAATACTCTTATCAATTATCATTCGATTAATAGTACTTGGATGTACTCCCACTCTATCGGCCATCTGTTTTTGGGTAAGAGGCTTAAGCAGTCTTTTATCCCCTGAGGTGAGATACTCGTTTTGTATCTGTTTGATATGGTAAATGATCTGATAAATGCTGGTGGTTCGCCGGTTAATCAAATCCAGCATCTTAAATACTCTGGATATTTTATCAATCTTTTTCTGGGGCAAGTGGGCCTCTCTGTATGATTCTTCGAATCGCTGATAATTAATGGAGTATCTACCTTTAATTAGATAACTGGCCTCGTTATGGGGATAGATGACAAGCTCGCTGCCTATTCTCTCCAGGGAAGCTATGGGAAAGATACGAGGAGCTGAGACTCCTGCATTTCCCTTGATCTCGGATTCGGAGAAGCCGCTGGTGATTTTTTCCAATTCAAATTCATCCAGAAAATCTTTAAATATCCTGATTTCCTCCTGAGTTAATCCGCACTCTACCTGTATGGAGCCAATATCCACCTCACCACCGTGAAGAAGCCGGCTGAAGCGATCTTCTCCTATGGTCCTGCCAATTTTTTTAAGTATAGGGAGACTCTCAGGGTATTTGTACAGGAGAGCCTCAAGGTCAAAAGGCTGCCGGGAAGGAACCATCTTCTCATCAAACTGAACTGAGGAAGGAGCTCTAACTCCGGGAAATTTTTTGTAGCTTATAACTTTCCACTCCTGCATCAGCTCTTTGAACAAAGAATCATTCTCTAGTTCTGACACCAGCTCTCTGAACTTCTCCTCAGGGAGAGCAAAAAGGTGACCCAGTTTCATCCTTCCCATCAATTTCTGTCTGGTGACCTGGGATAATCTTTGTCTTGTGGTAAGCTTTTGGGCAGGCATCCTGCACCTCATTCAAAGAGAGTATAATCTGTAGCCCTGTCGGATATTATACACTTCTCTTTTGGTCTGTCAAGATGAATGTGGCTACAGGATAGACAGAGTCTACTCTTGCAGTTAAAGGGGACTATCTTTTTCTCACCGCAGTTTGGGCAGCGAAGCTGGATGAAACCATTGAAAGTAAAAACCGAAAAAAATAAGTCCTAGGTTATAACGCATTAAATTCATCTACACTTAACCCCGCCTGTTTAATCAATTTCCTCAAAATGCCGACACCCAGTTCTCCTTGCTGCGGAATGGATAAGGAACACAGTCTAATTGAGGAGCTCACACTGCAATCTCAAATATCTCCGCATCAGTTTTTTCTACTTTATCATTCATCACTTCTAGCCAACCCTCGATAGCTTCTTTAATATTCTTTTTCACTTCCTTAATGGTTCTACCTTGGGTAACACATCCAGGTAAAGCAGGAACTTCCGCCACATAATAACCTGTTTCATCTTTTTCTACGACAATTTTAAATACCATTTATCCACCTCCTTAATAAAGCTTAATTACTTCTTTAATACTTTCCTGAAGAATCAAGGACAGAGCCATTAAGACAGGCTCCTTCGCAGACGATTCACGAACTTCTCATCCCTTTGAATAGCATTGTCAATCTCATCTCTGTGATCATAGTAATATGTAATAGCTGCATGGACATCAGCCAAGGTTAATCCAGAATGCGCATCACAAATTTGATCAGGCGTCCAGCCAAGCCGCTCATATTCTAAGACAATATGTTCAACCGCTTTCGTTACCACTCTTAACCTCCTTTATAAGTTGCGTGAATAAGCGCAAGACAAATATCTAAGTTATCACTGTCTTTATTTTACCGGGGATTAAGGAGTCGTCAAATTGTTGTTTCTGAAGTTGGGACACTTTTCAAGGCAGGGTAGAGAAAAATCTTTTAAGTTACCCTACTTTGGCTAGTTCCAGCCGGTGGGGGAATTTAACCTGGAGGGCTTCTCTTATCCTGGGATGCTTTTCCAGTCGGGGATCCTTCTCTACCAACCGGAAAGCCTCCTTTCTGGCCAAAAATAATATCTTGCTATCTC
>Ga0209979_1000544_pt1 | contig 50626 bp, 37 predicted proteins | sample AnhtaG_FD_183114 | JGI IMG/M metagenome (GOLD analysis project Ga0209979, IMG submission 183114) | Deep subsurface microbial communities from Anholt, Denmark to uncover new lineages of life (NeLLi) - Anholt_01485 metaG (SPAdes) (version 2) | ecosystem: Environmental > Aquatic > Marine > Oceanic... | reverse complement strand
CACCTCACCTGATTCTCAGGAGGCATGTAAAATAAACTAAGATATTGGCTGAATTACGCTAACATCATTCTATTACAACACTTACAGATAACATCGTGCCGAATGCGATTTCTTAGTTCATTAGGAGGCCTTTAGGTCGAAGCAATCCGCCTGTCAGAAGCGGATGTATCCATCTCAAGTTTTCGCAGCAGAGAGATTGCCACCCCTTCGACCCATTCGGCTATGCTCAGGGCAAGCTTTTGTTCGCTCAGGGCTAAAGGCTTTTTCGGCTCGACTGAGCTCGCCGAAGTCCAACCTTCGGCAATAATTTCAATTCCACAAAGCAGGGGGCTGGCTCGCCCCGCAGTCACGGGAGTGAGAGTGACCTTTAAATCATCTTTTATGTTAATTCCTTTGAACTCCTTTACCACAGGTCGATTTGCTCCGCCGGCTTCCTTCACGATATCGAAGGCTTCCAGGACCTGCCTGTCCTGAAGTGAGACATTGAAGAGACGCCGGCCAATCCCGTATTCCTCAACCTCAGCAAAGTACAAGCGTACAGTATAAGGTCGAGGCCGTTCAAAAACACCCTTGAGCTGCTCTTCCTGCCAGGTAGGAATTTTGCCGATGTGCTTATCGAAGGCGTCAACTTTCGATGGATTCCTGCCTGGTTGAAGGAACATACGGATGGAAACTTCCCTGAGCCCTGTTACGCCCGAGGTGGCTATCCAATTGTACTTGCCTTGTACATGCGAGCTGTGATGGTGGAACCACCGAGGGTCTTCATATTTGGCTCGAACGGGAATATCCGGTGACGGTCCTCCAATACTCGGGAACTCCAGCCATAACGTACCATTTTCGGCATAGCGGTTGCCAGGGGCACCAAAGTTGATACCGACTTGCTTAACTGGGACCACTGTACTCGGAGAGGCGTAGTAGTCAAAAGTCCAATGCACTACTTCCGGCATGTGGACTAAGGCAAGTGATGCCTGATTCTGGTAGCTGCATGTGCAGGTCCGGGTATAGTCCGGGGCGTTCAGCACGCCATTGGCGATGATCAAATTCGACGTGCAGCCCGACTTAAACCCGCCGATGCTGGCTGTACCTTGCCCTTTGGTCAAGTCCACAAATGCTCCTGAAGCCGACCGAAATGTAAGCAGATTCTCACTGGCTATTGCCGTATTGCATCCCTTGAACCTGACCCATGTCCACGGAATTGTCTGGCCGGTCATCGAATGTTCGCGCATGACGTACTTTCCAGTAAGCAGGTCAAAAACCTTCGCCTCAGCGGGAGCAGAACCACTACCACCACCGGTTTGTGTTATAACCCAGTTGTGGTAGAGTATTGGGGGCCCCTTATAACTGTCATCGGTCCTCCAGAGCACCTTGCCGTCCGAACCCCTGTAAGCTACCATACCTTTGCCCGCTTCATCCCTTGCCCGGTCCCCAGACCGGCTGCCTGCCTGGAGCAGAACATTATGCTCCACCGAATAACCGAGCCAGGTACCGAAAATGCCCTCATTGGTTTTCCACAGCGGTTCTCCCGTCCGGGCATCTAATGCATACAGCGTGCGTTGTTTTTCTAAGTCGAGTCCTCGGCGTTTCAAGTAGGCCAGCTTGGCTGTGCTCATCCCATCGATGCAGAAGACTTTGTTGGCTGCCGCGGCAATGGCGTTGTGGCGGAATGTGAATTCTGCGTTGCGGTTCCAGAGAACTTCGCCGCTGTGCCGATCCATGGCAACGAGCATCTTGCTGCCGGAAGCATAGTCTGCGTTGACTGTTATCCCGGAGATATTGTTCAGGCCGGTGAATTTGGCGTTCCTGTACGTTCTCGGTTTCCCGTTCCTAAGGACGACAAGATAAGGATTGAGGGTAAAACCGCTGCTGTCAACCTTCTCGTTATGCCCTTCAATGGCCAGCACATTCGTTCCCTTACGCAGGAAACTACTGTGGTTGTCGATCTTGAAATACTCCCAGCGTTTGGATTCATGTTTTTCTATATCCGAAGCCTCGGCTCCGCTGCGGTTGACGACGCCGACGCGGAGGATCTCCTTGCCGTTGAGGTAGGCGATAAAGGCATCGTCGTACTTGATAACCAATCCCAATTCGTGGATATTCTCAGGCTCAGATATGTTGAATGACTTGCGTATATACACGACAGAATAATGGTCTTTCATGTCCTTCAGCACCGTTTTATTGTCGTCATCGTCGTAGCCGAAACCTGCTGCTGAGGTTCTCCACGTTTTGGCGTTGTCCTTGGGACTCCGCCGGAAGGCGTCCCCAAGCGGACTTACGGAGAAATCCGGTCGTGTCCATGCATCGTTCGGATGAGCACCGGCCAGGTATTGCCAATCGGCGCCCTTGTCGATGATGGGCTGCATGTTCTCGGGGAGATTTGTGCGCCCCTTTTTGTCCTTTAGTGGAACGCTAATCGGTGAAGCAGTTGCAAGTAGCAAATCTTCCCAAACTGCAATTGTGCCCCATCGAGGTCTGTCTTCACTCAGCATCTGCCGAAAGGCATCCTGTGGAGAGAATTCTTTCGTAGTCCTGCCCGTAGCCGGGTCAAGCACGTGGATTTTGTCCCCATACACAACGTACACGGCGTCCGAAACGGAAACGTAGTTGCTTCCAATCTCGTTAGCACCCGGCTGATGACTTGTGTTGTCGTAGTACTTGCCCAGGTCCTGGAATTGTCTTTCCCACAGCAGCCGGCCGGTATAGACGTCAACCGCCCGGAGCATGTCCCGCCCTTCGATGAAAAGCCGCCCACCAACCACCTGTGGAGATGGGCCGTGTCCATGACGCGGCAATATCTTGTCATTAGAGGGACCGCCGAACCACAGAAGCCCCAGTGGAGCCTTTACCCTCTTATCTCTGGACATCACAGTATTGGCGGAATCGCCGTACTGATGGGTCCAATCGGCCGAGTCAGTTAGTGGGCCGGCTCGGGTCAGCATAATAAAATTACCTGAACTTGTAATCTCAGAGCCAGGCAGTTTCGACTTGATCATCCGCCTCATAATTTTAATATGCTTACTTTGTGGCATCAAAAAGCAGGCTGTCCCCCCGTAGGGGCGCAGCGAATGAAAAATACGCTTAACTAGGACAGAGGACAGAGCTGACTTCTGACTTCGGTCTTCTGATACGACCAGATTAGCCATATAGGGGGGAAGTTGCATCGTCGTAATATCGCCAACATGAACAGCGACTCGAGTCCCGTACAGCCCTGCCTCGTCAAGTCTCCGGCGTATTGCTTCAGCCTTCCCGGAGTCCGGATCGAGCGCGACAATATGTAGTTTTGATTGATTCACTAACTGATAGAGAAGTTCGCCAGTGCCAAGACCAAGCAACAGGCAGTATCCGTCTCTTTCGTCTGTCATTTCCAATATTTGCCTGACCTTGTTCTTCCATTGACGGGGGCCGGCCGGTAACGGTTTGACTTTTAGTGCGTAATGTTTTGGCCTGGTTCTTTTGTCTGCGAAACAATAAAGTCTGCCCTGGAGAGTAATTACAAAAAGCTTGCCGTCCGCGGCGAGCATGTTCCATACCTCGCCCTCTACTTTTGCCTGCCACGAGACCTTGGATTGACCATTGTTCACCTGTGCCTGCGCCACCTGTGCCCGCACCTGTGCTGCCCGCACAGAAAACGCGGGTACAGGTGTCGAGGCAAACGCAGGTGCAGGCAAAGGAATATCAACAGCCAAAATAATACCTTTCTCGCCGCTTCCATACAAACGTGAGCCGGCTTTCAAGAATATTCTCTTGAGCTCAGATGGGACCTTTGCCTGCCACAATCCCTTTGCCTTTTTGGCCCCCGGCTCAAGCTTGTAAGCAACAATTGAATTATATCTTTTGCCGATGATAACTCCGTCTGCTATTACAGAGGCTGGCGCACGGGGAATTACAATACCATCGGAGAGCCTGTATATGGCCCCACGGTTGAAAAAATGGTCGTCCGAGGCCATGACATCGCACGCACCGGTTTTGCCATATTCATTCATATGATAATATAGAAACTGTCCTGTCTTGCGGTCGTAAGCAGCAGGTACGGAACGGCCGCCGGATACCAGCAGCTTGTCTTCAGTAGCCACTAAATAACCCTGTGGTGCCACACCGGCAAAGGCCGGACTGCTATGTGGCTGCATGATGTAAGTCGTGCCGCTACCGCTATTGGTCCAGATGGCCTCTCCTGTCTCGGCATCGATTGCGTGGATAAAGGTACCCATAAAAGGCCAAATACTGGCTGCGAAATATATCTTCCCCTCATACAGAACCGGCCCGCCCCGCATGGGCCACACGCCGATTAGTCGATCGTTGCCGATGACCTTGTTCCGGGCAGGACCCCCGAGAAACTTGCGAATAAGAGAGCCGTTTTCGGCATTCAGGCAATAGAGATATCCATCATCAGAGGCAAAATAGAGCTTGTCCTTATACACTACAGGTGCAAAACGCACCGGCCCATCGCTGTAGAAACGCCACTTCTCTATTCCTGTCTCTGTGTCATAGGCGGTTACACAGTCTGAGACCATTGAGCCAACGAAAATGGTCTTTCCCGCAACAACGGGTTCGTACGAAGCGTCAAACTGTAGCCTATATTGGCTTTTTGGCCAGGCGGGTTTTGGAGGAGCCAGCTCACGAACCCACTGCAGATGCATCTTTTCCGGCAGCTCCTCGGGTGATGCCGCACGGCGTCCCGCATCGTATCGCCACATAGGCCAATCGCGTCCATTCACGATAGTTGGGAGAAGAAATGCCGGAAGAAACCAACAGCCAATAAGAATCAGCAAACAAAGATGCCGGTTTATGTGTCCACCAAAATTTGCACTAAGTGTGAGTTTGTGAGTATTGTTCAACATAAAATTCGTCCTTCACCGGTCAGGAGACATTTGAGGCACAACCCGCTGCGACACATCGCGGAGAGCATGTCACCTCCTCATTAAGCAGCTTGCCTAAACTGCTCTGGAGGGCAACTCCCTTTCATGATTACAAATGCGCAATTTGACAATCCTACCAAAGTTTCTGATTTTTATTAGATTACCAAATCCATCCCAAACTTTCAACTGATTTTTGCTTCCTCCTGCAGGTTCTACTGTCACGAACCCACCGAAACGCGGAAATTTTCCGATCCGCCTTAGGTCCGCCTTCGGCGGTATGCCTCATCATCTATTCTTATGAAGGCGATTCACAGATTTCTTCAGTTCTGATTTCGTCTGCCTACGGGATGAGGTTTATCGGGGGGACAACACGTAAGTTTTTTTCAATAAAGATAGTGTTTTCTCAAACTCCTGGCTGCTCAACGGACGACCCCAGATGAGGAAGCGGGCCAGCTCACCGTCGAAGGACTCATGGCCCGGATGGTTCGTTGCATCACGTTCCTGTCCAATCGCCATTTTGGACGAGTTCGCCTTTGGATTTACTGGGAAAGGTTTGGACGCCACCGGTTTGGTCCCATTGACAAAGAGCTCGATGGTAACTTTCCCAGTGCCGGCGCCCATGCGAGAGGCGATTACATAGTAGCGATTCTCTTTTAGTTTAGGACCAAGAATTTGAGGGTTGTTCTCATCCCACCGGCCAAAAGTGATGCCATTTCGAGAACCCATCCACAGCGTGTTATCGTCCTTTAGCCCGGCCCATAACCCTTCATATTTTCCACCATTTCTCAAGTTCCCGAAGAATGAATTCACGTCCTTGAGACCAGATACCTGGGAGTAAACCGACATCACCGCAAACCACGTGTAGCCACTGCCGGTTATAAGATGGTCAAAGGCGTCTTCATCGCTATTTATGAGCTCCTGTCGTTTAAACACAACGGTGTTATGACCACCAATGGCTGCTACTTTTTCTTTCAGCGTAGGGTGTCCGGTACCCTTTTTGTGATTAGTGTCTCTCGTGGCTATGAAGGTTTTGACCTTGCAGTCCACCTGATTTTTCCAGGACGCGACTCGTCCGTTAACCACTTTGATCCCTCGATCCGCATCGAGGTCCAGGATGAGGCCTTTGGGCACAACTTCAATCCGCCTGTCAGAAGCGGACGTATCCATCTTTGCTTTCGGATTCGATACTGCCCTAACCCGAGCGGTGCCAGCCAATGCCATTACAAAGATAACCGATAGAACAACCTGGTATTTCGATATTATCATTTTTTGATTCCTTTCCAATCATGTTTCTCGACCGTCATACCTCCCTTTACTGAGCATCCGCACGGAATCGCACGTTTTTGATGTGCTTGCCGATGCGCACTCGCCTGGAACGTTCCGTCAGTTTCGAGCCCACGATCGAAACGTTCTCGAAGGTCACGTCGCGAACGTCATGTTCGGCGTCCGCTCCCTCCATCTGCACAAGGTAATCGCCGGATTGACCTTCCACCGTCACGTTTCTGAACCGCACCTTGCGGATGAATCCGGGCACCTTCTTGCGCATATACTGGTTCACCACCGGACGCAGGCGGACGAGCTGGCTTTGGCCTTCGCCGTGGATCCGGATGTCCTCGATAGTTATGTTCTCCAGCCGCATGTCCTCACCCGGCTCAAACAGGAATGGCGTCATGGTGAAGTGGATAATGTCGAGATTCCGGAGCGTTACGTTGCGCATGAACGCGGCACGGCTCTCGTGCCCGAGCAGGAAGATGCGGGCCCGGTCGCACCAGAGAACCGAGCTCTCCACCGTGATTCGTTCAACGTTGCTGTTCGGCCCGCTGAAGTCGAGCCCCTTAAGGGCGACACAATCGTCATCGCTCCGGATGAAGCAATCGGTAATCAGCACATCCTGGGAGTTGCACGGGTTGATGCCGTCATCGTTCTGGACGCGGGAGTTGCAGAGCTTCACATTCCGGACAGTTACCCGCTGACTGTTCTTCGGCACGATGGTCCAATGGGAGGAGCCGCGCAGTGTGATGCCATTCACTTCGACATCAGTGCTGTTGCGAATCGCAATCAGGTTGCCCACCGGGCCTTTGCGCCACTGCCAGTCGGAGCCGTCCAGAATGCCACGCCCATGAATCCGAATGTTAGCCCCTTTCGCCAGCACCTCGGCCTTCACGACGGCTCCGCCGGCAAGGTAAAGGGTCTGGTTGCTGTGCAAGACGATCTTCTCTGGCTTATGTACCCCGGGGCCAAAATAAACAACGTCCTTATCGCCGGGCTTCGGTGCATCCGTTTCCAGGGGGTTCGCAAACAGCAGTAGGGGGGCTTTCTTGCCGTCTGGCTCTACGCTGAGCTTTCGCGGTCGCTCCAGTGTTAAATTCAAAGTATAGTCATCCTCCAGTGTTGGCTGGATCCCGGACGACAGGGGCCGGACAACTACGTTCCGAAGCGACCGCCTGGACACAATGCGGACCACGACACGTCCTGACATGTCAAAGCTGGCAAACGAATACGAACCACCATAGTCCCATCGCTTCCCCGCGAATGGCGGGTCGAGAACGCGGGCCATATACGCGTCAACCTGCCGGCCCGCCGCCTGCACTTTATAGTCGGCCGACAAGGCTTCGCCGGCCGGAGCAGAATAAGTAACGACCTTTGCTGCACCCGCCATAGAGCCCCAGCATTGATCTGAAGCTATCGTTAAAGCTGAAAATAAAAAGCTAATCGCCAGTAGTTTACTTGCGCAGCCGGTCATTATTTTGAAAAATTTATATGGTGTTGTTTTAGTAGTTGTTTTCATAATATTTGTTGCTCTTAAATTTCTCTCATCTTGGTTAAACGGTAATCTGATCCCACAAGCGGTTAAGCGATTCGATGGTCTTCTGCAATGCTGCATTGTCCTCCATCTTGCGCAGTTCTTGCTCAAATGGTTCACACTCCACCGGACCATCGTAACCGATTTTCACCAGGGCGTTGATAAATCCTCTCAGATCGATCACCCCCGTGGTTACCGGCAGTCTGCGCCGGTTATCGATTTGCTGATCGACCGGGATGCCCGACGGAGCGTCGTTGACGTGAACGTGTATGACGTCATTGTTCGAGAGCTGAATCAGTTCTTCCACCGTCCCATGTGAGGTGTACCAATGCCAGCTATCCAGCAAAAGTCCTACGTTTCCTGTGCCGATTGCCTCGGCCAGCTCCATCATACCCAACTGGGTGCAGATAAAGGGAAAACGACTTCGCGCCCGGGATGTTCGGGGCCCAACGAATTCCAGACCAAGCTGGATGCCGTTGTCTTTAAACACCTTCGCCACTTCACGGAGGCGTTTTTTGTGCTGCTCGAAATTTTGCAGGTACGTAAGTTCCCTGTGGCCGGGCGGAATCCAGGTCGCCATGCGTTTGACGCCCAATTGCTTCAAAACACTTGCCTGCCTGGGCAGCCGCGCGAGGTCTCTTTGAAATCGAGCTTCATCTCTGCGAAACCCGACAGGCAGGCCGCTAGCGCCATATCGAACGCCCCTTTCTTTCATTGTCGCCACCCATTCGCGAATCTCCATGGTAGATTTGTTTTCAAATTCACCCAGATTGGGGGTGATGCTGTCAAAACCATATTTCACGGCATACTCCAGCGCCTGCCGCTGATTGGCCTTGACGCCGATGTGACCGTGCCCCAAGTTCTTGTAGAATTTGACTCTATTCTTCATCCCCGACGCCTCAGCGGATGGCTTGGTAAAGTGGAGCGCCACGGCCGCGGTAATCGCCGAGCGGCAAAACGTGCGCCTCGATATCGCCTTAGATTGTTTACTTTTAAACTCAGTCATGATAGTTTCTCCAATTCCATTTTCAAAGTCAGCCCCTGCCAGCAACAAGCAGGGGCAACAAAACCTGCCTGCACCCCCGTTCTTGCTTTCGCAAGAAAGCACGGGGGTAACGCAGGCACAGGTGCGTTTTCTTACCAGAGCAGCAAGTCCGTCAGGCCTGCTTTGATTATTTGGAGTTGCCGGACTGAAGAAGTGTAACATGGAAGACTGTTGGCGTCAAGCCGGCTCTACGTTGTCACAACTTTGCTGCGATGTAGATTGTAAAACATTCCTGCAATTGAAGAAAGCAGATTTTCGTTTTCTTTAGGGAAATGAGCGGAGTATTAGCGAGAGCAACCTATCGAATAGATAGCGAATGAGGAGAAAAAAATGCGGCATCGTTACCTGAGAAACTCCTTCATTCTCGCACCCTGAAAAGGTGTGCGAGACGCTGTCCGGACCCGGTTTCCAAGCTTCCATAGCTCCTGTCCCGGCTTAGCCGCCCTGTAGCTCTCCATCTATGACCGCAACCGGCCAATTACGGGAAATTCGTAGTTTTTTTTCCTTGCCACGGGATTATATATGATATATGTTCTGCCCGACTGTATTCAGGAGGTACTTATGGACTACACTTGTCATGATATTGCACAAATGATCGACCACTCGCTGCTGCGACCTGAACTGACCGAGGAAGAGGTTCGCAAAGGTTGTCAGATTGCAAAGAAGTATAAGGTTGCCACGGTCTGCTGCCGTCCGTCCGAAGTAGCACTGGTCAAACAGCTCCTGCAGGGTTCAGATGTCAAGACAAGCACTGTTGTCGGCTTTCCGCACGGCTATTGCAAGACCGAGACGAAAGTCTTCGAGGCCGAGCAGGCTATCAAAGACGGCGCGGTCGAGCTGGATATGGTGATTAATATCGGCAGACTTTGCAGCGGCGACTACGACTACGTCAAGAAGGACATCCAGGCGGTTGTTGAGGTGGCCCACCGTCACAACATAGTGGTCAAGGTGATTTTCGAGAATTACTACCTTACCGATGAGCAAAAGAAGATTGCCTGTCGGCTCTCGGAAGAAGCTGGGGCCGACTTTGTCAAGACCTCAACCGGTTTCGCAGGCGGCGGAGCAACGCTGGAAGACCTGCGACTTATGCGAGAAAACGTCTCAGAAAAGGTGCAGGTAAAAGCCGCCGGTGGTGTGCGTGACCTGGAAGCGGCTCTAAAAGTCAGGGAGATCGGCTGTACGAGATTTGGAGCAACTCGGACGGAAACTATTATGGAGCAATGCTATAAGAGAAGTGGCCAGAAGTAGGATTTAGGATTTTCTTTTCTTGGCATGTGCATTATGGAGGTAGAAATCATGAAGAATAAATATTATCCTAACTTGTTCAGTCCGATTCAGATCGGCAATATGACAATCTCCAACCGGGTCGCAATGGTGCCGACAGACATAAGCTCGGCCAATGCGGATGGTTCTGTGAATCCAAGGGTAGTTACCTATTATGAGGAGATCGCCAAGGGAGGTTGTGGATTCATCATTGTTGGCGCGACCACGCCTGATAAGATAACGGGAAAGCCGACTGTGACTTGTCTTGCCGCGGACGAAGATCCCTTGATTCCAGGGCTTGCTCACCTTGCTGAGGCGATGCATCGTCACGGAGCGAAATGCGCCGTCCAGATTCAGCATCCGGGTCGCCAGGCGGCCTGGCCCCGTAAGAACCTGATGTCCGCCAGTGACCATGTGCTGGATGTTCCGGGCTCTGCCGGTCATGAGGTCATATATGCCGAGAGCATTGCCCAGGGCAAATCGGTACGTGCTATGACAGTCGAGGAAATATACGACCTGATTGAGAAGTTCGGCGAAGCCGCCTGGCGGGTGCAGCAGGCGGGTTTTGATTCCGTGGAGCTTCATGCCGCCCATGGCTACCTGATCGCACAATTTATGAGCCCGTTTGTGAACAAGCGAAATGACCGTTTCGGCGGGAGTTTTATCAATAGAATGCGTTTCACGATGGAGATTATTGATCGGATTCAAATGAAATGTGGAAAAGGCTACCCTCTGGGTATTCGCTATTCGGGCGATGAATGGATAGAAGGAGGACGGACACTCGATGAAACCGTTAGGGTGGCCAAGCTTATGGAAGAAATGGGTTTGGCCTACGTTGATATCAGCGCAGGGATTTTTGAGTCGCCCGCAGCAGTAATGGACCCGATGTATTATCCCGAAGGATGGAATACGTACACGGCCCAGGAGGTTAAGAAACACGTCAAGATTCCCGTCATCACCAGCCATTCTTTGAGGAATCCGGATTACTGTGAGAATATATTGGCTGAGGGCAAGGCGGATATGGTCGGGATGTGTCGGCAGTTGATAGCCGATCCCTACTGGGCAAATAAGGCCAGGGCCGGCAAGAAGCAGGAGATACGACGGTGCATTTCCTGCCTTGTTGGCTGCTGGCAGGAATCACTGATGATTAGGCGTGACATGCGATGTGCGATTAACCCGGCTATTGGTGATGAACGGTTCATACATTTGCAGCCTGCCAGGAAATCCTGCAAAGTTGCGGTCATAGGGGGCGGACCTGCCGGCATGGAGGCAGCCCGCATCTGTGCTTTGCGTGGACACAAGGTTACTGTGTTCGAGAGAACCGGTGAGCTTGGCGGTGCTATGCTGTACTGCTGCACTGTGCCTGGTAAGAACAAAATGCGTTGGCATGCCGATTGGCTCAGGCAGCAGATCGAGAAACTCGGTATCGAAGTGAAATATCGTACTGAGCCAAAAGTTGAGGACCTGAAGGGATTCGATGTTGTTTTGCTCGCGGCAGGAGGCAGGATTGCAAAGCCCGACATTCCTGGAATCGACCTGCCTTTTGTTACCACATTTGAAGATGTTCTGCGGTGCAAGAATACGAAGTGTGAGCACTATCCATCTATAAACAAGGCAGAGCCTGTCGAATGTGGTGATAACGTGCTAATCTGGGGTGACCACTTCGGCGCCGCCGACACTGCCGAGAGGCTCGGCTGTGCCGGTAAGAAGGTTACGATTGTCACTGAGAATCACGACTTCGCCGAATGGATGGAGCCGTGCCATCGGGATGTAATGCTCAAGCGCTTTGCGTGCGGTAACGGCGAGGGGCTAAAGAGCAAGACTTACAAATACCCTGTCAGAATTATCCCTGATTCTTCGGTCCTGGAGATCAAGAAAGACGGCACAGTCGTTATCGTCAACAGTACTTTCGAACGCTCCACGGCCAAGACCGATACGGTTGTCCTTGCCAAAGTCGAACCTAATGACGGTGCATACCAGAGTCTTCTGGAGAGTGGTCTGGCCGTGGTCAAGATCGGCGATTCGAAGAAAGTCAGAAACGTACGGGGAGCGGTGACCGACGGTGCGAATGCTGCGCTTACGATAGAAGAAGGCGTAACGCTAAACGCCAACAACGAACTCATCTCGAATTTGCCGACCGGCATTGATTTGTCATAACGCCGATGAGCAAATGTAAGGAATCAGAGATATGGAAACAATTAAGGTTGGTGTCATAGGCACGGGTTTCATTGGCCCGGCTCACATCGAGGCGTTGAGGCGTTTGGGCAATATCGACGTTGTCGCTTTGGCAGAATGCTCCGACGACGTTGCCAGGTCAAAGGCCGAAATGCTCGGCATTGATAAGTATTACGGCGATTACAGAGAGCTTCTGAAAGACGGCCGGATTCAGTCTGTTCACATCTGCTCACCGAATTACCTGCATTATGAAATGGCCAAAGCGGCTCTGGAGGCAGGCAAGCACGTTATTTGCGAAAAGCCTCTTGCCATCAGCGTTACTGAGGCGAAGGAACTCGTCGAGCTGGCGGATGATAAGGAAGGCCTTGTGAATGCTGTCAACTTCAATATCCGTTACTACCCGCTAATGAGGCAGCTTCGACTGATGGTTGAGAAGGGGGACGTGGGCGAGATATTTGCCGTTCAAGGCTCTTATTTGCAAGACTGGCTCTTCCACCCGACAGACTACAACTGGCGGCTGGAGCCGGACCAATCCGGACAGTCCAGGGCCATCGCCGATATCGGCTCTCACTGGATGGACCTCATCGAATTTGTAACGGGCCTTAAGATTCAGGAGGTCTGCGCCGATTTTGCGACCTTTCACAAAGTCAGAAAAAAGCCGTTAAAGCCGGTCGAGACCTATGCCGGCAAGGTACTCAAGCCGGAAGACTATCAGGACATGCCCATAAATACTGAGGATTATGCAACGGTCCTCTTTAGATTCGAAAACGACGGCCGGGGCGTGATGACTGTCAATCAGGTTGCAGCGGGTAGGAAAAACAGGCTGTATTTCGAAATAGACGGCTCAAAACAGGCCGTTGCATGGGAATCAGAGACGCCGAATCAAATCTGGATTGGGAAGCGGGATGGCAATAATGAAATCATGATGAGAGACCCGTCCCTGGTCTATCCCGAGTGTACGGACCTGATTGACTATCCGGGCGGCCATAACGAAGGATTCCCGGACACTTTCAAGCAACTGTTCAAAGAAGTATATGGCTGCATGTCCGGTAAGTCCTCGGGACTCCTTACGGAGAAGTCAGGGCCTGTCTCTTATCCGACATTTAGGGATGGATTGCGTGAGCTTGTTCTTTGTGAGAAGATTATGGAGAGCAATGAGAAAAAAGCCTGGATCGAAGTCATATAGCAGGAGTTATGAAAATGGTTAATCTCGGTTTCGTTAGTGCGGTCTTAGCGGATCAAACGTTCGAAGAGGTAATATCTTTTGCAGCCCAGACAGGATATTCTTGTGTCGAGATTATGTGCTGGCCTGTGGGAAAGGCCGAGAGACGCTACGCCGGAGTTACGCACATTGATGTGGCGAATCTGTCAAAGAAGGGGATAGATGAAATTCACGGTCTTCTTGAGCGAAAGGGCGTTACTATCTCGGGCCTTGGGTATTATCCGAATCCGCTTGAAGCCAACAAGAAAAATGCCGGCCGTTATGTTATGCACATTAAAAAGGTCATTGACGCCGCCGGCCGATTAGGCCTTAAGAACGTAAACACATTCATCGGCAGGGACCACCGGAGCAGCGTCGAAGACAATTTCAAGCGATTCAAGAAGGTCTGGCCTGGCATCGTGAAATATGCCGAGAAACGAGGAGTGAAGATTGGCATTGAGAACTGCCCGATGTTCTTCACCAATGACGAATGGCCCGGCGGCAAGAACCTGGCATCGTCGCCGGCAATCTGGCGAAGGATGTTTAAAGAAATTCCATCAGACAATTTCGGTCTTAATTATGACCCTTCCCATTTAGTCTGGCAGTTCATAGATTACGTAAGACCCATCTACGAGTTCAAGGAGCGTATATTCCACGTGCACATTAAAGATGCCAAATTGATGCGCGAGAAACTCAACGATGTCGGTATTTTGGCGACTCCACTGTCATTCCACAGTCCGAAGCTGCCGGGTTTGGGAGACGTGGATTGGGGCAAATTCTTCTCGGCCTTAACGGACATAGGATATGACGGTGCGGCTTGCGTCGAAGTTGAGGACCGCTCATACGAAGGTTCTTTGCAGATGCGAAAGCGCTCCTTGATTCAAAGTCGCGAATATCTCAAGCAATTTCTGGCTTTATAGAGTTGTCTGCTCATGGGTGAAATAAGAGACAGGATTCGGCAGTTTCTAAAAGACAATGGGATGTACTATGAAGATATCGACATGGACGCGTGCTGTGATACTTTCATACAGGAAATGCAGGCAGGTCTTAGGCAGCAAGGCAGCTCACTGGCGATGATTCCCACCTATATTGAGGTCGGCAGGGACATCCCGATAGGTAAACCTGTCATTGTTCTGGACGCCGGCGGTACGAATTTTCGCGCCGCTACAGTTTACTTTGGCGATCCCCGCCAGCCACAAGCTGGGGCTGTTATTGAGAACTTCGTTCAGAAACCCATGCCGGGGCTGGAAAAGGAGGCCAGTAAAGAAGAATTCTTTGAAACGATAGTCAAGTATATGGCTGACGTTGTGGATGTAAGCAGCAGCGTTGGCTTTTGCTTTTCGTACCCGACTGAGATACTGCCGAGTAAGGACGGAAGATTGATTCGATTCTGCAAGGAAGTAAAGGCTAAACAGGTCGAGGGCGAATTGATAGGTCAGAATCTGGTCGGGGCCATCGAAGCAGCAGGTTACAAAGGCAAGAAGCGGGTCGTGATTCTCAATGATACTGTTGCTACTTTGCTGGCCGGAATATCTGCTTTCCCAAACAGGGCTTTCGATAGTTACATTGGATTCATTTTGGGTACCGGTTCCAATTGCTGTTACATAGAGTCAAATCGCAATATCACAAAAAAGGACAATCTTGAACCTGACAGAGAGCAGGTTATAAACGTTGAGTCCGGCTCATTTGGAAAAGCACCGAGAGGCAAAATCGACCTGATGTTGGATGAATCTACTCTTGACCCCGGCAGATACACCTTTGAGAAGATGTTTTCTGGTGCCTATTTAGGCACGCTTTGTTTAAAAACCCTCCAGGAAGCAGGACGGCAGGAACTTTTTTCAAAAGCCGTGACTGAGGAACTACTTGCCTTAAAGGATTTGGAGACAAAAGATATAAACAGCTTTATGTACTTTCCTGAAGGTGACAATCCTTTGGCTGTTAGCTGCAGCAGTGGGCACGAACAAGATTGTATCGCAGCTTGGTATTTGCTCGACGCCCTTATAGAGCGGGCTGCAAAATTGGTTGCCTTTTTGTTGTCTTCTGTTGTGCTTAAAACGGACAAGGGTAAGAATCCCTGCGCCCCGGTTTGCATTACGGCCGAAGGTACGACGTTTTATGAGTTAAAATCACTCAAGACAAAGGTTGAGTGTTATCTGAAAAGCTTTCTGGAGGAAAAACATAATCGCTTCTTTGAGATTGTGAGCGCGGAAAATGCAACGTTAATCGGAGCCGCTATTGCGGGTCTAACGAATTGATAAGGAATATATACTGTACCGTTCGGGATGGTCTCTGTGACTTCCCATGTAATAAAAAAAGTGTAACTATTATGAAGGAGGTCTGATTATGAAAACCTACTGCTACTTTCTGGTTGTATTGTTCGCGATGGCTCCTCTTGCCTTGCAGGCTGGTGAGCCTCGCCCATCGGATGGGCGGGGTGAGCCGATTTTCATTCCCGTCAAGATAGACGGCCCTGCTCACGACCCCGCGAACCACAGTTATTGGTTTGGTCCGTTTTGTGAGTGCTGCAGCGTTCTGGATGTTGATGGTGACGGCGACCTCGATATTGCCTCCGGCCGGAACTGGTATGAGGCACCAAATTGGGTCAAGCATGCGAACTTTCGTGACGGGGCAGAGACTAACGGCCCGGAGACCGACGACAACAGCGAGTTTGCCATGGACGTCAACTTTGACGGGCGGATGGATATCGTCAGCTCGGGGTGGATGTTTATGAAAGGGGCCTTTTGGTACGAGAACCCCGGCAACAAAGATGCGGTCTGGAAATCCACAAGGATTCACATGGCCTTGAATATGGAAGGGGTAATCCACGGAGACATCGATGGTGACGGTGACGACGATATCTTATGCAATCACTGGTCCCTGGTAAAAGGCCAGGGTATGACATGGCTTGAGCACATCGACAGAGAGCCGTGGTTTGTAGAGCATGTCGTGGGCACACAGGGCGATGTACACGGAAACGGTTTAGGTGATATCAACGGCGACGGCCGAGTGGACATTGTCACGCCGGTGGGCTGGTATGAGCAGCCCAGGCGTGCGACGGACACGCCCTGGAAATTCCACGCCGACTATCGATTCGAGCCTGCCAAGGGCAGAGGAGGCGGCGCTTCGCACCCTATCCTCGTACATGACGTCGATGAAGACGGCCTGAATGACATTATCATCGGCTCCTCTCACGCATACGGCCTGGCGTGGCTGGAACAGACTGTTGACGGCAGTGGCAAGCGCACCTTCAAAACGCACTGGGCTGACACCGAATTTAGCCAGTTTCATACATTGGCTCTGGGAGATTTGAACGGTGACGGCAAGGCCGACCTGGTTACCGGTAAGCGCCTGTTCGCCCATCATGGCGACGACATTGGGGCCTTCGAGCCGCTGTACGCCTTCTGGTACGATATCAAGGGCGGCCCGCCGAAGGCGGGTTTGATCCCGTCCAGGGCTTCGCCCTGGTTTGAACGGCATGTACTTTCCTTTAATCATCTGCCGCAGTACCCGGATGAAGAGGGAATCAATCCACCGCCTAATTACGTGGTCAGCGTTGGAATGAAGCTCAATATCGCGGATATGGATAAGGACGGGCGAAATGACGTGATCATTGCCGGCAAGGGCGGACTTTATGTGTTTTACAACCGCGGTTTCCCGCCGACACCTCGCCGCGCCCACAAGCTGCCGCCGCGCGAGACGTATCCCACGTGGAGGTCGTGGCCGGGTTATGGCATCCTGTTTAACGGCAGGGATTTTACCGGTTGGAAAGTCCCGCAAGGTGACAACGGTCATTGGAAGGTCGTTGACGGCGTGATTGATTACGACGCGATGTCCGAGGCAAAGGGAAACAAGAGTCTCTGGACCAAAGAATCGTTCGGCGACTATGCCCTCCATATCGAATGGCGGTTCAAGCGCACCTCCGGCTTGTATCCGATGCCTACGATCTTGCCTGACGGCTCCTACAAGACCGATGCTGACGGCAATGTAATTACAACGCCAACGCCTAATGCCGACTCTGGCATCATCCTTCGCGGCGCAGGTGGCAGCCAGGTGAACCTATGGTGCTGGCCGATAGGCTCGGGCGAGCTCTGGGCGGTACGAAATAACAAGAAACTAGCGCCGGAACTACGCGCTGCAGCCGTACCCAAAGTGCCGGCCGATAATCCGGTGGGTCAGTGGAACTCGATGGATATCACTATGACAGGTGACCGCGTAACGGTAATGCTTAACGGCAAGATTGTGATTGAGAATGCCCAGATACCCGGCATTGCAGAGGAAGGTCCCATAGGTTTGCAGCACCACGGGGGCATCGACAGGCGAACAGGCAAGTATGGCCCGGCCTCCAGCTTGATTCAGTTCCGGAATATCTGGATAAAGCGACTCTAAATGGAAATCAAGCTTCAAATTGCGATGAAAGATCGAACGTATGTTTCAAAGGAGAAAATCACTATGCGAAAGGTTCTAATAACGCTGATGACAATAATGGTCTCTTTTGCCGTTTTGGGCTGCGCGGGGCCGACCGATGCGCAGAGATTCGTCACACTGTTTAACGGTAATGATCTGACCGGCTGGCTCATGGGGTCTGATAACGCCTGGATTGTGAAGGACAACGTCCTCACCGTCAGGCGCGATATGGATGGCAAAGAACATAACTACGACTATCTCTGGACCAAGGATACCTACGGAGATTTTATTCTCGACCTGGAGTTCAAGGTCATCGAAGGCACCAACAGCGGTATCTTCTTTCGCACATCGGATCTGAATGATCCGGTTTATACCGGTATTGAAGTGCAGGTGTGTAATTCTTACGGGAGAACCAACATCAACAAAAAGGGCACTGCCGGAGCGATTTACGATTGCCTCGAACCTGCAAAGAATACTATCAAGAAGCCGGGCCAGTGGAACCGCTGCATGCTTACCTGTAAAGGCAGTCGAGTCAAGGTAGTGCTCAACGATGAGCAAGTCATCGATATGGATTTGGACCGCTGGACAACTCCGCACAAAAATCCGGACGCTTCGGATAATAAGTTCGGTCGCGCCTTGAAGGACTTTGCCCGTGTCGGCCATATAGGGTTGCAGGACCACGGCCGGCCGGTTTGGTATCGCAATATACGGATTAAACGTCTGTAAATGAAAATCAAGTTTCAGATTGGCAGGTGGTATATCATATATGTATTAAGGGAGAAAAGAATTATGCGAAAGACATTAATGACAATAATGACAGTGACGCTCTTGGCCGCCGTTTCGGGCTGCGCCGGTTCTTTAGAGGCAGTCGAGAAGCCTAAGGGGTGTTACAGCCTGGCGCCGGACAAACATGGAGTTGTTCTCAATGCCCCGAACGGAAAGACGGTATTTCGCTACATGACCAAGAAACCCAAAAAGACAAATTTGGCAGCTAATAGCGTCTGCTGTTTTCATCCGCTCAACACACCTTCCGGAGAACGACTGACAGCCCTGGCCCCCGGCGACCATCATCATCACAGAGGCGTTTTCCTTGCCTGGCATACGATGGATTTTCGGGAGAAAGCCGATTTCTCACAGTTTGGCCCAACCGGTCCAACTTACGGCTGGAACATCAGCCGGGCCGATTTCTGGGGCTGGGGAGAATTTGCACCTACGCAAGGCAGGGTCATCAAGAACCGCAAAGTCTATCTGGCAAAAGCAGATGCTGAAGAAGCTGATTTGAGGATTCACAACGACTGGGTAACCAACGAACGAGTGATGATGACCGAAAATACTTCGGCAAAGGTCCGTGAGCAGGATGGAGTCTATATCATTGACCTCGATTACCGACTTACTCCGGCGCTTGATATGACATTGAATCATACGGCCTTCGGTGGATTCTGCGTGCGTGCCCGAAATGATGGTGATTCCTATTACGCCATCGCCGAGGGAAAAGTGCAACTGCCCGACCCGCACTATTCTGTTCCGGAGCTGAACTGGCCCGCCAAGCGATGGTATGATTACACGATTAGGCTTAACAATGGCAAAACAATTGGCGTCGGTGTCATCGACCACCCGGACAATCCACCGGCGACCTGGCACAATCCGCGTTATGTCTGGATGGTCAATCCATGTATCGTCGCTGCCGAGCCGGTTCAAGTGAATAAGGACAAGACGCTCCGCCTTCGTTATCGTCTCGTTGTTCACGACGGGCCAACACCCGTAGAGCTGCTCAAAAAGCTCTCAAGTTATTGGTAGATACCAATTTATCTAAAGGAAAGAAGAGGCAACGAAAATGAAAGAAAAGACAAAAAACCGAAAGATTTCACGAAGACATTTCCTCAAAACTTCAGCAAGCGCAGCATCCTTGGCGGCGCTGAGTGTCGGAGCACAGGCCAAGCTCTACGCAGCCGGTAGTGACGTCATCCGAATAGGGTTAATCGGCTGTGGTGGCCGCGGTGCCGGAGCCGTCGTAAGCGCCTTGACCGTAAATCCCAACGCTAAACTAACCGTAATGGCTGAGGCATTTGGCGACCGCCTCCAAAATACTCGAAAGTCCCTCAAGAGCAGAATGAAGGAGCAGGTCGCCGTGGATGATGACAGTTGTTTCACCGGATTCGACGGGTATCGAAAACTCATCGCCAGCGGAGTTGATGTAGCTATCCTGGCGTCACCGCCGCATTTCCGTCCCATCCACGCAGAGGCATGTGTCAACGCCGGCATCCACGTCTTTGCCGAAAAACCAATGGCAGTAGATGCTCCGGGGGTGCGCCGGATATTAGCGGCGGGCCAAAAAGCACGCCAGAAGAACCTAAGCTTTGTCAGCGGTTTTGAGACACGGTATGGCGATAACGCGCGCGAGGCGATGAAGCGTCTGCACAACGGCGCTATCGGTAAAATCCTTTCTATCGAGGGAATCTACAATACCGGTTATCTTTGGCACCGTGGTCGTCAGCCGGATTGGACCGAAATGGAGTTTCAGTTGCGGAACTGGTATTACTTCACATGGATTTCCGGTGACCACATCGTTGAGCAGCACGTGCACCAGATGGACATGGTGGGCTGGATCATGCAAGAAGAACCACCGCTATACGCATGGGGTATGGGTGGCCGGCAGGTTCGTACCGACCCTAAATACGGTGACATCTTCGACCATCATGCTGTTGTTTATGAGTACGCCGATGGTACGCGTTATTATGCCTTCTGTCGCCAACAGGCTAATTGTTTTAACAGGGTGTCGTTCATGGTCCAAGGCAGTAAGGGCCGGATGACAGGTTGGGGTAGGTACGTCATTGAAGGAGAAACGAACTGGGATTCCGGGAGACAGCAAACGAATCCCGAAATCAACACGTTCAAGGAGATGTTTGCCAGTATGCAGGCAGGTAAGCCAATCAACGACAGTGTAGCTATGGCTCGCAGCACGATGCTGGCTATTCTCGGGCGGATGACTACTCACAGCGGCCAGCAGATTACCTGGGAGCAAGCGTTCGGCTCGAAAAAGGTCTTGGCTCCTAAGCGCTACGCCTGGGACGCAGAGCCACCGGTTCTTCCTGGTCCGGACGGCAAATACCCGCATCCAATCCCCGGCGAGACCAAGGTCTTGTAGCGATATAGAAACTCAGGGCACCAAGGCTTAAGCCTGCGACACCATAACAGTCGAGTGGACGCAATATGGTTCTCCTGTTTATCAATCAGGCCGGAGAAGAAACTCGCTGCATCAAGCGTTTTGCCGGCACCAAAGTACAGACCTCCGTCTGAATATACTCCGCCTACAATGTTGGTATCCTTGGCGACCTCTGCTCCAGCCAGCATTGTGTAAAAACAGTGAGGTCCAGCATATCAATGGTATCATCAAGATTAGCGTCATAGTCCGGATTCCACCGGTCATCTCCAGAGTTGGTCAGCCAGGCGGACGCGAACATGGCAAAGTCGGCCGAGTCTGTGATGCCATCTTGATTGAAATCTGTCATAACATTCATGGCCAAAGCCTTGATACAGAAATTAGCTGTGTTGTCAAACTCATAGAGGTCTAACCAAGTTGAGCCGCTGAGGTAGTAGCTCTCACAGGGATTAGATGTCGAATCCACAACGATTCCAGAGCTACCTTCAAGATACGTCTTGCCTAAACTCCAATAGCCGAAGCTCGAAAAGGATTTAGGGTCTATGGGAAATGGCTCTCCTGTTGATGGAGGTGGCCAGCCAGCCGGCGTTGATGGCTCATCCAATAAAACCTTGACTTCCGAGGTTCGGTCATAGGCGTGACCACCGGCTGAGAGTTCCAGATAGATGTAGAAATCATCGCCTTTTGTTACTACAATGGGCATGTCCAGTTCTATAGTGTGGAATCCGGTATGAGCGAAGGTGCCTGACTTCGTTGAGAGTGCTTCCAGCAATTCGCCATCTTCGAAGCGGTCGTAAACCTTTACCGTGTAGTCGATATTATCTGTAGCCGTGTAAAAGCTGACCGCTACTATTTGCTCTGCAGCTTCAGCGGTAAAAACATTGAATGCCGCGTTGCAATCAGTCTTTGTATCGCGCCAGCCGTGATAATCGTGGTAGTAGATGTTGTCGTAAGGGTTCAGCTCAACACCCTGGAAGGAAATAGCGCCCATCTCGGGGTCTTGACAGCACCATTTGTCATAATAGGAAATCCAGAGGTAGCCGTTGATGCCCCAGTTACTCCCCCAGCTATTCTTGCACAGCCATGCACCTTTGCCCTCCGGTGCTTGGGTTACTTTATTGTCATCCCAGCCCACGATAAGAATCGAGTGGTTTGGGAGCTCAGCGTTGGTGGGGGGCTGGTAGTGTATGTAGTTGCTGCGTATGAAGCTGTTAGAATAGCACATACAGGTGGCTATGGCGCCTTCGGTCAAAATCTTGTTCTTGATAGTATCGATGTTACTCAGATCTGTCCCTGCGGTGTACCATTCGATATCATGCACATAGTATATATCGTAGCTGTCATCGCTTCTGGCCGGCACAGACTCATACCACCTGCTGTCATACTCGGTGCTGTCATCCGCAGATTCGCAGCTTACCACTCCTTCGCCGCGGCTGATATACGCCGCGGCGACCAGATAATCGCCGCCCTCGTGAACTGTAAGACCGGCACCACTTGAAGGAATCCTGTCGTCATTATTGTGCTTGTTGAAGCCATTCCACCAGTCGAGATGGTACTCTGCCAAATTGGGTTGGCCTCTCTCGCCAGCAGCTACCCAGTAGCCTGTAATCAGCAGGTTACTTTCGATAGCCGCCATCGTCCCATGACACCAGCAGGTACCTCCTGTTTGGTTCTTTACCAAGGTAACATAGCCATCTTCCCTAAGGTCGTACGACTCTGGCAGCGACAAATCATCATTTGCACCTGTGGCATCAATATCAGTGTAGATGGCCCTTCCCTCAGCCATTGCACCAGCCTCTATCGCCGCAAAAAATGCCAAAATCATTAACCAGGTAGCTACATTTTTTCCAACTTTCATTTTTTGCTATCCTCAAAAAATTGTTTATATTTTCACGCCTTACACTGTGCGCAGCGTTAGCGGCTTAGCTTTATTTTAAGAAAACTCTTCTACTAATTGAACGCCATTTGGACTTTCTCCTCCAAAAAGCTTATGATACAATAGTATTATAACATCTCCTCAGTCTTTTTGAAACGAAAAAAAGACTTTTGAGGCCCTCTAATGCGCCAGCGCCTCGATCGCCTATGGGTTTAGCGCCCGGTTGTAGATGCGAATGTCATCAATAATCAGTCCGGAGAAAAAACTGCCTGTATCAAGATTATTTCCGGCACCAAAGTACAGGCCACCTTCTGAACTTCCTAAACTAACCTGTGTGTCTATAGCTACTTCCACATCATCTGCGTATAGGATTCGCTGGGAACCATCCCATACAAGGCCAACGCGGTGCCAATCGCCATCGGTGATTACAGTCTGCGGCCACAGCGGACCTGTCGAGCGACCGGAGCCTTTCAACTCGGTCATCAGCTCTCCCTCTTGTGGATCGGGTGGCTCTGCGAAAAGCTCCAAAATTGATTTTGCCATCTACTGCCTCCTATGTAATTGATTATGGATTTATATAGGAAACATCGGCAAAAATAGCTCTAATTCAATAATTTAGATGCGTTTGCCCTGGTCATTGAAATAGAAAGGCTTGACGGTGTAACTTAATGGAGTTAATATAGGGAGTGTCAGCCGTGTGAAGAAGAAACTCGAGGAAATTGGTGTGGTGGATAATACAGTCGTGATACTTATGTCCGACAACGGCGGGGAGTCTGTACCTGGAGGCCCAGCTACATCCAATGTTCCGCTTCGGGCTGGAAAGGGGCGGCTATACGAGGGGGGTATTCGCGAACCTATGGTCATCAAGTTAGGAGGTCATATTTTCCGACTGGTAACAATTATGCCGATAATAAGCGTAGCCATGATCATTGGCAGTTGCGTACAAGAACATCGCAGCAGACCGGAGGTTATTAATGAACGTAAGATCCCTGTAATTTATGGCACCGACCTGTTTCATCCCCACGATGACCCAGACGACCACTTTGACCTGGCAACATTATTTGCCATGTCTGAGTTTGATGTTAAGGCCATCCTTCTTGATATGGGAGCAAAGCAGAAAAAGAAACCAGGCCGCACCCCCGTAGAGCAAATACTCAAGTTAACAGGACGCCGGTTGCCTTATGCGACTGGCCTAAGCAAGAAACTTATATCTCCCGACGACAAAGGTCTTGTTCAGCCGAAGGAAGACCAAGTAGCGGTCGAGCTTCTCCTGCAAACCTTGCGACAGTCCGCCGAGCCGGTGATTGTGATTACCACTGGCAGTGTACGGGATTTGTGCGCTGCCTTCAACCGGGAGCCGAAGTTGCTGCGAGAAAGAATCTCAAGGCTGTATATCAATATCGGTAATCTTCTGGAGAACAAGGGTGAATGGAATGTTCACCTTGACAGGAAGGCTTACGTCGGTTTGATGCGTTCAGGGCTGCCAATTTACTGGTGTCCTTGTTTGCCCGTGAATGAAAATCGCAGTACGCATTGGAAGTTTAAGCACGGAGAGGTCCTGGAGGGGGTGCCACCGACACTATTAAACTGGTTTATATATGCTTTGCAGGTACCCCGTCCGCACGAGCTTGATCCTACAAAAGCCCTGACTATGGATTTGCGTCCCTGGCGCCACATCCTTATGAGCCTGGAACGTAACATGTGGTGCACGGGTAGCCTTATTCATGCAGCCGGTCGGAGTATATATCGCGTTGGTGATCAATGGGTGGCAGCGGCATCCGGGCCAAGGGGAACCAAACCCGTGAAGGTGTTTACCTTTGTTCCGGTGCACGTCGAGATAACCGACGAAGATAAAGGCTACACGAAGTGGAGCGAGGACACGTTGAGTCCCAACATGCATGTTTACAAGATTATCGACCCGAATAATCACGAACCGGTGCTAAAAAGTTGTCTCAGGTGCTTGCTGCACGATTTTCCGGTTGTTCTTCATCGTGATACCCAATAACTTATTGTTCCACTTATTGGCTGTCATTATTACCGATAGTTTTTATTCGAACAGTCCCGTACTGATATACCGCTCGGCTGTATCAGGCAATATGACAACAATCAGTTTGTCGGCATTTTCTTTTCGCCTGGCTACTTTAACCGCTGCAGCCGCTGCGGCGCCTGATGATATGCCGGCAAAGATGCCCTCTTCTTTAGCTAAGCGTTTTGCCATATCGAACGCTTCAACATTTGTTATTTGAACTATCTCGTCAACGAGTTCTATGTTTAATACATCGGGGATAAAGCCGGCCCCGATTCCCTGGATCATATGCGGGCCGGGTTCGCCTCCGGAAAGTATCGCTGAATCGGCCGGCTCAATAGCAACGGCCTTGATAGATGGTTTTCGTGATTTGAGCACTTCACTGACACCGGTAATTGTTCCGCCGGTACCTACGCCGGAAACAAAGATATCCACCGCCCCATCAGTATCCTCCCAAATCTCTTCAGCAGTTGTTTCCCTATGAATCTGTGGATTTGCAGGATTCTTAAACTGCTGCGGCATAAAGGCACCATCGGTTTTTTCTACGATTTCGTTGGCTCTATTGACCGCACCGGTCATTCCCTCTTCGGCAGGCGTAAGCACAAGTTCGGCACCAAACAGTTGGAGTATTTTCCTTCGCTCAGTTGTCATCGATTCCGGCATAGTAAGTATCAGCTTATAACCCCTTGCCGCCGCAACCCATGCAAGGGCGATGCCGGTATTGCCGCTGGTTGGTTCAACAAGAGTCATTCCCGGCTTGATTTTACCTTCACGTTCTGCAGCTAATATCATATTAACCCCGATACGGTCTTTTACACTTCCGGCGGGATTGAAGAATTCCAGTTTGGCCGCTATTTTTGCTTTACAATCTCTACTTACTCTGTTGAGTTTAACCAGCGGTGTCTTACCAATCAACTCTGTCATATCTTTTGCTATACTCATTTACTTAATCCTCTAAAAAACATGTTAAAAACGAATTGAAGAACAATTATTTTTTTCGGCGTACTTTCACGCAAAAGTGATCGCCGAGGTTTTTAACTTCTATGACTTCCCGGCCCTGCTCAGTAAAACTTTCCGGCACATTCCTTACCAGCTCATCTTCGTTAAGCAATACTCCAAGAATAGCACCTGTTTCGAGCTTTTCAAGCTCAAAAACCGCTTTTAAGGCGTATTGGCATTTCTTCGATATTTTCATTATATAAGTATCTTGAGTAAACCTATATGAATACTATTATATAAATATAAAAGTTCATTTTCATTTTTTTTTGATAAAAAAACAAAAAAACTCAAATTTTCTGAAAGATTTGCGAATTTTACTGCTTTTTTGCGAACGAAGGTTGACAAATTCGTATAATATACTACTAATGCAGTAGGAAATCATAGGAGACTGATAGCGAAACTTTCAACTCGAACCAGATATGGAATACGGGCAGTATTGGAATTAGCTGAAAATTACGGCAATAGCCCTTTACAACTGAGAAAAAAACAAAAAAACTCAAATTTTATGAAAGATTTGCGAATTTTTATGTTTTTTTTGCTAACAAAGGTTGACAAATTCGTATAATATACTACTAATGCAGTAGGAAATCATAGGAGACTGACTGATAGTGAAACTTTCAACACGAACCAGATACGGGATACGGGCAGTATTGGAATTAGCTGAAAATTACGGCAAGGGACCTTTACAAATCAAAATCATTGCTCAACACCAGGAGATATCTGCGAAGTATCTGGAACAATTAATGACTATTCTCAAATCAGCAGGAGTTGTAAATAGTGTTAGAGGCTCCAAAGGAGGATATGTGCTTGTCAAAGCTCCAGGGCAGATTAAACTTAGCGACATTTTTCATTGCCTGGAGGGACCTGTAGTTACGGTCGAGTGTGTTGAAAATGAAAGTTACTGTACAAGAACAAATGATTGTGTCGCCAGGCAAATCTGGACCGAGCTGCACAAATCAGTTATGGGGGTTCTGCAATCGATAACATTGCAGAATCTTGTTGACAGGGCAAAACATAATAAAGCTTTGGATTATCAGATATAGGGTTTAAAAATGGAAAAGAACAAATTAACAACCGGAAAAATTGAAGAACTGATTAGTGAAATTGCCCATACATATAAGGGTGATTCAGGCATAAATTTTATTGACGCCTCTAATCTACCAGTTCGTGGCGAGATTCTGGAGATTCTTGATTTACTCTTTGAGGTGCTTTTCCCGGGTTATACCGGAAAAAGGACAGTAACTAAATCAAATATCAATTTCATCATCGGTGATATCTTGTGTCAGGTCTATACTGAGCTTTCCGAACAGATAGAACGGGCTTATCAATACCAATGCAGAATAAAGAAATGTGACGGCTGTGACTGCCGAACGATGGCCGAAAATGTAACCCGGCATTTGTTGACCCAACTGCCGAAGATAAGAGAACTGCTAAAAGGCGATGTCGGGGCAGCTTTTGATGGAGACCCGGCTGCAAAGTCTTATGAAGAAATCGTGATAAGTTATCCCTGTATCACGGCAATTGCGACCTATCGCATTGCCCACGAATTGTATGTCAAAGAAGTGCCGTTAGTTCCACGGATAATGAGCGAATGTGCACATTCCAGAACCGGCATTGACATACATCCGGGAGCAAAGATAGGTAAAGATTTCTTTATCGACCACGGCACCGGCGTTGTAATAGGCGAAACTACTATCATCGGTGACAATGTGAAAATTTACCAGGGCACTACCCTCGGAGCTATGAGTTTTCCGAAGGACGAGAGAGGAAGAATAATTAAGGGCGGTAAAAGGCATCCGACCATAGAAGACAACGTAACAATCTATGCTGAGGCAACAATATTAGGCAATGTAGTCATCGGGAAAAAATCTGTAATTGGGGGCAACGTCTGGATAAAGGAATCGGTGCCGGCCGGAGTTACTGTTTCAGTAGCCAATACCGATTTGGTGTACACAAAACACAAAAAGCTGAAAGCGTGAAACGAGATACGAGATGGAAAATCGGTTGCTTGAAAAAATACAAAAATTAAAAGATGAGCATAGAGCTGTGATCATTGCGCACAACTATCAGCCGGGAGAAATACAGGACCTGGCTGATTTTACCGGCGATTCTTTGGGATTGAGTATAAAAGCAGCCGAGACTGATGCTGATGTAATTGTGTTCTGCGGCGTGCAGTTTATGGCGGAAACCGCTTCTATTTTGTCACCAGAGAAGACAGTCCTTTTGCCGGACAAATCAGCCGGCTGCCCGATGGCTGATATGATAACTGCAGAACAATTACGCCAACTGAAGCAGGAACATCCCAATGCGCTTGTTGTCTGTTATGTTAATAGCTCCGCAGAGGTCAAGGCCGAGAGCAATTATTGCTGCACGAGTGCTAACGCAGTTGAGATAGTGAGCTCTTTGCCGAAAGACAAGCGTATTATTTTTGTGCCGGACCAGCATCTTGGTCGCTTTGTCGCTGAAAGAACTGGCCGAGACCTCGTGCTCTGGCCCGGTTATTGCCACGTACATGTGGTGATAACTGAAGAGGATATAAAAAACGAAAAAGCAAAATACCCGGATTCGATTGTAATGGCACATCCGGAATGCACTGAGCCGGTCAAGGAGCTTTCAGATGAATTACTTAGCACCAGCCAGATGCTCAAGTTTGCCGCCAAAAGCACAGCGAAACGGTTTATAATAGCTACCGAAATAGGAATAATTCATACTTTGAAGAAACAGAATCCGCAAGCCGAATTTATTCCAGCCAGTGAAAGGGCTATCTGTCCCAATATGAAAAAGATTACCCTGGAGAAAATCGTCTGGGCACTTGAGGATATGCAATACAAAATATCTGTACCCAAAGCAATAAGGGAAAAGGCGAAAAAGGCCCTGGACAAAATGGTGGAGATTCTACCGGCGAGATAAGAATGATAGAGGTTGGAGAAAATTCTGTTGGTGTCGTGCAGACTAAGACTATGCGGGTGGTCGAGCCGGAGCAGCCCTTAGAGCTGGAGTGCGGCAAGACGTTAGCTCCTGTTGATGTGGCCTATGAGACATACGGCGAACTTAACGAGACTGGGGATAATGCTGTTTTGATTTGCCATGCCCTCAGCGGCAATGCTCACGTAGCCGGTGTAAACAATCCTGATGACCGAAAACCCGGCTGGTGGGATGTAATGGTAGGGCCCGGCAAGGGAATCGATACGAATAAGTATTTTGTTATCTGCTCAAATTTTCTTGGCGGCTGCAGCGGGACGACGGGGCCGTCTTCGATTAACCCGTCAACAAGCAAGCCATACGGCCTGGACTTTCCGATTATCACCATAGCTGATATGGTCAAGGTCCAAAAGGTCTTGCTCGATAAACTCGGTATAAAAGAGCTTTTAGCGGTGATTGGTGGTTCGATAGGTGGGATGCAGGTCTTGCAGTGGACGATTGAGTATCCTGACTTTGTCAAAGCTGCCATACCGGCTGCCACAACCACGTACCTTGGAGCTCAATCGATTGCGTTTGATGCGGTGGGCCGGAACGCGATACTGGCAGACCCAAATTTTGCAGGCGGCCAATACACAGACAAAAAAGGCCCGAACAGAGGTCTGGCAATTGCCCGGATGATTGGGCATATAACGTATCTTTCAGAACAGGGTATGCGCGAAAAGTTTGGGCGGCAGTTGCGAAATGCCGACAGCTACAGTTACGATTTCAACTCCGAGTTTGCCGTTGAGACATACCTGGACTATCAGGGACAAAGCTTCATTGAGAGATTCGACTCCAATAGTTATCTTTATATAACCAAGGCAGCGGATTATTTCGACCTGGGAAAAGATTACGGGTCTCTAAAGAAGGCCTTTGCAAATACCAAATGCAGATTCCTCGTAATTAGCTTTGCGAGCGATTGGCTCTTTACGCCCGCTCAATCCAGGGCAATAGTTAACGCACTCGTTGCTAACGACAAAGATGTTAGTTATTGCGATATTACATCGCCATACGGCCACGATGCATTCTTGTTAGAGCCGAAAGTACTTGGCTCTTTTATTTCCGGCTTTTTAGATGCTACGCATCAGCCGGGGGTGAAAAAAGACCATAAGAACAAAAGAGCACAAGCTTGCACTGAGCGAGGCCGAAGTGAGCATAAGCAAATACACGATTTCGGACAGGCTAATCGAATCCGAGTTGACTATGATGTGATTGAATCGCTGATAGAGCCAAACAGCACGGTGCTGGATATCGGCTGTGGGGACGGGGGACTATTGGCAAATCTTAAAGCCGACAAGAACATAACAGGTAAAGGTATCGAGCTTGACCAGGACCTTGTCTTGACTTGTGTAAATCGGGGACTGTCGATTATACAGCACGATGTCGAACATGGGTTAGAAAATTACGCTGACAAAAGTTATGATTATGTAATACTGTCACAAACGATGCAAACGGTAAAGAACCCTGAAAGTGTATTTGCCGAATTGCTGCGGGTGGCTCAGAGAGTGATTGTGAGCTTTCCCAACTTTGCTCATTGGCGGTGTAGAGCACAGTTGTTTTTCGGGGGTAACGCTCCGGTAACCAGCCAATTGCCCTTTGAGTGGCACAACTCTCCGAATATACATTGTCTGTCGCTAAAGGATTTCGAACGATTCTGCAAAAGGCTGGCCGTTAAAGTAGAAAAAAAGATTCCGTTGATTAAAACCCGTCTTAGCCCGGTAAGATTTGCGCCTAATCTGTTTGCCGAGCAGGTAATTTATGTAACGAGCAAGGAATGAACTATGGGTGAAAATGTTAAATACCATTTGGAGACGCTGGCCTTGCACGCCGGCAAGGCGGAAGTTGCCGCTATGCAAGATTAAATTCATTAAAGGAGACTGTAGTATGAGTTTTTCAAGAGTATCTGAAAAGGATGTTACAAGGGCGATCGTATCTGAATTTATCAGAGAATTTGAAGACCACATCGATAACGATGTGATTGTTGTTGGGGCCGGCCCCAGCGGACTCGTCGCCGCAACCCAGTTCGCCAAACAGGGCCAAAAGACGCTCCTTATCGAGAGTAACAACTACCTTGGTGGAGGATTCTGGCTCGGTGGCTTTCTGATGAACAAGGTAACGGTCAGGGCCCCTGCACAGACAATCCTCGATGACATCGGTGTGCCCTACAAGGAAGTAGGAGAAGGGTTATACGTTGCCGATGGACCACATGCATGTTCAAAATTGATTGCTGCGGCGTGCGATGCCGGCGTAAAGGTATTGAACATGACCCAGTTCGATGATGTGGTGATAAAAGAAGACAGGGTTTGTGGTGTGGTTATTAACTGGACGCCGGTATCTGCACTTCCAAGAGCGCTGACCTGCGTGGACCCGGTTGCTATCGAATCCAGGCTCGTGGTTGATGCAACCGGACACGATGCTGTAGTAGTTCGTTCACTTGAAAAGAGAGGCCTTGTGGACATAAAAGGTTTCGGGCCTATGTGGGTCGAAAAATCAGAGGACGCGGTTGTTGAACATACAACAGAGATATACCCGGGCTTGATTATTGCTGGAATGGCTGCTGCAACCACGTTTGGTCTTCCAAGAATGGGACCCACGTTTGGAGGGATGCTGCTGTCCGGCAAGAGGGCCGCAGAAGTTACAATGGAGGTGCTAAAATAAAGGATGCAGCGGTTATGAGCATCTTATTTCTATTTTAGATGACTGTTTTTAGACATTTATGAGGTAATAAAATGAACGAAAAGACCAACTATCGCTTGGAAACATTGGCTCTGCACGCAGGTCAAGAGGTTGATTCAGATACATTGAGCAGGGCCGTACCTATTTATCAGACGACCAGTTATGTATTTAAGGACACCGACCACGCGGCCAATCTGTTCGCACTCAAAGAGTTTGGCAATATCTATACGCGATTGATGAATCCAACCACCGACGTATTTGAAAAACGCATCGCAGCTATGGAAGGAGGTGTTGGCGGCCTTGGCTTCAGTTCCGGACAATCCGCAATATATGTCAGTATCTTCAATATCTGTGGTGCCGGAGGACATATCGTATCTTCGAATTCGCTCTATGGCGGCACGGTAACACTCTTTAGCCAGACTTTTCGAAAACTGGGCATTGAAGTTACCTTTGTTGACCCGAAAGACCCGGAGAATTTCGACAAGGCCATCAAGGATAATACCCGGCTCATCTATATAGAAAGCATCGGCAATCCCAAAAACGACATCCTCCAATACGAGAAAATTGCCGATATCGCTCACAAAAACGGTATGCCCGTGATTTGTGACAGCACCGTTACCACACCTATACTGTTCAAGCCGATTGACTATGGTATCGACATCGTCGTCCATAGCTGCACCAAGTTCATCGGCGGGCACGGAACCTGCATTGGCGGGGCCATCGTCGATTCGGGCAAATTCGACTGGACAAACGGCAGGTATCCTGAGCTGACTGAGCCGGACCCGAGTTATCACGGAGTCAAATACGTCGAGTCATTTGGCGAATTGGCATATATCATCAAGGCAAGAACTCAGTTCCTGCGGGATATGGGCTCCTGTATGTCACCGTTTAATGCGTTTCTCTTTTTGCAGGGGCTGGAGACGCTGCATCTGCGTATGCCCAGACATTCTGAAAATGCACTGAAACTGGCACAGTGGCTCGAAAAACAGAATACGGTCACCTGGGTAAATTATCCGGGATTACAATCTCATCCGGATTATGAATTGGCAAAAAAATATCTCCCGTGTGGTCAGGGAGCAATACTTGGCTTCGGAATCAAGGGTGGTAAAAAGGCTGGTATTAAGTTTATTAACAATGTTAAATTAGCCAGTCACCTTGCCAATATTGGTGACAGTAAAACTTTGGTGATACACCCGGCCAGTACAACACATCAGCAGCTTAGCGAGGCCGAGCAGCTTGCGGCCGGTGTAACAGCCGATTACATTCGTGTTTCGGTTGGCACTGAGCACATTGATGATATAATAGCCGATTTCGACCAGGCACTAAAAGCCAGTCAGAGGTAAGAATAGTGGATGGCGGATATTCGGATTTCGGATTTGTACGGAGTACGAAAATATGTGGGAATATACTGATAAGCTAAAAGACCATTTTTTTAACCCACGAAACGTTGGCGAAATAGAGGACCCGGACGGTATAGGCGAGGTTGGTTCATTAGCCTGCGGTGATGCTTTGAAACTGACGTTCAAACTTGACGCCAATGGCAGAATCAAGGACGCAAAGTTCAAGACCTTCGGCTGCGCAAGTGCCATAGCAACATCATCGGTATTAACCGAGATGATAAAAGGTTTAACTCTGGAGCAAGCCGCCTGGGTAACCAACAAGGATATTGCCGACTATCTGGGCGGTCTGCCCGAACAGAAGATGCACTGCTCGGTTATGGGCAGAGAAGCCCTTGAGGCGGCAATTGAAAATTACCGAGGCGGCGGCAAGAAAAAACATGAGCTTGAAGGTAATGTTATCTGCACCTGTTTTGGCGTAACCGATAAGGAAATCGCCAGAGTAATACGCGAGAACAATCTTACAACGGTTGAAGAGGTTACGAATTACTGCAAGGCGGGCGGCGGCTGCGGAGGATGCCAGGGCGAAATTGAAAAAATGATAGAAAAGGTACAGCCAGATGAAATAAAACAGGCCCCTGTAACAGTATCTCGACGAGCCGGCAAACTTACCAATATTCAAAAGATACAGTTAATCCAGCAGACAATAAATGAGCAAATCAGGCCGGCCCTGCGAGCTCACGGAGGCAATATCGAACTAATCGACGTTGAAGGAGATAAAGTTATCGTCGCGTTTAGAGGGATGTGTGCCCAATGTAAACTTACGGACTTTACAATGAAAGATGTGGTCGAGGCCAAACTAAGGGAATTCGTCTCCGAGAAGCTTTTTGTCGAAGAAGACAAAGAATCTGCACAGCAGCCCCACAATCACAGGGAATAAGTAATGAAGACTATATATTTTGACAACAACGCCACGACAAAAGTAGCTGAACAGGTGTTCGAAGAAATGAAGCCGTTGTTCTGTGAGCTTTACGGCAATCCTTCGAGTATGCACACATTCGGCGGACAGATGGGCCGCAGAATCGGTCAGGCGCGTGAGCAGGTGGCCGGCCTGTTGGCTTCTGAGCCGAGCGAGATTATATTTACCAGCGGCGGCACCGAAAGTGACAACACCGCTATCAAAGGTACATTGGCTGCGCTGCCACACAGACGCAAAATCATAACTACAAGAGTTGAGCATCCTGCTGTGTTGACGGTTTGCCGCGAGCTGGAAAATCATGGCTATACGGTTGTGGAGATAGCAGTGGATAAATATGGTCGGCTTGACCTTGTGGAACTCGAAGAACAAGTTGACGATGATACCGCTTTGGTTACGATAATGTATGCAAACAATGAGACCGGCGTTGTATTTCCAATTGATAAAATCGCCGAATTAGCTGCTGATAGGGGGGTGATATTCCACACCGATGCAGTGCAGGCGATTGGCAAGATACCGCTTAACCTATCGAAAAGCAATATCGATTTGCTCAGTCTCTCCGGCCATAAACTGCACGCCCCGAAGGGCGTAGGCGTTCTATACGTCCGCAAGGGGACACGGCTGTCGCCGTTTATGTTAGGCGGCCATCAGGAAGCAGGTAGAAGGGCCGGCACTGAAAATACGCCGGGAATTGTCGGCCTCGGTAAAGCGTGCGAATTAGCGGCTGAGAATATTAAGCAGGAGAATAGCAAAGTCAAATACCTGCGGGATAAGCTCGAGCGCGCGATATTAGAAAAGTGCCCTGATTCCCGGCTCAACGGCGATAAGGAAAATCGCCTGCCAAATACGACTAATATCAGCTTCGAGTATATCGAGGGCGAAGCGATTCTGCTTATGTTAGATAAATACGGCATCTGCGCCAGCAGCGGCTCGGCCTGCACTTCCGGTTCATTAGAACCCAGCCACGTATTACGTGCGATGGGCATACCGTTCACCGCCGCCCACGGCTCAATCCGATTCAGCTTAAGCAGATACAATACCGAAGAAGAGGTGGATTACACAATCGAAAAAATGCCACCAATCGTAAACCAGCTCCGCAAACTATCACCTTTTGTAGCCGATGCGCCAAAATAAAATGAGGCAACATCCATCGTGCCGACAGCACCAGCCTGCTCACCCATTCTAAAAGTATTGTTTTTTTGGTTGATAATAGTTCCACCATCCAGATTCACATGAACTGAGGAAGTCCTCCGACGAGATATGATTTACGCTCCACGAAATGCGAAAAAATGGAGACGAAGGGAATCGAACCCTCATTCCCGCGATGCGACCGCGGTGTGCTCCCGTTACACCACGTCCCCGAAATTATCCTTTTTTAACTATTTTACAGTATCGTCTCCGAAATTCAATATGTTTTTAAGAATATCTAACAAAAAGACAGAATGCTGAAAAGAATGCAGTATTAAGCTACTGCTTGTCTTTCGGGCGGGGCTATGGATCATAATCAGGATTGAGTTCGGTGGGGACCGGAGCATTTACCTTTTTTCGCCAGGTGAGCATCAATTTATGGAGTTCGGTGGTTTTTTCCGGCATTTTCATGGCGAGGTTTTTCTGCTCAGCTATATCGTCCCTGAGGTTGTAAAGCTCCAGGGCGCCATCTTCAAAATACTCGATGAGCTTGAAGTTGCCCAAGCGTACAGCCGCACCTGGACGCGTCCTAAAATAAGGGTCCCTGGCACCTTCGGCTTTTCCCTGGAGGTAAGCGGGGAAATGCCAGAAGATAGCGCGTTTGTTGAATTTAGAATATTGAATATCGAATGTAGGATTTCCTTTATTTAGGAGGGCGACAATGCTTTGGCCATCAAGGATGTGGCCTTTTGGTTTTTTGACACCGGCCATTTCCAAAATAGTTGGGTAGAAATCAGTTCCGATGACCGGGGCATCGCATTTGCTGCCCGGCGCTGTCCTTCCGGGCCAACGAACGAACATCGGCTCACGAATTCCGCCCTCGTACAGCATTCCCTTACCGCCGCGGAGGGGCTGGTTTGAAGTTATACCCTTAACACCGCCGTTGTCAGAAAAGAAAAAAATAACGGTGTTGTCGGTAAGGCCCAGCTCATCGAGTTTTTCCATGATACGCCCAACACCCTGGTCGGTGCTCTCAATCATAGCGGCATATTTCGGATTGTTCTGTCCGTTAGAACTCGGTTTTTTCTTATACTTATTGATTAACTCCGGTTTGGCGTGCAGGGGCGTGTGAACGGCATAATGCGGCAGATAGAGAAAGAAGGGCTTGTCCTTGTTCGCCTCAATAAAATTCAATGCCTCGTCTGTGAGCCTATCGGTGAGGTATTCACCCGGTGGACCATCGGGAAGCTCGGGATTGTTGTAGGGGACAAAATATCCCTTTACGGGATGGCCTGCGCTGTAGCCGCCGACATTAACATCGAAGCCCTGGCCTATGGGACCGAACTGCGGGTCGTTACCAAGATGCCACTTACCAATACTGGCACTAACGTAACCGGCCGGCTTGATAGCTTCAGCAATGGTTACAATGTTTGAATCAAGAACTGTGGTATTGGTTATCGGGATAAGTTTCCTTAACTTCGAGGGGCCTCGACTTGAAGTGTTAACGGTATAAACACCATGCCTGGGACCGTACTGACCCGATAGCAGGCAAGCCCGTGACGGGGCGCAGTTAGGGGCATTAGCATAGGCATTTGTGAAGATCATTGCCTGGCGGGCGAGCCTGTCAATATTTGGGGTCTCGTAATACTGACTACCCATAAAGCCAACGTCTCGCCAGCCCATGTCATCGATGAAGATGAAAACAATGTTCGGGCGTTTTCGGCCTATACGGCCTTGTGCAGAGCTGCTGGAGGAAATACAGCCGGCTGCTGCAACAGCACAATTCGACAGCGCAAATCCTTTCGCGGCTGCGGCACAACCCTTCAAAAAATCACGACGGTTCATAATAATCTCTTACAGTTTTCTGTGTATTGCTTTTTTCCTTCGGGGCAAAGGGACCTATTTAGTATCCGCAACAATCACTATTTAAACTCAATGAGTGTTTGGGGCCTCCCAGCCGGCCAGTTCGCCCTTCGGTTCGGCAAGGGCACCGCCGGGGGGCACCTCCATACTCAGCGCCCAGTAAATACCGTTCATAAGCAGACGTCGCACTGAATATTCCTCAAAATCTTTCGGATGGCCTAATGTTGTAAAGAACACCCGGGCGCCCTTGTAGGTCTTGGTCCATGCCACGGGCTGAGTCAGCGGGTATTTGTTCTGGTTTTTGGCCTTGTTCGAATTGATGGCCTTGCCCATCAACAACGGCTGACAGTCGCCAACCAATGGAGTTACATGGTACAACCATGAGCTGCAGGGAAATGACCCATATATTCCTTTGAGAATCGGGTGCTTAGCCATCGTGGGAATGATGGAAACCTCGGTACTGGATTTGTGTCCGTGGTGGGTAATCCACTTCTGCCCGAATACCTCGCGCCCGAAACCATCGTTGTACTTTGCGTTTTCGTGCCCTTCGGAATAGCGAAAAGCATGTGTGCTGGTGCGCAGGCCGACGATGGGTTTGCCCAAATTGACGTAGTCGAGAATCAGCTTTAGTTGCTCATCGGGCAGTGCTCGAAAGCGCATGAAGAACACCGCCAGGTCCGCCGTATTCAGTGCCTCCAGTCCCTCGATGTTTTTCTGATACTTCGGGTTGCGCTCGCCGCTTTCCGGGTCAACGGCATAGAGCACCGTGCATTTGAATTGCCTTTTGCGTCCAAGCAGTTGCGCCATGAACGGCATTGTAATCTCGGAGCGGTACTCGTCGTCGCCGGTAACGAACACGATGTGAGGCGTTTTCGCCCTGGCGGCCCGGCCCACATCCGAGGCCAAGCCGGCAGTAAGCCCGGCAGCCCCCAGAATCCCAATAAATTCTCTTCGCGATAAATCATTACTCATTGTCTTAAACCTCCTTACTCAGCCATAAAGGCCGACCGAAAGTAAACTACTACCGCAGCGGATGAGACATTAGTCTTACAAAACTACTGGTCTGTAACACGATAAATGTGCGGCTCCTTCGCAATGACATTGTTGGTCATTTTGTTAGACTTCTCTATCATTTTATAGCAAAAACTTAGAACTGCCATTTTTCATAGCACACTATCTTTTCTATCGGCTCGCGGCTCGGCTGTTTCGGGCTGTCAGCCGGATAACCAATAGTCATCAACTCTATTATTGCTATATCGTCAGGAATGCCTAATATTGTTCTGACTTTTTCCGTATAGAACGACCCAATCCAGCACGTCCCCAATCCTAACTCCGCCGCCTGCAAGGCGATATGCTCAAGTGCGATGGCTATGTCAATAGGTCCAATCGCCTGGCCGCATCGCATCACATCATCGCTGTTGCTGCAAGCGGCTATGATAGCGCCCGCCTTCTCAAAAACCTCCGGTCTGTTAGTGGTCTCGGCAACCTGATGTTTGGTTTCTTTATCCGTTACAATTACAAAACGCCAATCCTGCGTATTCTTGGCCGAAGGCGCCAACCGAGCCGCCTCGAAAAGAATGTCGAGTTTTTCCTGCTCTACGGGTCTTTCCTGATATGACCGGCAGGAATATCTTCTACGAATAACTTCAAGTAATGTCATAAGAACACCTCAAAATTGTATTGCCATCGTGGCTGGACATATAAAATATCTACAGAATAAACACTCACCTGCCGAGAATATAAAATATAAACAATCTTGACGTAAGGGCTAAAGATTTGTATTCTTTATAATCAAATCCGGGGCGATTAGCTCAGTTGGCTAGAGCGCCTGCTTTACACGCAGGAGGTCACAGGTTCAAGTCCTGTATCGCCCATTCGTAACCCCTTTTTCATAAAGGGTTATTTTAATGCCCTAATGCAATCTGAGCAAAAAAGCTCGCCTGATTCAATTCTAACTAACTGCTCTTCTGGAGAATCTTTCTTGCCGCAACCGTCGCAGATTCGACTTTTTCCTGAAACAGCCCGAATTTCGGTCTGAGCTGCTTGAGTTTTGAAACCAGGCCCTGCTTCGGTCTCGACTTCAAAGCCGGCTCTTTTTTCAGCTTCGGCCTCGGCCCCATCTTTGGCCCTGCGTCTTGCCTGGTTTTCAGCTTTTAACTTTTCCTCTACCTCAGCCCTTGCTTTTGCTTCGGCATTTCTCTCTTCTTTGGCTTTGGCTATAGCCTTGAGATAGCCCTTTTTTTCAGCTTTTGCCTTCGCTTTGGCCGCTGCTTTCGCTTCAGCTTCGGCTATTCTCTCGGCTCTGGCACCAGTTACTGCTTTCAACTCGGCTTCATAGGCAGCTCTTTTTTTATATTCGATTTCTGCCCTATTTTCGACAGTGCGTCTTACTTGGGTTTCGGCTTTTAACTTTTCCTCTGCCTCGGCTCTTGTCTGGGTCTGGTCTTGAAGTTTCCTTTCTGCCTCGGCTATCGCCTCTGCATAGGATATCGCTTTCTCATGGGCCTCAGATTCGGCTCTGGCTTGCGCTTCAGCCCTTGCCTTGGCTTCTGCTTCAAACCTGGCCATTAACTCTCCACAGACCCTTGCCTTTTCTTCCAGTTCGGTTTTCGCTTCCTGCTCAACTCCGGCTCTGGCCTGGGCTTCTGAATCGGCTCTGGCCTGGGCTTCAGCTTTGGCCTTTTCTTCCGCTTCCGCTCTCGCTTGGGCTTTCGCCCTTTCTTGTGCCTCGGCTGCAGCCCTCTCCTCAGCCCTGCGTTTTGCTTGGGTTTCGGCTTTTAACTTTTCCTCCGCCTCTGCCCTTGCCTGAGTCTGGGCTTGAAGTTTCCTTTCTGTCTCGGCTATTGTCTCAGCATAAGACCTCGCTTTCTCCTGGGCATCAGTTCTGGCTTGTCTTTCAACTCCGGCCCTCTCTTCGGATTCAGCCCTTGCCTTGGCTTCTGCTTCAAACCTGGCTAATAACTCTCCACAGACTCTTGCCTTGGCTTCCAGCTCAGTTTTCGCTTCTTGCTCAGCTCTGGCTCTGGCCTGGGCTTCTGAATCGGCTCTGGCCTGGGCTTCAGCTTTGGCCTTTTCTTCCGCTTCCGCTCTGGCTTGAGTTTTCGCCCTTTCTTGTGCTTCGGCTGCTGCCTTGGCCTCAGCCCTGCGTTTTGCTTCGGTTTCGGCTTTTAACTTTTCCTCTGCCTCGGCTCTTGCCTGAGTCTGGGCTTGAAGTTTCCTTTCTGTTTCGGCTATTGCCCGATTCTGGTCTTCTAGTTTCCTTTCTGTCTCGGTTATTGCCTCAGCATAGGACTTCGCTTTGTCCTCCACCTCGGATCTGGCTTGGCTTTCAACTCTGGCTCTGGCCTCGGATTCAGCCCTGGCCTTGGCTTCTGCTTCAGCCCTGGCCATTAACTCTCCACAGGTCCTTGCCTTGGCTTCCAGTTCGGTTCTCGCTTCTCTTTCAGCTCTGGCTCTGGCCTGGGCTTCTGAATCGGCTCTGGCCTGGGCTTCAGCTTTGGCCTTTTCCTCCGCCTCCGCTCTGGCTTGAGCTTTCGCCCTTTCTTGTGCTTCGGCTGCCGCCATCTCTTCGGCCCTGTGTCTTGCTTGGGTTTCGGCTTTTAACTCTTCCTCTGCCTCGGCTCTTGCTTTTGCTTCGGCCTTTCTCTGCTCTTCGGTTTTGGCTTTAGCCTTGAGATAACCCTCTCTTTCAGCTTTTGCCTTCGCTTTGGCTGCTGCCTTCGCTTCAGCCTTGTCTATTCTCCTAGCTCTGGCATTAGTTACTGCTTTCAACTCGGCTTCAAAGCGGGCTCTCTTTTCAGCTTCGGCCTGGGTCTCATCTTCGGCCCTGCGTCTTTCTTTGGTTTCGGCTTTTAACTTTTCTTCTGCCTCGGCTCTTGCCTGAGTCTGGGCTTGGGCTCTTTCTTGAGCTTTCGCTCTTTCTTGTGCTTCGGCTGCTGCCATCTCTTCGGCCCTGTGTCTTGCTTGGGTTTCGGCTTTTAACTTTTCTTCTGCCTCGGCTCTTGCCTGAGTCTGGGCTTGAAGTTTCCTTTCTGTCTCGGCTATTTCCTCAGCATAGGACCTCGCATTCTCCTGTGCCTTAGATATTGCTTCTCTTTCGATTCTGGCTCTGGCCTCGGCTTGGGCCCTGGCTCTGGCTTGGGCTTCATCTTTGGCCTTTGCCTCGGCTTGGGCCCTCGCTTGAGCTTTCGCCATTTCTTGGGCTTGCGCCTTTAGCTTTTGCTCTGTTTCGGTTAGTGCCTCGCCGTATGACCTGGCTTTCTGCTCTGCCTCACTTCTGGCCCTGGCTTCAATTTTTGCTTTTTCCTCGGCTCTTGCTGCAGCCTCAATGTAGGCTTTCACTTTCTCTTCAGCCTTAGATTTCGCTTCTCTTTCAGCCCTGGCTGCTGCCTCCGCTTTCGCCCTGGCTTTGTCTTCGGCCCTCAACTTTTCTTCTACTTCGGCCAATGTGTCGGCATAGGCTCTTTTTTCAGCTTTTGTTTTGGCCTCGGTCTCAGCTTTCTTTTTGGCTTCGGCCCTGGCTTTTGCTTTGGCTTCAGCCTTGGCCTTTCTTTTCATTTCTGCTTTTGTTTTTTTGTCAGCCCTGGCTTTTGCCTTGGCCTTATGCTTATTAAAACAAGGAGTTAACATATGGTGAGGCCAATGTTTTTCTCCGCATATTTTACATGTTGGTACGAATTTCTCATCTCCGGAACCGTTGGTCTTTTCCGTCATTTCCGAACCTCCTTGCTAATTCTGCTAAACTACACTGTCATCAATATAGCACAAAGCTTAGTACACAATTGGCATATTGCCAAGCTAAAAACTTATACAAGATAGGTCAGCACTCGCAAAATTATCAAAAATTGTCTGTCTGCTACCATTGGCCCCTGCATGGCCTGGCTCTGAGCGACGGTGTTCTCAGGAAAGTCTAACGGGAAAAGGCGCTGAAGATTCTTGGGAGTCAAAGGGCCAGTAAAGGGACTTCGGGACCATAATATGGCACAAACGTTTGTGGATTCCCGCTTTGTACGTGTTTAGCCATGTGTGGCTTAAATGGCCATCCCCAAGCTTGGACTCCGCTTTGCTGGAGTCCTGCGCTTGAGGCTGCCACACATTCTTTATTAATTTTATTGGGTGGCAGCCTCAAAGCCGAAGGCTTTGGGGATGGTTTTTCCCTGGCTAAACACATACCCCGCTTTCGCGGGAATGACAAGTTACAAATTCAAGCTTGACACAATACTAAGATATCCTCAACTATCAGACTTTGTCTAACTGTTCAGGATGTTATTTCTTAGGAATCGGCTCCAGATAGACGTTGCGAAACTCGATAGGGCTGCCTTCACTTTGCAGGCAGATTGGGCCGTGTGAAGGATTAGTATCGGTGCCCTTGTTCTGAAGCAGGCCATTGACGAAAAGCGTAACCGTACTGCCGTCACAGACAATATCATAAGAGTTCCACTCTCCAGGGGGTTTCTCGTTCGAGGGATGCTTCTTCTTAGCGTTGGCGTAGTCCTTTGGTCCTATTTGCTGACCGTCAACTTTAATCATTGAATGGTTCAGCAACCAGAAATCCCCGGCGTTTTTATGCATCAGTTGCGCCTCCACACACTTGGGCCAGAGACGATCGATACCTGCGCAGTGCAGCAGCACACCGCTATTTGTCGGCTCGTCCGGCCAGCGCCATTCGAGGTGCAGTTTGTAGTTTGCGTAGCTTTCGACCGTGCGGATATAGCCATTGGGTTTGCCTTCGCAGCGAATAACGCCGTTACGAACCGACCAAACTTTATCGACGGTCCACTTCTTCTCGGCGTCGGGTTTATCATCGGGGATGAAGCGAACCCAGCCGTCGAGGTCTTTGCCGTTGAACAGAACAGTTTTCTTATTTGGTTTGACCGGCCAGGGCTTGTCTATCGCAGGCTCGATGTATATGTTTCTAAATTCGATCGGAACGCCTTCGCTCTGGAGGCATATTTTTCCTTCTTTCACCGAGCAGTCGGATGCCTCGTTCATAAGTTTGCCATTCACGTAAGGCCGAACGGTCCCGCCAACACACCACACCTCATAGACATTCCACTGCCCGGGTTTTTTTTCGTTGTGCTGACCATACTTGATAACCCTTCTGCCCCTGACACGATGCCCACCGGCCTTTTGCTCGTTGAACTCCACGCCACCTATTTCGAAGTAATCGCCCTGGTTTTGATACATACCCTGGCACTCAAGGCTTTTGGGCCACACGCGGTCTTCGCCGACCATGTGGACAAGAATCCCGTTGTTCCCGGTTAGACCCGGCCAGCGGTACTCAAGGTGAAACTTGTAGTTCTTGTACGGCTTGGCTGTACGAATGTAGCCGGCCGGCTTACCCGAACAAGCAAGAACGCCATTCGGCTTGATTGTCCAGGTCTCATCCACGTTGCCCTGACCCTTTCTCAGATACCGAACCCAGTCGTCAAAGCTCTTGCCGTCGAAGAGCACGACCTTTTCCTTTGGCTCGATCGCCTCGGCGGCACTACATATTTGGGGAGATGACAGTACAATGGCCCACGTTACAGCGAGCAATAACACAATGCGGTTCATTTTTTTGCTCCTTTCTTGGTGATTTCTTTGTTAATCTCAATTATTATCCTTACCATACATAAAAATATGAGCCAGGGCGTTTGATATGCGTATCAAACGCCTTGGCAAGCTCAAGTCGATAATGATCTCAGTCAATCCACCTTGAACCACTCTTCAGTCAGTGAATTATCCTTTAACCAGTTTTCCTCCAGCAATGCCATATCAGCTTCATCAACCCGGCAGTCCCCATTGAGGTCCCCTACCAAGGGCACATAGTCCGGCAGTGACTGGGCTGCTTGGCAACTGTCGTTATACACGTTGATTGTGACCGTGTCCGAACCGGAGTATTCACCATCAAAGGCCTCTAACTGCAAGACATACTCGCCCAGGGCTGTTAAGGTAATACTCGTATCCTCGGCAGTCGCTGTCTCTATAACAGCAGCCCCTTCATTGGGTTCACTAATCACCGTCCACTGCACAGTGTAGGGACTTATCGCACCATCGTCAGTGACGGTCGCGTCCAGATTCCCTATCCTGAGACCCCCTTCCAGCCAGGTCACTATATCCGCGCCGGCGTCCACTTCGGGAGGCACATTATCCGCAAAAAAACTAAAGATAGGACCAATGACCGGAACGGCAGAGCTGTCAACATAGGCATCGACGGCCCAATAGTACCGTGTCTTTGGTTTGGTTTGCACGACAACGGAAGTCACGTTCTGCTTGTTAACAACCTGGATGGCTGCCGGGTCGGTAAACTGTTCCAGCAATTGCAAGTCGTCGGTAAAGTAAACGTCAACAGGTACCGGCTGACCAGGCACACACGGATCAGGCAAAGTCCAACTCAGCTCCACCTCGCCGGATGATACTGAACCACCGTCAACCGGATTCGGATTAAGCAGTGAGGTAGCCGTCAACGTAGTTTGGCCTTCATTCGTGACGTCATAATCCAGGTGCAGCGTGCATTGGCCGTCATAGGCGGTAATCCAGCCGTTGTCGATGTAGGTTTGAATTGTTGTGGTATCATCACCGGAAAGGATCAGTGTGCCTACGGTAATATCCATTGAACCGGAGGCGGAGGTTATGCGGAGATCGGATGCATTGATAGTGCCGCCGTAGAGGCTCACCGAGCCGGTGCCGGTCTGGCCGGGTATCACCAGGTTGCCACTTAGCTCGATAGTACCGCCTGTCATATTGAGCGTACCGATGCCACTCCAGCCGATCTGCAATCCTCCGGTGGAAAATAAGCCGCCACTCATATTCAGGATGCCATGGCCGGAGGAATTATCCACACCGATGTAGGCCCCATCTGCCGAAAGTGATCCACCGCTAATATCCAGGTTTGTGGTGACGCTGGAGTTGCCGACCCTCAGTGTAGCGCATTGGGCGATAATACCAGCCTGGATCTCGCAATGTGTGTCATCCGGATTATCGATTGAAACGCTATCGGCGCTGGTCGGGACGGTATCGGGACTCCAGTTGGCTGTTGTACTCCAGAGATGGTCGGTCCCACCGTCGTCCCAGAATATAATCGCCGAGGCACTGTCGAACAGAACCAGCGGCAGAACAAGAGAAATCAAACATGTAATTTTCCTAAGCATTGTATTTCTCCTTCGAAATCGTTGTTTAGTTTTCGTAACAAGGGAAATTAGAAGTAACAATTTTTAAACATAATAGCCCTCCTTCAAAAAAGAGAGTTAATATAAAAACGACTAATAACGCTTTTTGCCTTCACTACGTTATCTGTTCTATAATTACCAAATTAGCTGCTTCCCGTCAAGGATAATCTCTGGATTGTGCCTGTGCAATGACTTTTTAATAAAAACGTGCAGAAATGCGGCAATGGTAAGGGAATATGGATACATACGCTTCTAACAGGCATATTGGAGGGTCGTTTTTTTACCTACGAGCTACAGATGCATTCACTACTGACCATCACACCGATATGGAACGGCCATTGTCAAATCCAGAACGGGGCACCGGCTAATGAAAGGCAACAAATTGCTGTACTCCCAAGCCTAATTTGGTATATTTATTACTTAGCAGAAGTAGTAGTTTTAAGGAGTGAATATCATGTTTGTTCGACGCTTGATACCCTTTTCTATCTATTGTTTTGTGCTGTTGGCATCTTTGAGGGTGGCTATTGCAGAACAAATCCAAATGCGCAAGATACCGGTAGCAAAAGGCGTAGCATCACATCCGGTGAATGGTGGTCATTGTTTAATTTCGGACGGCGAATATCAGTACATCGCTTTCTATGACGGTGAACACCAGATGACCGTGGGAAAACGAAAACTGAGCGAGACAGAATGGGACTTAGTTAAGCTGCCGGAACGGGTTGGATGGGACACGCATAACCGGGTTGTATTGTTTCAGGACCGAAAAGGACATCTTCACATTACAGGCAATATGCACTGCGCGCCCCTGCGGTATTATCGAACCAAGGCCCCTGCGGATATACATACGTTCGGAGCGATTCACAGGTGGACCGGCGATTATGAAGACAGAGTTACATATCCTACCCTGCTGAAACTTCGCGATGGCTCAATTCACATCATGTACCGGCACGGAGGCAGTGGAAACGGGATGCGAATCCTGGTCCATTATGACGAACAGACCCAACAATGGACAAAGACGGTACCAGTTTTGACCAATGGGCGTAACCGGAATCCAACCTGCAACGCCTATCCGTTTGGTGGTATTTTAGAAGACAAAAACGGGGTCTGGCATATTGCCTGGTGTTGGCGGGAAACTCCGGATGTCGTAACCAATTTTGATGTTTGCTACGCCAAAAGCCTCGACCGTGGATTCTCGTGGAAGAGCTGGGATGGACGCGATTTGGAATTACCTATAACACCGGAAAATGCTCATGTAGTCGAGCCTATCGGGCAGAAAAATGGACTAATCAATGTGGGAACCTTGGTTGTGGACGGCAAAGGAAGGCCCTATATCGGCTATACGCGCTTTGATGAGAACGGCCACAATCAAATCTATATCGCTACGCCGGCTGACCCCGTTAGAGGCCGCCACGACAAAAAATCCTCTGGCGGGACCTCGCAAAACGTCTCTAACGGGGTTGACGGCAAGTGGAAAATCATTCAGTTGACCGACTGGAAACATCGTTTTTATTTTCACAGTAGAGGCACGATTCCACAGTATCCTCCTATTCCCAGGGTTTCAATCACGAAAGAGCAGAAAATTTTGGTTACCTATAGCTACGCCTATGCAAAACTTAGGAAAGGACAGTTAACTCTCACGAGAGAGCAGTTGTTAACTATGAAACCAGGCCAATATTCTTTTCGGAAAGCCGATGACAATCGTCAGAATATACCGCATATTCGTGCCGTCAACCGCGGGCCGTTGCCACCGGGCCTTACACATTATATGCAGCAGGAAGCAGACTCACCCAACCGGGACCGCAAGCCGGAAAATCCAAAAGAACCCACGATGATTTACGTGGTTGAGGTCAAGAACAAGAGATGACCATTTTTCTATGAAAATTGAGGACCGTCAGTAGCGGGTCAGTTTGGACTATTCGATCTGCTCAGTCCCATTTATTCTTTGGCTCCGTGCTTACGAAGAAGTTCGACGATTTCGGTATGACCTCGATCATCTGCGATGTCCAGTGGTGTCCGACTCCATTTGTTCTTTGCATTCACATCGGCGCCCTTGGTGATAAGTAGTTCCACAGTATCTCTGCGGCCCTGACGGGCTGACAAATGAAGGGGCGTCTGTCCGTTCACGTCTCTGCTATTTACATCAGCACCTTTATCAATCAGCAGTGCTGCCATATCCTTTCGGCCCATCATAGCCGCCACGTGCAAGGCAGTTTGGTCCGACCTGGCCTTAGCATCAATATCGGCGCCCATCGCAACAAGAAGCTCTACAACATCCCTGTGGCCTCGCAGGGCTTCACTATATAGCGGTGTTTGGCGATACGCTCAGTCTTGATAATCTGCCCTATCTCAGTTTTTAAGCAAAGCGTTGATTTGACGGATAGTTAATGAGCAGAGCAAAGAACTTTGAAAAAACCGTCATTCCGAGCGAGGCGTAGTCGAGACGAGGAATCTTATCAACCGATTTGAGAAAGGCGATACAATGAAAAAGTTGTTGTTGAGTATTTTTCTGGTGACGTTTAGTTGTCTGAGTATTGTTACCGCCAAGGAGGATAGCTTGATATCGGATTAGAGCCTGTGGGTGGCACCCTCAAACTTGTTTGGGGGTGTCGAAAATCCGATGGCAACCATTCCCCTGTCTCGACTTGGCTTCGCCAAGCGAGCCAGGGCGGGCAAGCTCATCCCGAATTTTCGGGACTCGCTTGAGGCTGCTTCGTAACTCGTATGAATCCCCTCCCTTATACAGTCAAGAGATAAAGATGGCGGCTTAATACTATGTTGGACATAGCTGTTTTATGGCGAAGGTGCCGACCGTTTTGAGAAGCAAACGCATGATTAAGGCCACACATAGATTCTCACGATGCAAAATCAGGATTTAATGCCAACCGGAGTTTCCCATATACATGATTTAGCAGTCTAAGCTACTGTTACTGGCGATCCTTCTTTTGAGCCGAATTCTTTCTGTGGCTAGTCACCTGTCGGATTTCGAGCCAGAATCTTTGTAGCGTTCGAGCTTGCGGTAGTCCATAATTGGAGTATTCTGCGGCAAGCGTATCCTGTTGAGGTCAATGACCTCGCCGTCAGTGTAAAGCGTCAACGTAACGCGAGCGTGCTGGGCGAGGTAGAAGCCGCGTTGTAGCACCCAACTGTTAGGATCGGTTGTCCACTTGCCAGTCGAGTCTTTCCCCACGAGCATGGGGAGGACACCATCGGTCAGCAGGGGCTCGATGTCCGGGGTCCAGTCAGCGAAGTGGGCATACCGGCCATCAGGCATCTCTTGATAGGATCCTGCCGCCGGACAATGGATAGTCACCTGAGGTTTCGTGTAACGTACGCGTCTGTCGTTAGGATCCGTACGAGGTAGGTCAACGGTGCGCAACATTAGTGGTGCTCCCTTGCTCTTGAGCTTCAGCAGGGACGGCCAGACACCTTCAAATTCATCTCGTGTCTCAAACTCGATGTAGTAGTATGTCGCCTGGGAGCTAGTGCTGAAGTAGCCGGTGGTGGCTCTTGTTCGGAAAGGCTCCAGCGTCGCTGGCCAATTGCCTGGCCAATGACCGCCTTTGCGCAGTATCATCGCTCCGAAGCTACATGCTGCTGTCAATAGTAGGATGGATAGGCTCAAAAACGATATAATTGGATGGCGACGGATCATAATATATTCTCCCAACATTGCTTTTCCCCTGATCCTGGACTTCGTTCACGCGACCAAGATCTTCTTCCACTACCGGAATTTCCTGTATACACTCCACTGAAATACTTCTGCACACTTTAAGTCTCACAATAACGTATTTTCATCTCAATGTCAACAATATTCCGGCTCAAACTTCGGGATTTTTTGAGAACCCTGTTCGGGGGGATTCAATTCAAGACGCACCCCCTCTTAATGACGATACCCTTGCGGGATGCCTCTCAATATTAGAAAGGTGTTGCAAAAAATGTGAATCTTGATACTATAATGCAATAAGGATGAACCTCATGCTATATTGTGTTTTTTATCTCAGGTCTCGGCAAATCTTGTTCGGGACAATACTATAAAAAAGGAGTACAATAATGAAAAGACTAATAGCGTTTTTACTTGTATCTGTCATAGCGTATATTTCGCTCCCGGGTATGTCACTCGCTGCGGGCGAAGACTGGGAGTACCTCTTTGACGGTAAAACACTCAACGGCTGGGTCCAGCGCAACGGTCAGGCAAAGTACACCGCCGAAGACAGAATGATCATCGGAACCACGGTTCTCAATACGCCTAACAGTTTTCTCTGCACCGAGAAAATGTACACCGATTTCATTCTGGAACTGGAGTTCCTTGTCGAACCCGGGATGAATTCCGGTATTCAGATTCGCAGTCACAGCTTCGAGCACTACAGAAACTACCGCGTCCACGGCTATCAGGTCGAGATCGACACCTCATCCCGGGCGTGGAGTGGCGGTATCTATGACGAGGCCCGCCGGGGTTGGCTCTATCCCCTCAAAGATAAACCCGAAGCGCAAAAAGCCTTCAAGCTGGAGCAATGGAATCACTACCGCATCGAGGCCATTGGCCAGAGGATACGAACCTGGGTCAACGGTGTGCCCGCCGCCGACCTGAAAGACGATATGACCTCCACCGGCTTTATCGCCTTGCAGGTCCACGGTTCCAAAGTGGCAGGCAAAAATATCAAATGGCGCAATATCCGCATCCAGGACCTCAGCAAAGGCAGTAAGAGAATTCTGAAGGCTCTGATAGTTGACGGCCAGAACAACCATAATTGGAAAGGCACCACGCCCGTTCTCAAGAGCTTGCTGGAAGAAAGCGGCCTGTTTGCGGTGGACGTGGCGACCTCGCCCGCTAAAAAACGGTCGATGGACACGTTCAGGCCGAGTTTTGCAAAGTACGATGTTATTGTCTCGAACTATACCGGCGCAGACTGGCCCAAACAAACCCAGGATGCACTGATTGAGTATATGAAAAACGGCGGCGGTTTGGTTATCTACCACGCCGCAAACAACGCATTTCCCAGGTGGAAGGAATGGAACGAAATGATAGCGATCGGCGGATGGGGCGGCCGAGACGAGAAGTCCGGGCCGATGGTTCGTTACCGCGATGGCAAAATCGTCCTCGATAACTCTCCCGGTCGGGGTGGAACCCACGGCCCTCAGCACGAATTCCAAATCATTAACAGGGACCATCATCATTCTATTACCGCAGGACTTCCCGAAAAATGGATGCATGTAAAGGATGAACTCTACAGCCAACTCCGAGGCCCGGCAAAGAATATGAAGGTTCTCGCAACCGCCTACGCCGACCCGGCAAAAAAGGGCACTGGCGAACACGAGCCAATCCTGTTCACTGTGCGGTATGGCAAAGGAAGAATTTTCCATACGGTCCTCGGTCATAATACCGAACAACTGCGCTGTGTTGGATTTATCGTAATCTTCCTGCGTGGTACCGAGTGGGCCGCCACCGGGCGAGTGACCCAGGTGGAAGTCCCTGCGGACTTCCCCACCGCCGATGAGGTCAGTCTCCGGGCAAAACCCTCGGCTGACTAAGACGCTATCGAAGATTATGACTTCGGCAAGACTCCTTAAGGCTCTGGAATAACCGAGAACAACCTTCGCCGGAAGGGTGTGACAAATTTTTCTGGCGCTCAAAATAGGTAATCTGTAGAATGTAGGAAATATAGTTTTTATTTCATTAACCACATTCTATAGGAGATAGTTATGGACAAGATGAATTTGCCGGTAATTGAC
>Ga0209979_1000543_pt1 | contig 50631 bp, 61 predicted proteins | sample AnhtaG_FD_183114 | JGI IMG/M metagenome (GOLD analysis project Ga0209979, IMG submission 183114) | Deep subsurface microbial communities from Anholt, Denmark to uncover new lineages of life (NeLLi) - Anholt_01485 metaG (SPAdes) (version 2) | ecosystem: Environmental > Aquatic > Marine > Oceanic... | reverse complement strand
GCTATCGGTAGGGAAAAAGGTGAGGTAGAAAAGGACGAAGAGGGACTAAAGACAGCTTGGAACTTCGGTAAGAATATAGCCTTCCTGGTGAAGTAATTGAGAAATTAAGGACTTGAAGCAGTTAAACCATAAGCCAAATTGTTCAGCCGAGTTTCTATTGAAAGCTTTAGCCAAACTCCGGGTGTGCTGCTCTCACCGGGTCTTGCCACGCCTCTTCTTCAACTTTCCCCTTGTCAGTCAATCTGTAAAACACTCTCTCCTCCAAGAAGTCGTAAATAGCTGGCTCCCGCCTGTCAACGCGCTCTATGAGTTTCAGTATCAGGAACCAATGGAAATATCTTGAGAAACTGGAGTAGTTAGGTCTCCTGAAGGGCTTTTCCCCTATCTCAATCCTTTCCTTGTTGAGACGCTCTAGCTCCTCGCTCAGAGCATAATAAATGTCGGCACAACAGGCTTCCACATGCTTTTCAAAATACTTTTTTGTAAACAAGCCAGGCCTATACAGACTGGCTCCTCGTCCCCAGAAGCCGGTTATTTGCGGGGGATTCTTGGGTTTCCGCTCCCTGGTTGGCTGTTTTCGGGACTTTTTAATCCGTGGTCTTCTTTCCTTCATCTCCTTTGCTTTCCCATAGTTTTTCGTATTCAGACCTCAGTTGCTCAAAATTGGAATCAACATATTCCATGGTAGTGGCTATGCTTGCATGGCCAAGTAGCACCTGGAGTTTCTTCACATCAAGACCTTTACCTACCCATGTCGTAGCCAGCAAATGACGCAGGCTGTGGGGATGGAGCCCCCTTATAGCTATACGCCGACCGAGCTTCTCAACGAGTTGCCAGCCGCGTTGGCGGCTAAATGGAAATACCAATGGTCCACGATATGGGAAGCTACGTCGCCATTCCAGATATTCCTCTATAAGTCCTAAAGTAGCAGAATCAACGGGAATTGTGCGCTGACGGCGTTGTTCGATTTTTTCTCGTATAGCTTGGCCTACTCTGTTTCCACAGCCGGGACAGAAAAGATGCTTTTTGCCCAAGCTCTCTCCACAATGCGGACACTTTAGCCTTGACCTCTCTTTGAGATGAATGATTGTCAGTGTTCTTCCTTGGAAGTCAATATCGGTTGTCTTAAGTTGGATAGCTTCAGAAATACGGATACCGGTTCTTGCTAGCAGAGCAATGAAGGCCCTATCCCTGGGGTTGCTACAAGCGCTAATCAGCTTCTCTATCTGCCCGGGTTCAACGTATTCACCGGTGGAAGTAACCTGTGTCATCTTGAAACCTTATCCTCGTTCTTTCCTCTTTGGTCTTAATTCTTCCTTATATGTCCAGGCGTAGTTGCTCCGGGTTCCTCCTTCACAAAAGACTTGGTTTGCAAAACTCTTTTCTCAGCCCTCTTTTGCTAGCTATTTTTGTCCCGATTTTGGGGCAAGGCTTTGCAAAGGCTGGCCCAAAATGTCCTCCAGCGTTTTATCCTCCCGCTGCACCCTTGTCTGCACAAACCCCGGGCTAACTTTTATCCCGGTCTCTTCAAGTATCCACCTTGCTGCTGCCGAATAATTGCCACAGCAAGCCTGGAGGGCTTTACAAACAATTGCAAAGGGCACATCGTATCTTTTTCGACCTATTTTATTACCCGACTTGGTTCCGTGCCGTTTTGCATAGTCCATCCCAGCTCGGACTCGCTGACTTATCGTCTGCCTCTCGAGTGCAGCCACTGCCGCCATAATATTAAAGATAAATTCGCCATGGGGAGTGGTGGTATCAATAGATGGCTCCATGTAACTCCGAAAGCCCACCCGGTAACCCCTTAACATGCTTAGGGTATTGGCGGCGTGAATAACGGAGCGGAAGGCACGGTCTATTTTCCAGACGAGCAACACATCAAACTTGTGTAGAGCGGCATCCTTCATCAGGTGTTTCCAACCTACTCTTCCCGAGAAGTCAGCAGCCGAGGCTTCATCAACATACTCCCGGTAAACAATCCAGCCTATCTCCTGGCAGTAGTCCCGGAGTTTCGATAGCTGGACCTCCGTGTTCTGGTCTTTGTCTGTTGTTGAGACTCTAGCGTATAGGGCTGCTTTCATCTCACTCATCTACCTTCCTTCAAGCTTCCTGACCGCATAGCTGAATAGCCCCTTGTTGTAGTGCCTCCCGACGAATTCAGCTACGAGTCTCCTGAGCACCAACTCCTCCAGCAGCCTCTGCTTTCGTTCGTTGCTCAGATCTGCAATTACCCTTCCGACAGCTACCCTCGAGTATGTTCCTGCCTTCAGAATCATCTTCCAGCTCCTATCCTCCTCCTTCTTTGTTTTCTGTATCGGGGGGTGAGATTTGGGATGTCTGGGCAAGCAGTGCATCTTTTGACAACTTGTCGGCTTTCTGGTTCCGCTCACGGGGTATCCACCGATACCCGATCCTGTCTTTTAAGCTGTTTCGGCGGATAATCTCCCAGGCACGCTGGTAATAAGGGAGGTACAACCCCCGGCGGGCGCGCCAGTAGCCAGTCATCTGATTGATGAGTAGGGAGCTGTCTGAATGGACGGTAGCCTTGCTGTTATCGGCATGCACGATATACCACTCGAGGAAGGCGATCAGGCCACTATACTCGGCAACATTGTTGGACATTTCTGGCCCACTCCCCACAATGGCAGAATCAGTGAAGATAGTAACCCCATTACTCTTGACCACCACCCCATAGCTGGCAGTCCCGCCCGGATTGACTGGCTCACAGGCTCCGTCAATCCAAACTTCTAATTTTCCATCGGTTGCCTCCTTCGCTCCATTTGGGCACATATATGTAGCGAATTTACTTGGTTATAACTTTAGCTCCGGCCAGCTTCTTCGCTTCATGCACCAGTCTCAGGGTAGCCTCACTAATGTCATTCAGGCAGAGTTCCTCAAGCTCTAGCTCAGTATAAACTGGGTAGTCCTCAAGCCCACTTTGCACACGTTTATCTCTCTCCTCCTGTAGCAGCTCATGCACACCGCTACTATCTTGCCCTCCAGCTCTTTAAGGCGGGCCTCGTCCCTTACCATACGTTTCCCCCTTTTCCTGGAGAATCTTCTTGATGTATTTGGCGGTGTCGTACTTCCCCCCCTTATATTTCACTGCCCTCGCGTAGGCTATAGCCAGCACCGGTGGCGGATATTCCTTCACCGCCATCAGCGTAATGTCAAGGGCAGTACCCTTCAGGCGGTCCCCCAGAGCTTGCACCCACAACTGCTGTAGCACCTCCACCATCCACGTCGACCCGCGGGGCATATATTTTTGTAAAGTCTGAGTCAAAAAGTCAGTCAAGTCCTTTTCTGAATCTAAAAATTTCGTGAAGTCCTCCTGAACTCCACTAGACTGACCTAGACTATCCTTAACTAGACTAGACTGACCTAGACTAGACTGGGGCGGAGTGGCTCTAGAGGATTTCTGGAGTTCCTCTGGTAATTCTCTGGATTGCTTTGTGAGAGCCTCACGAGGTAATCCAGAATCTTCTGCAGGTGGTGGGGGCGGTAACTTGGAAGGGGTGGGGTGTGACGGCTTTTCCATGCTATCCCAGTTGGGGAAGTAGAGGTAGTCAATGCCGCTGTTTTGATAGACCCTTAAGTGCCACATGTTATCCGGCCGCCAGCTCCTCATCTTCTCTAGGGTTGAATCTCTAATTTCCCGCATACGCTGAAGTCCGATATCATCGTCATACATGAATATCTCGGCCTTAAGGTATGCTGCATTGCCGATCAGCCGGCCGTCATCATCGGCGTTTCTAAGGCAGCCTACCAGAAAAAGACGCTCATCCCTAGTGAGCTGTGCAACTGCTGTATCATCGGTGAACGAGGGGTCTAGCATTCTTCGGCGTGGCATAACCGTTCTCCCTTATGAGGTCTACATACAAGTTAACATTGATTATGGAGTAGAAGGAGCTCGTATCGAGCAGTCAGCAGGACCATCCGCTGAGATAGCCAGTTGACTATCTTGACGAAGGTATGGTAAATTAGAGGTAGACATGCTTACCTTCTACTCTCCTTACTCATGCCCCGAGCTTCGCTGAGCCGGGGCTAGAGATTTATTCAGACCCTAGCAGATGAGCTAGGGTCTCTCGCTTTTTTCACGCTCTCGGTCTCCGGTGCCTTTGTGATCGCTATTCAGAACCTCTTTTCTGTTAGCTAGCAGTTTCCCAAAAAGCCGGCGCAGCAACGGTGTGACCTGGCCCGTTGGCCGCCAATTAAACACAACTTTGGGCTCTGAGTTATTCTTCGTTGTCGGTGTCTTCTTCACAGTTGAGAGCCTATCGCCTTCCACTGACTGTAACGTTTTCCTTTTTGGCTTTGCTGATAGCTTCCGCGATTTGCTTCTCTATTTCTGGCGTTATTGGCCGCCTACCTCGCTCGAGATCACAAACAATCGTTGCGGGTACACCAAGCAATTGTGCCAGCTCATACTGCTTCAGATCTGTCTTCAATCTCATAAGGATTAGGTCGAATCGGTCCATTGTCCTCTGTGTCCTCCCCTGTGCTATACTAGGTTAGTTTTACATTTATAATTAGAGGATAAGACCCCCTTGGGGAGGCTGTATACAAATAAAAGCCGTGACAATCAGCGTGACAGAAAGGGAAGCAAATGAGCGATGAGCTTTATGAACTAGATCAAGCTATCGGCCGCTGTGCAGCCGCTCTTGTACAGAAGCTCCCAGAGGATACGCCCGGCCTGCTACAAACCTTCCGTGTTCTCTGTGAAGAACTTCGGCATCTCGAGTTGATACACTCCAAGATGCACCAGTTGCGGTATTTTGGCCGGCTGATAATAGGTCCGGTTATGAGGGAACTTGAGGAGCGAGACCCACAAGTAAGACGGCAACTTAAGCGCGAATTCGCCTCCGTGTTTGACTCTGACTCTGGCGTACCTTTCAACCTTCATGGGGTAATGTCGCAGAAGCAGTTGTCCAAAGAGAGGTTAGATAAGGGACAGTGTCTGGCTTTAGTCGTAGGAGAAGGACTAATAGAGCTGGCTTGGTCTGTACAAGAATATTTCAAGGCCCTTGAGATATCCAAGGGCCTTGAATGGATGGGCAAAGGCCCCTGGTGGCCTGACTTTCTTGATGAGTTGACAAGGCTACACGATAGTGCACTTTTGGATTACCTTCACCCTCCTTCGGAAGGGCAGGAACCATTTGAAGAGGAATTAGGTAGGGAGGTTCTCTCTCTAGTGGAAAAAGACCAGGAATCCCACGGCAGCAAAAAGCTCAGGGATGACCTGAGGGATATGAACCCTCCACTTACATGGGGTGAAGTTGTATACTATATCTTGCGAGCCCCTGAAAACACTAAGGGGGAAAGAGGGAGGGCTCTACGCGAATTTCTTATCCCCTTTTTTAGGAGGCGTTGCTTAGAATGCGATGAGCTTTTCACAGTGTCGAAGTCAAGCCTGCGCTTAACTTGCCCACGCTGCTCTAATAAGTCAAGGAAACGAAGGGAACGGGCAAGAAAAAGGGCGTCTCTTTGTTAGGAGGGGGGCGTCCCAAGTAAAGCATACTATCAGCATTCGAGATAGCCGATTAAGCTACTTAACGAGTGAGCGTTCAAAATGATGAAGGGTGTTAGCCAAGGAACCACATGTGTGTCGGCTGTAGGGCGACATCCCCAGGCACTATCCTATTAATGTTAGCTTAAGAGGAAAGGCGCTTGGTGCATCACTAGCCTCAGCTTGTCAGATACTATGCCCTGGCTAAAACCGGTATCCTGAACGGGAAGCTATTGTTTACTTCCAATTCTGAACATCTTAGTCCCACATACGGGGCACACACCCTGGGTTGCCGGCCTCCCATTCTTCATGGTTATGGCATTAGCATCCTTCATTTCCCTTTTAGCACGGCACTTCAGACAATAGGCTTGCATTAGGTCTACCTCCTTTTTGGTACGAACGATAAACTATCGGCTGCTGTAATGTCAATAGTCAACCACAGGCTCCAAACGAACACATTGCTTTCAGTATTATGAAGGGTCACAGTTGCTTGTTTTGTTACCTCTAAAGAATAAAAAAGAGGCTGAAGACTCAAATCCTCAGCCTCTCTGTTCAGCGGATATTAGAACTTGAACAGTGCCGGCTGTTCAGCCTTTCTCCTGGCTACCTCTTCCTCCTTCTTCTGCCGCCTCTCGTCTCTCGACTTGCTCCCTTTGAAGCCTCGCCTGGGTTCGCTTCCGATAGAGCCACTCTTTCAGCCGATTGAGGTCGCTCATCTGGTCATCTCTGAGCGACTCCACCTGGAGTTCCTCTGATATCTCGGTTTTGTTGCTCCATCGCTTGTAGGTCTTGCCAGCGATATAGAAGTAGATTTGCGCCCAGTCGTGGTCCATTGGCTAAGTCAAGGTAGCCGTAAAGAGATAGGCGCAGCACTCGGCGTCGGTACCGGTCATCTCCTCTCCCTTGAGTGCCCTCATGTTCATCCCAAGCCTCTCCAGGGTAATGGCTGTTTTTAGCCACTCAGGAAGTGTATCTCCCCAGCCCCCGGGTGGAAAGGATCGAGGTAGGCAAGTCTGAGGTAAAGGTTATTTATACCATCCCGATGCAGCCTGACAACTCAACTACGGAGGCAGTGGCAGTTTTACCTTTCATACAGAATGGTAGCGCATACCGGATTCGAACCGGTGATCTCCTCCTTGAGAGGGAGGTGTCCTAAACCCCTAGACGAATGCGCCACCTAAAAGTCTCTTCGAGTTTATCTTCTCTAAAGAAGGTCGATAAAATCTTCAACAGTTAAGCCAGCATCTTTGAGGATTTTCCTCAGGATGCCCTTCCCTAATTTTCTGCCTTTATGCATTGGCACTGTTGCCCATCTTCCATCAGCGTGATGATAAATGGCATGGCTTCCACTTTGGCGAATACGAATAAATCTAACCTCTCCAATACCTTTACCACCTCTTCAGGTCGGGCTGGGCTAAGCTTAGGCAACCACCCGCACCTCGTCTATAGCAATTTCTATAGGGACAGGCTCTCCTAATGACTGACGGGCTTCTATATGTAACTTGATAGCATCTTTGATATTCTCTAAAGCTTCCTCATAGGTTTTCCCCTGAGTATAACAACCTTGAAGAAGCGGAACAGAGGCTATGTAAAACCCATCCTCATCTCGCTCCACCACCACTGTAAACTTGTAATCTGGCATCCCTAACTCACCTCCCTGTTTCACCCTGAGAGACACAGCCCTTCAGGGCAGGACAGTAAGCCACATACCCTGATTCACGCCCTTGCTCAATTATGACTGTGTACTTCATTTTTGCCTCTCAGTTATATAGTTGGCTGGGGAAGTAGGATTCGAACCTACCCTGGCGGATCCAGAGTCCGCTGTCCTACCACTAGACTATTCCCCAGCACATCAAGATTATAGCATGTAGCTATGCCTATGGCAATAATAGAATGATTATCAACTATCCCCTTTATCCCCTTCCCCTTGATAAGGGGAAGGGGAAGATATTTTCTTTAGAGGGGCTTCACCCCTCTAAAACTCCGTGATTACTCCCTCTTAATAATAAAAGGGGAGGAATAATAGATATCGAAGGGTAGGTTGAAGGGGCGAAGCCCCTTCAACAAATAATCCCTCCCCCCTCATGCTAAGAATACATCTCCCTATTATGGAGAGGGGGATTAAGGTCGAAGACTCTTTGAGGGGTGAGGTTAATAAATAATAACCAAATAATTGACATAGTCGGCCCGACCATTTATGCTGAACTACCGAGAAAGGAAGCTATAGTTTTGGCTGATTTAGCAGCACTGCAACAAACCCTGGGCGTCTCGTTTAACCACCTGTCTCTCCTGGAGCAAGCCCTGGTTCATAGCTCCTATATCAATGAGAACCCAGGCTTTACCCCAACCTCCAACGAAAGGCTGGAGTTCTTGGGCGATGCTATTTTAGGCTTTATAGTCGCTGAAGAGCTATATCAGCGCTTTCCCCAATTCAGTGAAGGGGAGATGACCAAACTCCGCTCATCTTTGGTGCGCCGAGATGCCCTGTCCCGTATGGCAAGAGCTATCAGCCTTGGCAATTACCTCTATCTGGGAAGAGGAGAGGAGGCAAGTGGTGGGCGGCATAAGCCAGCTAACCTAGCCGGAGCTTTAGAAGCAATAATAGCCGCTATTTTCCTCGACCAGGGCTCGGCTGCCGCCAGGGATTTCATCCTGAGGTCGGTCGATAAAGAGCTAAATAAAACGCTAAGCCAAGGGGTAGAGGCTGATTATAAATCACAGCTACAGGAGCTTATCCAGGCCAGGCACCAGCAAACACCTACCTACAAGGTAATAGAAGCAGCGGGACCAGACCACGACAGAAGGTTTACCGTTGAGGTGAGGGTAGGTGATACCCTCCTGGGCAGGGGGTCAGGCAAAAGTAAAAAAGTGGCTGAGGCAGAAGCTGCCCACTCGGCTTTAGACCAGCTTTCAACCGACTTTACACAATAACCCCCCTTTGCTAAACTTCAATCAACCAAGCCAATAGTTATCATGCTCAGATAGAGGTGCTACTATGGGGCGTCGAGATTACAGACGGAGAGAACCAAGGAAAACTAAAAAGGAGACTAAGAAAATAGCCACAACTACTATCTTACCGCCGCCAACAACGGTAGAGGTAATTAAGAAGGGGAAAAAGCGAAAAGAGGAGGAGCAAGGGAGATAGCTGCTTACCAACAGCTCCATTATACCGGGGAGTTAAAGGCTCGCGCTGAGAAAGCCAAATCAATACTGGAAGAGTGCCAGGTGTGTCCCCGCCGCTGCGGTGTCAATCGCTTGGCTGGTGAAAGCGGTGAGTGCCAGGTTACCACTCAGGTAATGGTCTCCAGCTATGGTCCTCACTTCGGAGAGGAAGCGCCTCTGGTCGGTAGGCATGGCTCAGGGACCATCTTCTTCACCTACTGTAATCTACACTGCGCCTTCTGCCAAAATTACACCATAAGCCAGCTAGGTGAGGGGAGCCCGGTAGATAGGGAGAAACTAGCCAGGATGATGCTCTCACTTCAGGCCAAGGGCTGCCACAATATAAATCTGGTCAGCCCCACTCATGTTGTGCCTTACATCCTGGATGCCTTAGAGCTGGCAGCGGCTAAAGGGCTCCATCTGCCCCTGGTCTATAATACCGGTGGCTATGATACTATAGAAACATTGGAGCTATTAGACGGCGTTGTTGATATTTACATGCCTGATATGAAGTATTCCGATGAAAAAATCGCTGAGCAGTTATCCGGGATAAAAGACTACCCTAAAGTAAATAAGGCCGCTGTCAGGGAGATGCACCGCCAGGTGGGCGACCTCCAGCTAGACGAGCAGGGCATAGCACAGCGCGGTCTCCTGGTGCGTCACCTGGTGTTACCTAATGGGCTAGCTGGAACTGGGGAAGTGGTAAGGTTCCTTGCCCAAGAGGTCTCTACCAATACCTACCTAAACATTATGGCTCAGTATCACCCCTGCCATAAAGCCTTTGATATGCCGCAGCTTGCTCGCCCTCTGCTCAAGCAGGAGTTCTATGAAGCTATTGACCTGGCTCACCGGCAAGGTCTATATAGACTGGATAGAGAGCAATTCCCGCTCCCACTGAGGTTCGTCCTGAGATAGAGCGATGAACAATACCGATTTAGCCTCTGTTCAGGCAGTAGTATATGGCTATGTTCAAGGTGTCTTCTTCCGTTCCTTTGTATCCCGAAGAGCCAATGAACTAGGTCTAACCGGCTATGTACGCAATTTGCCCAACGGTGAAGCAGTAGAGGTAAACGCTGAGGGAGAAAGAAAGCGGTTAGAAGAGCTAATCAGTCACCTCAAGGTGGGACCGCCTGAAGCTAGAGTAGAAAGAGTGGTAACCAACTGGTCAGAATATACCGGGAGTTACTCTGGTTTCAGTATAAGGTACTAGGAAACCTGCCTTAGTCCATAGTATTGGTCATTCCCTATCAGGCGAGATAGAATCTCTGGCGAGGTGCGGTAGGTATCACCACCACGCCACTCACCTAGTTGCTTGCCCAGTTGCTCCAAATCAAGGGGTTGGTTACCATTAGCCAGGAAAAGTCGAAATATACTATCTAAAATAGGCGACTTATCAGTAACAAATCCAGGGGTCTTGGAACAGCAGTCCTCGATATCAGATAGAAGGTCAGCAGCCGAAATCTCCTCTTTGCCCACCTTCAGCCGCTCACGGCACTTGGGACACAAGCAGCCCTGTGCCAGAGCAAAAAATGAGCGATTATGCTGCTCAAGCCAATCTAAATCAATAAACCAGCGCGGGCCGGGTTGCTCATTACTCATACTCTAGTCACAAAATCGCCTAACTTTCAAGCCCCACTCTAGCTTCCCCGATCAAATCAAGGTAATCTGTCTTAAGCCCCAGTATCCTTGAAGCCTCACTATCTACCTCATAGGGCTCACCAACAAAAACCTTGCCACACTCCTCAACCTCACCCTGAGTGGGGTCCTCTTGCCCAATGAACTTTTGGCGAGCTTCAATAATCCCCAGGTCAAAGGGCAGGGTAAAATAGAGGTCAGCTACCACCTTGTCTATCCCCAGACTATATAAAGCTCTCCAGCCCCATGGTGCCTCAGCCCCATACTTGCTGCTGGGCAGCACCGCAAGCAGGTTCATTATGCTAAGGCTTCCTTTACCATTAACCACCTTTAATGGAGCCACAGTTATCAAGTAGTCGCAAGATAGGATAACATTAGGCACCCAGAAGGTAGGCACAGCCAAGGGCTTAGGTAGAGGATTATCTACCTCTACCCAGATACAATCCTTCACATCCAGCCTCAATACCCGAGGAAAATTGTAACCCAAGGCCTGGTATACCGGGTAGACCGGGTCCCCTCCGGGGGTACCTTCCAGTAGTAGAATATCGGCATCACTAACCTGCCTGATAGCTCCTATTATCGCCGATAGCATACTCTGGCTGGTAGTCACTGGATATGATACCGGGTAAGCTGCGCTGGGTTTAATCAAAACGCGCCGTGCCCTGGATATTACCGATGGTGGTTCAAAGACAAACCTCGAAGCATCAAATATCAAGCCTTCCTCCTCAACCAATCCAATGTTAGCTGACTACTTTACCTCCTCACTCCAATCTAGCATCATCACCTCGACCAAATCCCCTTCTTTCACCCCGGGCTTATCCTCGGGAACAATCACCAGCCCATTAGCCCGGGCCATAGAGGTTAGAACCCCTGAACCCTGGGGACCAGTAAGTCGAGCAAAGTATTGGCCACCACGCTTTTCCACTATCGCCCGAGCGAAGATACGGCGACCATCAGTATTTTCAATAGCATCCTCCATCACCGCCTCCACAGTGGGCTTGGCCAAATTTTTCTTACCCATCATCTTAAGAATAGCCGGGCGAGCAAATAGCTCAAAGTTAACCATGGAGCTAACCGGGTTACCAGCTAAGCCAAAGAGGGGTATATTTCTGACTCCGCCAGCCTTACTGAGCGCCTTAATCATACCGAAGGCCAGAGGTCTCCCCGGCTTCTGCCGAACTCGCCAAAAGACAATTTCACCCTCTCTAGCCAAAACCTCCCTCACAATATCGTAATCGCCAAACGAGACACCACCAGAAGTTATCAGCATATCAGCATCCAGCCCAAGGTGAAGCCTGGCTACTAGCGAATCCTCAATGTCTGAGGCTATTCCCAATATCTTGGGAATGCCGCCATAGCGCAGAACTAGGGCAGCCACGCTATAAGAGTTACTGTTATATATCTTGCCTTCAGGCAGCGGCTGAGCGATATCCACCACCTCGTCTCCGGTGGCTAAAATAGCCACCACCGGACGGCGGATAACCAGCACCTTACTGCGACCCAGTGAAGCCAAGACACCGACCTCCGCTGGTCTGATTACCGTCCCTCTGCTCAGCACTAATGACCCCGCAGCAATATCCTCACCTGCCCGCCGGATATTCAAGCCGGGCTCTACCTCAGTTAGAATGCCTATTTCCACTGGAGTCCCCTGGCATTCCGACTCATTAGTATCCTCAAACCTCGCCACACAATCGGCACCCTTAGGTATTGGCGCCCCGGTCATAATCCGAATAGCAGTCCCCGGTTCCACCTCAGACCTGGAAATAGAGCCGGCGGTGACAGTATCAATAACACGCAAAAAACGAGGAGACTGCCTGCTAGCACCACGAGTATCTATTGACCTAACCGCATAGCCATCCATGGCGGAATTGTCCAGCGGAGGGATGCTGATGCTGGAAAATATGTCCTCAGCCAGAACCTGCCCCAGACAGCCCAGAATGGGGCTCTCTTCCGCTTCAAGAACATCTATATGCTCCAGAATTTTCTCCAGAGCCTGGTCAACACTTATCACAGCTCATACCCCCCTGTTGCCAATTGCTGCGCCATCTCCAAATCAGCCTCGGTATTAATATTGAAAAAGCTCAAGTGCTTGGGGTCAAAACTATCAATCTCATCAGCCTCTACATACCTGACTTTAACCAAGTCAAACAGTGCCCTAACCCTCAGATCGCCCTGGTCGAGCAGCCCTTCTATAGAAGCTAGGCAGCTCTTGGAGTAAACTGCGTGAAGCGGTTCAACCAGATTGCCCAACCGCGGAACCACTAGGTCAAAGCCAGCTGAAAGTTGTATCATATACCGCAGCAAGGCTTGGTTCAGGAAGGGCATATCACAGGCGACAACAAGGTTATGTAACGAGTCCGATGCGGCTAATCCAGTATAGATACCACCCAACGGACCTTTACCTTGGTAGGTATCAGTTACTATTCTAAACCTTGGGTAGCCGATAGACTGGGTAAGGGACTCCTCACTAGCAATAACTACAATAATATCATTGCTAAAGGAATTAAGTTGGGATACTACCCGCTGGAGCAAATTGCTGTTGCCAACAGTCTCCTGAACCTTGCCCCGCCCCAAACGCAAGCCCTTGCCACCAGCAAGAACAATACAACTTATATCCAAGGTATATTTCTCAGTTCCCCTAACCTCACCCCCCTATTATTATACCACAATAGTCAACAGCCTGAAGCTAAAGATTGTTTATTAACCTCACCCCCTTTAAGTTTTTGATTTAGGTAACCCTCCCCCTTTATCCCCCTCCCTTATCTAAGGGAGGGGGAATTAGTTATGTGAGAGGGACTTCGTCCCTCTAAAACTCCCTATAATATATTTAGAGGCTTCACCTCTCTTTGACTCTTCCTTTTTGTCCCTCTCCATGATATGGGTATGTATTTCTATCATGAGGGGGAAGAGATTTTAGAGAGGGGCTTCGCCCCTCTCTTACTCTACCTCCCCCTTCCCTTTGTAAGGGAAGGGGGTCAGGGGGATGGGTTGCTAGATAATCTCTAAAGCTAGATTTTAACGCTACAACGCTGGTTTCAGGACTATGATTTGAGTGGTGGCTGGAAGTTCTCCTGGTTTAAACTCTGCTTGGCTGGTATCCAACCGACTTACGTTCGCTTTCCGGCGTAGGAATTCGTCCACCCCAACGATGTTAGGGATTCCCTTCTCTGTCCTATAGTGCATAGGTATAATTACCTTGGGCTTCAACTGGTTACAGACCTCGGTGGCAGCTTTGGCATCAATAGTATAATAACCGCCTACCGGGATGAGCACTATATCCGCACTGCCTATCTCTGCAACCTGCTTATCATCGAGCAGGTGACCCAGGTCACCAAGATGACAGACCCTTATCCCATCCACCTCAAAGCAGAATATGACGTTGTTACCCCTCAACCTCCCCCTAGCCTCATCATGATAGCTAGCAATACCCCTAAACTCTATCCCCTTAGCTGTTGACCTGCCCGTCCTTCTAACTACCTCAGGATTACCTTTAACCGCAGCAACATTGCTATGGTCAAAATGGTTGTGGCTTACAGTAACAATGTCAGCCGATTCCGTTATCTCCCCATAGGTCAAATCGGGACTCCTCCCATAGGGGTCAGTTATTATTTTTAGTCCCACATCCGATGAAATCAGAAAAGAGGCATGTCCCAGATATTCAATCTTCATAATCAAACCCCCCTTTATTTTGATTACTTATCAACCTCACCCCCTTTATCCCCCTCTCCTTAAAAGGAGAGGGGGAAAGCGGTTGTTGAAGGGGCAGAGCCCCTTCAAACTTCCCTTGATTAACCACTGTTTACTTTTCGCTATTTGGCAAGGGAAAGGGCAAGGTTCACCAGGGTGCGCACCGTCACCCCGGTTGCCCCTTTCACCAGGTAGCCTCGGTCTTTTTCGCTTAGACTGGTACCAGCAATATCCAGGTGAACCCAGGGGGTGTCGCCGGCAAATTCAGCCAGGAATTGAGCTGCGGTGATAGCCCCTCCCCACTTACCCCCCACATTCTTAATATCGGCAACCTCGCTCTTTAATTGCTCCCTAGCCTGTTCATACATCGGCAACTGCCACATGAGCTCCCCAGCGTCAACACTGGCTGCGATTAACTTATCCACCAGCTCCTGATTATTGCCAAAAACACCACTACACTCATCACCCAGAGCTACATGACAGGCACCGGTTAGCGTAGCCACATCGACTATACGCTTGGCACCAAGCTTATTGGCATAGCCCAAGGCATCAGCCAAGACTAACCGCCCTTCGGCATCAGTGGAGATAATCTCAATGGTCTTGCCATTCATGGCGGTTAGGACATCGCCCGGTTTCAAGGCTTCACCACCGGGCAGGTTCTCAGCACAGGGAGCGATAGCCACCACGTTGAGCTTGGGCTTAAGTTGAGCGATGGCACTTATCGCCGCCATAACTGCTGCCCCCCCAGCCATATCACCCTTCATCTCCTGCATCCCCTCTGATGGCTTTACTGAAATACCCCCGGAATCAAAGGTTATCCCTTTACCAACCAGGGCTAAATCAATTTGAGCGGAATCGCCCCCCCGATAATGGAGGACGATGAATTTTGGCGGTTGCCGACTTCCTTGAGTCACCCCCAACAATGCCCCCATGCCTAGCTCCAGCATCTGCTCCCGCTCCAGAACTTGGAGTTCAAGCCCGTAGGCTTCAGCCAGGCTGGCTGCTGTCTCAGCCATATGAGCGGGCGTCATATAGTTAGCCGGCTCATTGACCATGTCACGAGCCAGTTTAGTAGCCTCAGCCAGAACCCTGCCTTTATAGCTGCCCTGTTCTAAAATGGGCAGCTCGGTCTCATCGGCTTGGACTATGGTAAGCCGCTTAAGCTCGCCATACTCAGCTTGCTTGGTTATATGCCTACGAAATGAATAGACGCCGAGCAGGGCACCCTCGGTCACCGCCTGAGCAGAACCCTCCAGACTTATTCCAGCTACCCCCGCTCCCGGGGCAACGGTGGCAACATTATCAATCCCCTTCTGCTGCAAAAGTCGGCAAGTCTCACCCACTGCCATCCGAACCCTATCCTGAGATAGCTCCTCCTTTTTACCCAAGCCGACAACCACAACCCTAGCTGCCGGGAGCTTACCCAGGCTATGAATAATAGTTATCTCATTGAGTTTACCTTTTATCTCACCCTGACCAATGAGCTGAGAGATAGCCCCATCCAAAGCCTTGTCTATTACAGCTAAGTCACTATCAGGGCGCTCCATCCCCTCAAAGAAGCCTACCATGATGGCTTCGGTCTCAATCTTGGTGATATCACCAGCTATGACCTCAATCTTCATTTAAACCTCCAAGTTCAAACCCCCTCTTACCAATTTTAAGCTGATAGTCATCAACGCCTGATAATTCCACTTTGTCTTCTCTCCCTAATTGTTTTAGATTTTCATGAAGCTCCAAATCCCAATCCCTTCCTTTTGTGAGGAGAGCATCACGGAAATATCTATGGACTTCGGGGATTCTGGCATTAACAGCCCTTCTTATCTTCGGAAAACTTAACTTAGTTATTCCTGGTTCAGATAAGGTCTGCAAAATAGCTTGCCTTATTTTTTCTTGCCGTTCTTTCGCATCCATTTCTTTCCCCTTTCGCTAGCTAATTTAGATTGTTCATCAAGGATGGATTGAAGGGGCTCCGCCCCTTCAAAACCTCTCCTTCCCCCTCATGCTAAGAATACACCTCCCTATTATGGAGAGGGGGACAAAGCGGGTTCCCAGGAAAATCAAAAATTTTTCTGGGTGCTTAAAGGGGGTGAGGATGATAATCATTCTTTAACGCCTCACCTCACGAACAATCTTGTCCAATACCGGGGTAATATCTCTAGAGGTATCCACGGCATAATGGTTACGACGGATTTTCTGGACAGTGGGCTTCATCCTCTGGTATACCAACCAGTCTGCGTCCGATTTATTCCCTGGATTGGCTCCTTCTAGCCTGGTCTTAAGCCGTTGATAAACTACCTGAGGAGGCGCCTCAACCCGCACCAGGATGAGCCTAACATCCAGACGGTCAGCAATACTATACAGGCGCTCACGATATCGCTCTGATAGATTAGTAGCATCTAAGATAAGGGAAATCCCTTTCTTAAGTAGCCTTTCAATGAGGAGGTGCAATGCCCGAAAAAGGCGCGAGCTCTCCGGCGAGCTATAACTTGGCGATGAGAAAAGCACCTTGCGTAAGGCATCACTTTCCAGAATAACAAAGGGGAGCCTCTCGGCTAGTTCACTGCAGAAGTAAGATTTTCCTGTTCCAGGCAACCCGCTGACGGCAATAAAAGCGGGCTTAACTACCGGCTCGGGAAGCTCCCCCAAGCCCTCGGTCAGTCGCTGCACATCAGAAATAAGCTGGCTATCCTCCACACCCCCCATTATAAAATGTTTCCCTCATTTTTGCTAGGTAGTTTACTATCTTCTACCTCTTCGCCCACGGTCAAAGATAAAATCCTTCATACTCTCGGCCCTAGCCAGAGCCGCCCTGGCTGTGGGGTAAAATTTTACCGCTATTATTAAGCCGAGGACAACGCTGAAGATGATAAATGGTGTAGATTTCATACCCAACCAGCTGATGAAGGGTAGAGAAAGAAGCCCAATGAACATAGACAGGGCAATATTGCGGGTGATTACCACAGGTATCAGGACTATGCCGAAGAAGAAGGCTAATCCAAGGGGATACCCATAAATGGGAAGCAGGATTGATAGGGCACCTATGGTTGTGCCCATGCCCTTCCCACCGCTGAATTTCAGGAAGACCATCCAGTTATGACCAGCCACTGCTGCCAATGCAGTGAGCAGGACGAAGGGCTGGGAAACACCCAATAGCCAATAGGCTATGGCTACTGCTGCTGCCCCCTTACCCAAATCAACAATGCCCACCGCCACGGCAGGCATAGCCCCCGCCTCCCGGTAGACATTCAAGCCGCCCACGTTACCCCCACCCAACTGGCGAACGTCTTTGCCCGTAGCTACACGGGTGGCAATATAGGCTGATGGAATGGAACCGAGTAGATAGCCAAGAACCACAGCTATAATGCCATTAACCACTAACCCTCCTTATAAAAAGCGAGACCTAAAGTTCCAGTGCCAGTAGCATAGCCCATTACCGGGCTAAACTCAGTAATCCAGAGTTCAGCGCAATTGAATTCTGATGATACCCGTTCCTTTAGCCTCAGGGCTTCATCCGGGGCATAGGCATGCATCACGGCCACATGAACCGGACTTTGCCCCACCTTATCTCTCATTACCTTAAGCAGCCGCTCTATTCCACGCTCCCTGCTTCTCACTGCGCCTATAAAGCGAATCAACCCTGAGGAGCTGGTAAGCAGTGGTCTGATATTAAGCATAGACCCTGCCTGGGCTGCTACCTTGGGTATGCGCCCGGTTCGGTAAATATAACGGATAGTATCCAAGAGGGCAAGAAAGGTAACCCTCTCTCTCATCTCCTCGGCGGCTTTAACCACCTCAGCCAGGCTCTTGCCTTCCTCTGCTGCCCGAGCTGCAGCCAGGGCAACAAAGCCCTCGGCGGCAGTAACCGTCTGAGAATCCAATACCTCTATGGAGGTCTGGAGAAGTTCAACCTTGGCTTGTTCCTTGGCTACACAAGCCATGTCATACCCTGTGCTTAGCTTGGACGAAAGAGTAATACAAAAGATATTCTTGGTTTGATTGCTTGCCTCACGGTAGGCCTCAAAGTAATCAGCGGGAGAGGCTGGAGATGTCTTGAAAGCCTCAGGGTCCTTTAAGAATAGCTCATAGGCCTCAGTGGGGGTTATGTCCACCCAGTCCTTATAGACCTTACCCCCGAAGTAAAAGTTAATGGGCACAATCCCAACCCCATACTGCTCCACCAGTTCCCTGGTGAGGCAGGCTATACTATCAGTAACAATAGCTACCTTTTGCATCATAGACCCGCTTGTTGCCCGGTATGCTTTAGTGTTCGTTCCACTAACGCCGGGCTTAGCAGAAGAATCAACATTACTACAATTAAAATCAAAAAGGCAGGCACACTGAGCCTATCGCCAGTATAATAGGCGACCATGGTTAAAGTTATCAGTCCCGACATAACCAAGACCGATACTTTTAACCAACGCTTTCTCAAACGAATAAATGTAGCTACAGTTACCGCTAAAGCTAGAAAACTTAATCCAATCCAGGGGGCAAAATCTTGGAGGCGCTGAAGCCAATACTCTGGGAATTTATCCACCGGCTCAACAGCCAAGAACCAACCGATGATAATCGGTAGCGGGAGCAGCATCAGCGAGCTATATAACCAATCCCTCCTTATGGTTTGAACCGTAATGGAGTATAACAGCCATAATGCCATTGGGATATAGAGGAGTATTGCCACCCAAGACAACCCCTCAGGCAGATAAAGTAACAGGAGACCAGCAACCACCACCGGCAGTAAAGAGTAACCCAGCCAGGGGAAAAGCCAGGCTGGTTTACCACGCCACCAGCCATAGACTGCCATACTGAGGACTAGCACCAGCATACCTAAAAGCCAGCCAATACCCCGCCACCAGTTCAGAGCAAATAACAGACCAAAAAGCAGGTGGGGCATGGCGGCTAATAACGCCTGACTCCAAGTCCCCTGGCTATGAGCTTCATATATCTGACGGGCTACCACCCTAGCCGAGCCCAAAAGACTTAAACAGGTATTAGCCGCCTCCTCTTCCGATAGCCCGGCTTCCTTCAGCTCCTGGAGTTCATCCTCAATATGCGTCTCCAGCTCCTGGATAACCTCCCTCTCCGAGGAGCGGTCAAGCCTCAGATTCTCTCTTACACTATCCAGGTAATGACTCAGGATAGTTGTCACTTCCCCCACCTCACATTAGGTAGACACTGGTTGAATGATTAGATTCATGGCAGCCAGAAAATCCTGCCACTGGCTCCTCTTGGCTACTAGGCTACGGAGCCCTCTTTCAGTGATGTGATAGTATCTTCTCTGCCGACCACTGGGTAGCGTCTGCCATTCGCCTCGGATTAAGCCCGCTTTCTCTAAGCGGTGAAGAGCAGGATAAAGAGTGCCCTCCTTAAATTTAAAGTAGCCATGGCTCCTTCTCTCAAGTTCCTTAATAATCTGGTAACCATACATCGGCTGCTGACCTATTAAGCAAAGAAGCAAGGAAGCAGTACTACCTTTGATTAGCTCAGGCCTTTGTGCCATTTATCACCTCGCTGGGAACAATACCTAGCTTATCTATGTATAATATAACATATAGTGCTGTAAATTGCAAGGGTTTGTACTCGTTCAATACCTTAGTGACACCTCAACTTTCTGCACCTCACCCTCTTAGTCCCCCTCTCCTGGAAGGAGAGGGGGAGGAATAAAAAAGAGGGGGCTTTGCCCCCTCTTAAAACTACTTCCCCCTTCCCCTAGAGGGGAAGGGGGTCAGGGGGATGGGGTCAATGCCGCGGAGAAACGAAACATGATAATCTGTGTCACCAATCTATCTGAACTAGCTCACGGTTTGAAGTCGGGCATCTTTTTTATGCGTGGAACTGGCCAAAAATTAAGGTGGCATTAGTGCTACCAAAGCCAAAGGAGTTAGAAAGGGCTACCTTTACCTCGGCTTGCCTTGCCACATTGGGCACATAGTCAAGGTCGCACTCAGGGTCTGGGGTTTCATAATTGATGGTAGGTGGGATAATACCCTGGTTAATAGTCAACAGGCAAAATATTGCCTCCACTGCCCCAGAAGCACCCCACAAATGACCTATCATCGATTTGTTACTACTCACCGGTATCCCATTGCTCTGCCCCTGAAAGACACGCTTTATCGCCCGAGTTTCAGATAGGTCATTTAGCACTGTTGATGTGCCGTGGGCATTAATATAATCAACCTCATCAATAGAAATGCCAGCATCGTTAAGCGCTATCTTCATACAACTAGCTGCCCCCTCCCCCAAAGGGTCTGGGGCGGTTATATGATAGGCATCGCTATTAAAGCCATAGCCCAACACCTCGCCATAAATCCTGGCCCCTCTACTGAGGGCAAACTCCAACTCCTCCAAGATGACTATCCCCGCTCCCTCGCCAATGATAAAGCCATCACGGTCCCTATCAAAGGGGCGGCTAGCCTTCTGCGGCTCCTCGTTTCTGGCAGACATGACCTTTATTACATCCAGTCCAGCAAATATAACCGGGCTGATAGCTGCCTCAGCCCCGCCAGCAATCATGGCATCAGCCTCACCCCGCTGGATAACCCTAAAGGCATCTCCAATAGCATGTGTCCCTGAGGCACAGGCGGTCACTGAGCACATATTCGCTCCCCTAGCCCCGAATTGAATAGCAACTTGTCCTGGTGCCATATTAGCCAAGAAACTGGGTATAAAAAAGGGGGAAATCTGATGGCGAGTACCCTGAAGCAGCAGCTGATGGTTTTTCTCCAAACTTTCTATTCCACCCATGGCTGTCCCCACCGATACCCCCACCCTACCACTATTACTAGCATTTATGGTCAGCCCAGAATCCTCTATCGCCATCCGAGTTGCGGCTAGAGCAAAATGAATAAAACGGCCTCCCCTTCTTGCCAGCTTCCTGTCCATGAAATCCAATGGATTAAACTCATTGACTTCTCCAGCAATCCTGGTTCGAAAATCGCTAGCATCAAACCTGGTAATTACGCCAATGCCCGATTTCCCCTGGCATAAAGATTGCCAGCTTTTCTCCACTCCTACCCCCAAAGGGGTTATCGCCCCCACCCCAGTTATCACTACCCTTCTCTTCATCCGTATTTCTCCGTCCACAAACTCAACCGAGCTCGCTCAAGCTCTTCTTATCAATTTTGCCAGCAGCAGTTTTGGGTAAGGAATCCACAAAGCCGACCTGTCTGGGCACTTTGTAATCAGCCATGTGTTCTCGGCAGAAGTGCTTAATCTCCTGCTCTGTAGCCACCTCTCCCTCCTTCAAGCTTATAACGGCTCTAATTGTCTCCCCCCGTATTTCATCGGGAATCCCCACCACTGCCACCTCGGCTACCTTAGGGTGAGTATACAGCACCTCTTCAATATCACTGGGATATACATTCTGACCCTTTACGATAATCACCTCCTTGCTCCTGCCGATGAGAAACAAATCGCCACCCTCATCGACCCTGCCAATATCACCAGTATGAAGCCAGCCATCCTTTATCGCCTCAGCGCTAGCCTGAGGATTGTTATAATACCCCTTCATTATTGGTCCTCTAACAATTATCTCACCTGGCTGGTTTGGAAGCAGTTCCTTGCCATTATTATCTACTATCTTTAGCTCCCAACCGGGCAAGGCCTTCCCCACCGAGCCAAGCCTTCCAGCACCATCAAGGGACTGGCAGGTAACATGAGCTGAGGATTCAGTCATGCCCCAAAAATCAACGGCATCCAGACTAAAATGTTGCCTAAACCTCCTCAAAATCCCAGCCGGCATAGCCGCACCAGCGCTGCCGCACAGGCGGAGAGAACTCAAATCGTGCTTTATCCCCTCCGCCTCAGCCTTATCGACCATTAAGAAGTAGATAAAGGGCACACCCATAAACATGGTTGCCTTCTCCCTTTCAATAACCTCAAGAAGACTATCAATAGATAACCCGGGTAATATTATCACCGTGCTACCCTTGTAAACTGCGGTCAGCAATACTACTACCAAGCCAAAGGCATGATGCATCGGCAGAGCAAACAGCACCACTATATCTTTATCGGTCTGCTGAAATCCCTCACCTGATATAGCTGCCTCCTCCACTAAGCCCTGGTGAGACAACATAACCCCTCTAGGACGAATGGTGGGACCTGAGGTGTAGGCAATATGGGCTATATCTCTGGGCTCCGGCTCCACTGCCACTGGTCTTGCCGAACTGGTAGCCATAATCTCCTGATAACTGAGGAACTGACCCTCATACTCGCCACTCAAGTCTATAACATGCTCAATGTAGCCAAATCTGCTCAAAGCCGGAACTACTGGCTCCAGAGTTGGACTTTCGCTCACTAAGACCTTGGGCTGAAAGTTATCAAACAGGGAGGTTAACTCATCCATCCTATATCTGATATCCAGTGGAACAGCAATGCCGCCAATCTTGACCACTCCAAAGTAGATAGTGGCAAATTCTGGGCTATTGGGCAATAACATAGCCACCCGGTCGCCTTTGCTTACCCCCATTTCCACTAAGGCATGGGCTACCTTATTTGAGGCTTCATCGAGCTGGGCGTAGGATAATCTCTGGTCACCCGTAGCCACGGCCGTCTTTCCCCCATACCGCTTTGCCGCCCCCTCCAACATCAGCTTTAGGTTCATTTTATGATGCCTCCTCCAATATCAACCTGGCATCTACAGCTATAGCACCATCGCTGTAGGCAAAAATGGGGTTGAGGTCAAGCTCCTTCACCTCGGGGTTTTGTTCCACAAAATCAGAGACCTTGATTAACAATCCCTCTAGATGGGACACATCCACTGCTTCCTGACCCCGATAACCTTCCAACAAAGGATAGCCCTTTATCTCCCTGACCATCTCAGCGGCATCCCTTTTAGCTAAGGGAACAATCCTGAAGGAGACGTCTTTAAGGACCTCCACCAGAATTCCGCCCAGACCAAACATAAGCACCGGACCAAACTGGGCGTCCTTAGACATACCAATAATCACCTCTACACCGGAGCGAGCCATCTTCTGTACCGATACCCCCTGAATCCTCGCCTGGGGATGCTTCTGCCCAACGGCTTCCAAAATTTCTTCATAGGCTTTGCCTACCTGCTTCGCTGTCTTCAAATCCAGCTTAACCCCACCAGCATCACTCTTATGCACGATATCCGGTGAGGCTATCTTCAATCCCACAGGGAAGCCAAACTGTCGGCTTATAGAGATTGCCTCCTCCTTGGATGTGGCGAGCTTGGTATCAACAGTGCTTATCCCTGCCTGTTTAAGAACTTCCTTGGACTCTATCTCGGTCAACACCGTCCTGCCTTCATTCCTAGCCTTATCTATTATCTGCTGCTTGCTCACCAAGACCATCCTCCTATATTGGAAATCAGGTTAAACTAGTGTAGCAGATTTTACTACCTTTGCAAAGCGACCAAAGCTAACTATTGACAAATAATCAATATCGGGTTATACTCACCCTTAATAGAATAAAGTAAAGGCTGGGAACAAGACTAGTAGGCTTCAAGCGAGGCACAGAGAGTCGGGTAAGGTGTAAGCCGATGCCGGCGCAGAAGTTGAATGGACTTGGGAGCTGCAAACCGAAAGTTATAAATTGGGTTCCCTGAAAAACGAGTAGGCTTTGTCGCAGGGGAAGCGTTATCGGAGCCCAGGGTATCGAGGTAAATAACCTCCGTACCTGATAGAGATGGTCCTTCACGGGTGAAGGACTAAGAAGGGTGGCACCGCGGAAGTAAGCCTCCCGCCCCTTAAAGGGGCGGGAGGCTTTTTAATTAAGGAGGTAATATGTTTACTATGTCATGGCAGTGGCCCCGTGGGGGCCGAAGGAATAAGAGACTAGCACTATAAAACTAAAATGAAAGGAGGTTTTTAGATGAAAAGGAAAAGACTACTAAGAGTAGTTATTGGTCTCACCTTGATGCTAATCTTAGCTGTAGCCCTGCCTTTAGCCGGTGGTTGTGCCCCAAAGGAAAGGATGTACAAAATTGGTGTAACTCAGATAGTTACCCATCCGGCTCTGGATGCTATACGTGGGGGCTTCATCAAGGGTATGGATGAGGAGGGGTTCGTTGAAGGGGTAAATGTAGAATATGACTTCCTTAACCCTGAGGGCGATATGTCGGTAGCCAAGACAATCGCCGATAAGTTTGTTTTCGAACCGAAGGACTTAATTGTCTCTATAACTACCCCTTGTACCCAGGCAATGTGTGCTGCCGCTGAGGGCACCGATATACCCATCGTCTTTATTGCCGTTACCGACCCAGTGCTAGCTGGCATAGTTGAATCCTGGGAGAAGCCTTGCCCATCCGGCCTCCATATAACTGGGGTCAGTGATTATGTCCCCGTCAAGCCCCAGCTAGAGATAATTAAAGAGATATGCCCTGAGGCTAAAGTGCTAGGTGCGGTCTACAACGCTGGCGACGAGAGTAATATCAAGACAGTGAATGAGCTCAAGAGCCTGGCACCGGATTTTGGCCTTGAAGTAATTGAGGCTAATGTATCTACAAGTGCTGATGTACATAGCGCAGGGATGTCATTAGTTGGTAGGGCTGATGTGGCGTGGAGCCCTATGTGTAATACCACAATAGCTGGTCTTGAGGGGTTGCTATCGGTTTGCGAAGAGTATAACATCCCGTACTTTGCTCCAGATGGAGACTCTGTTAAGAGAGGGGCAATTGCTGCTACTTATTACTCCAATGAGGAGTTAGGTGAAATAGGCGGCCATGTGGCAGCTAGGGTACTGAGGGGTGAAGACCCGTGTAACATCCCGGTTCAGACCTTCACCACTATAAATATGTATTTCAACCCTAAGGCTGCGGAGAGAATGGGGGTAACCATCCCTCAATCCCTTCTGGACAAGGCAGCCAAGGTATATGAGTAACATAAAAATAAAAGGAGGATAAAGTGGAAAGAACAAAGTTTATTCTTGATGAGGAGGAAATGCCGACTTCTTGGTACAACATTTTGCCCGATTTGCCACAGCCCCTGCCGCCAGTTCTGCACCCGGCTACAGGCAAACCAGTTACCCCCGATGACCTAGCCCCCGTCTTCCCTATGGCTCTAATCCAGCAGGAGTTCAGCCCTGAGCGCTACATTGAAATCCCGGAAGAGGTGCAGGCTGTTTACCGTACCTGGAGACCAACAGTGCTACATCGGGCGCATCGGCTGGAGAAAGCCCTGGATACGCCAGCCAAGATTTTCTACAAATATGAGGGAACAAGTCAGGCGGGAAGCCACAAGCCCAACACCGCTATTGCTCAGGCTTACTACAATAAAATGGAGGGCGTCAAGCGCTTAGCTACCGAGACCGGCGCTGGGCAATGGGGGAGTGCCCTGTCTATGGGCTGCATGTTCTTCGGTCTTGAATTGAAGGTCTATATGGTCAGGATTAGCTATGAGCAGAAGCCATATCGCCGCATCCTGATGGAGACCTGGGGGGCAAAGTGTGTGCCCAGCCCTAGCTCGGATACCAAGGCAGGGCGTGACATTCTGGCTCAAGACCCCAATTCTCCCGGCAGCCTGGGAATCGCCATCAGTGAGGCAGTGGAGGATGCCGTCACCCATGAAGGCACTAAATATTCCCTGGGTAGTGTCCTCAACCACGTCCTGCTCCACCAGACCATCGTGGGGGAGGAAACCAGGAAACAGATGGAGAAGGCAGATGCCTACCCCGACATTATTGTGGGCTGTATCGGCGGCGGCTCAAACTTCGCTGGGCAGTTCCTGCCCTGGATCAGGGATAAAATTAGCGGAGCTAAACCAGACCTGCGCATCATCTGTGTTGAGCCTCAAGCCGCCCCCAGCCTGACCAAAGGACCCTATGCCTATGACTTCGGCGACGTGGCTGGTCTCACCCCCCTGCTCAAGATGTATACCCTAGGTCATACCTTTGTCCCGCCACCAGTCCACGCTGGCGGCTTACGCTATCACGGGATGGCACCCATCATATGCCACCTCTACAAGCTAGGCCTGGTCGAGGCCAGGGCTGAGTATCAGATCCCGGTCTTTGAGGCTGGGGTAAAGTTTGCCCGAACCGAGGGCATTATTACTGCCCCAGAGCCGTGCCATAACATCAAGGTAGCTATTGATGAAGCCCTTGCCTGCCGGGAATCAAGGGAATCAAAAACTATCCTGATAGCTCACAGCGGGCACGGGCATTTCGACCTCGCTGCCTATGATGAGTACCTCTCAGGCAGGATGCAGGATTACGAGTACCCTGAGGAAAAGGTAAAGGAGGCACTGGCTTCACTGCCCAAGGTATAGATGCACAGCCAGATAAGGGGCTGGGGTCATACCCAGCCCCTTACTTTTGCCCTAATCCCACCTGCGTGCTACAATAAAATCAGTCATGAAGGGGATAAACATAAAATATCTATCGACCTGCCTTATTATAATTCTATGCCTTTTTCTAGGCAGTAGCTGCGTTCATATTGAGACCTCGCCACCACCTAGCTCACCACCAAGCCCTACTGCTACCCCCATTGACCCCGACTGGACGCCACCACCTCCAGAAAGTGATACCCTAGTATTGCCCAATTTCGCCGATGTAGTGGCTGAGGTTAAGCCCTCGGTGGTAGCTATCAATACTGAGGTCATAACCTATGACATCTTCAATCGCCCATTTACTGAGAAAGGCGCCGGCTCAGGATGGATTTTAGACGAAGACGGAATTATTGTAACCAATAGTCACGTGGTTGAAGGGGCTAAAGCTATTACAGTGACCCTGGCTGATGGCAGAACCTTCCCTGTGGAAACAGTGCGAACTGACCCGCTTACCGACCTGGCTGTAGTTACGATAGATGCCCAAAACCTACCAGCAGCCAATATAGGAGACTCTTCCAAATTAAGAATTTGTGACCCGGTAGTGGCTATTGGCAATCCACTGGGGTTGGGAATAAGTGCCAAACCGGGATGGGTCAGCCGCCTGGGGGTTTCTCTACAGATATCCTCAGGACAAACACTGTATGACCTCATTGAAACTGATGCCCCTATCAATCCAGGTAACAGTGGTGGCGCGTTAGTAAACATGTCCCAAGAAGTAATTGGCATCACCAGCGCCAAGATTGCTATGGTCGGTGTAGAGGGCATGGGCTATGCTATAAGTATTAATCAAGCTATGCCAATAATCAAGGAATTGATCCAGAAGGGTTATGTGATTTACCCCTGGCTTGGGGTAGTGCTTCACACCGTAGACCAATGGCTAGCTCTCAGATATGACCTGGCAGTAGATAAAGGGGCATTCATCACTGAATTAGTTCCTGCCAGCCCCGCCGATAAAGCTGGAATTGAGCTAGGCGATGTTATTACCAACTTTGGAGGCGAAGAGATAACCACTGCTGAGGAATTAATTCAAGCCATACGCTCCAGCCAAATTGGGCAGAGAGTAAAAATAACCTTCCGGCGGGGCGATGCCAAAAATACTACTTACGCTATACTTATTGAACGTCCGCGCTAACTCAACCCAATCTTTTCACTCCCAGTAATATATCATAGCCACTTAATTTATAGCGCTCAGTAAAGACACCCTCTCCGGGAACCCCATCAATAAGCTGCTGAGACAGCGTTTCTTGCTTAATATAATCGGCAAAATCCTCCATTACCTGCCTCATATAAGCCTCCCCTTGATAATAGGCGATAATATGGTCGGCAATATCAAACCCAGCAGAGCGACGCATGGTCTGCAACCGGCGTACCACCTCCCGCGCCATTCCTTCAGCTTCAAGCTCGGGAGGAATCTCAGTGGGGATGGCTACCGAGTAACCACCTTCCGAGCTGACCACATAACCTGGTTTATCCAGCTCTGCCACCTGGCCAACAAATTCCAAGTCTTTCACATTAAGTTCTTCTAAAATCTGAGGCTTTAACCGCTCTAAACTTTCCTGTTCCTTGCTACCCGCCACACTAACCACAACGTGAGATAATGGCTGGCGCACCTTGATACCGGCTTGGCTCCGGGCAGCCCGACCCAGACTTGATACTCTCATCGCCAACCTAATGTCGGTAGCCAGTTGCCTATCGATTTTAGCCTCATCAGCAACCGGAAAATCGGCCAGGTGCACGCTATCTGGAGCTTGGGGAAATGCCAAGCAGACCAGGTTTTGATATAGCTCCTCAGCCAGAAAGGGAGTAAATGGGGCCAGTAGCTTTGATAGTGTAACCAGACACTCATATAGCGTAGTATATGCCGCCAGTTTATCGGCATCGCTCTCGCTCTTCCAGAATCGCCGACGACTCCTACGCACATACCAGTTAGATAGGTCGTTTACAAAGCTCTCTACCCTTCTCCCTGCCTCAGTTGGATTATAAGCATCTAGCCCGGCATCAACATCAACTATAAGCTGATTAAGCTCCGAGATAATCCACCTATCAAGCTCTGATTGCTCCGATGAGACTCTTTCCCCGCCGGGGGTGAAGTGGTCTATATTGGCATAGGTGACAAAGAAGGAATAGACATTCCACAGGGTGGATAAAAAGCGGCGTGTCACTTCAGCCACCATATCCTCAGAGAAACGGCGCACATTGCCCGGCGGCGAAGAGGTGAGACAATACCACCGTAGCGCATCAGCCCCATATTTATCGATTACTGCCCAGGGCTCAACCACATTCCCCTTAGCCTTGCTCATCTTCTCCCCTTTGGCATCGAGGATGTGCCCCAGGCAGATAACATTCTTGAAACAGAGACGGTTAAACAATAGAGTGGATATAGCATGAAGGCTATAAAACCATCCGCGAGTCTGGTCAACCGCTTCACTGATATAATCGGCGGGAAATCTCCCGTCCTCAAGCAAGGTATCATTCTCAAAGGGATAGTGCCACTGCCCTATCGGCATGGCTCCCGAATCAAACCAGCAGTCAATTACCTCTGGCACCCGTCTCATCTCTGCACCACACTTGGGGCAATCAAAGGTCAGCTCATCAACAAAGGGACGGTGCAAATCTAAAGGCTCTTTAAACCCGGAGAACCCAGCTCTATTCTTTAATTCCTCCACGCTGCCCACGCACTCATAGTTACCACAGGATTCACAATGCCAAATATTGAGTGGCGTTCCCCAATATCTCTCCCGGGAAAAAGCCCAGTCCACATTATTCTCCAGCCAATCGCCAAACCGCCCATACTTGATATGCTCCGGATACCAATTTATCTCATCATTACCAGCAATAAGAGCTTCTTTCACCGCTGTGGTCCTGATATACCAGGTCTGCTTGGCATAGTAGAGGAGGGGTGTCTCACAGCGCCAGCAGAAGGGATAGGTATGCCGAATCGTCTCACTGCGGAATAGTAACCCCCTTGACTTCAGGTTATCAAGGATAAGAGGGTCAGCCTCTTTGACAAACAATCCAGAGAAGGGATAGCTCCCTGTAATCTTACCCTGTAAATCTACCATGTGAACAAAATCCAGGTCCTTTTTCCACCCAGCCTCATAGTCAACCTCGCCATAGGCAGGCGCCATGTGCACAATCCCCGTCCCCTCCTCCAGAGACACAAAATCAGTATCAATTACTGGATAGGTTAAACCACCCCGGGGTTCTGGCCATGTTATACGACGGCCAGCCTCAGTACCTAGTGGGAAATGCTCACGTCCTACCCCATACTCATGTGGGTTAAACAAAGGCTCATATCCAGTTCCCACCAGCTCTCTCCCCTTCACCCTCCTTACCACTTTATAACCCTCAAGTCCCACCTGCTTAAGCAAGGCTGAAGCCAGAATGAGGTAATCCTTTTCCCCTTCCAGCACTGAATACTCAGCATCAGCGGCTACTGCCAGCGCAGTATTGCCCGGCAATGTCCACGGGGTGGTTGTCCAGGCCAATAAATAAACAGGCTTATCTAGGGAGAATTTGACTTCGGTAGGCCAGATATATCGTGCAATCATGTGTTCATAACGAGGGTCAACCCTAAACTTTATGTAAACTGAAGGGTCATCGGCATCCTGATAGCCAAGGGCAACCTCATGGGAGCTGAGTGAAGTGCCGCAGCGGGGACAGTGAGGGGTAACCTTATAGCCCTGATAAATCAGCCCCCTATCCCACATCCCCTTTATTGCCCACCAGCAGGTCTCAATGTAGTTATTGTCCATGGTGATATAAGGATGCTCCAGGTCAACCCAGAAGCCGATGCGCTCGGTCATTGCCTCCCACTCCTTGAGGTAACCAAAGACACTCTCCCGGCAGCGGGCGTTAAACCGGTCAATACCATATTCCTCAATCTCTGTTTTGCTGGAAAAGCCGAGCTCCTTCTCCACCTCCAACTCTATGGGCAACCCATGCGTATCCCAGCCAGCGATGCGCGGAGTATAATAGCCCTTCATCGCCTTATAGCGGGGTATGACATCCTTAAAGACGCGAGCCAGCACATGATGTATCCCCGGGCTGCCGTTAGCCGTAGGTGGTCCCTCATACAATACAAAGCGACGACCACCCCGGTGAGCTTCTACACTCCGCTCAAAGACATTTTTGCTTCTCCACAAGCCAAGCATATTCTCTTCAAGCTGTGGGAAATTCACCTTACTACCAACCGGACGAAACATAAACACCTCTATATAAAAATCCCGCCCTCTAGGGACGGGATTTAGTACACCCGCGGTACCACCCTGCTTCCCCCACCTAAGGCAGGGGCACTCCTTTAAGGCACACTTACATGCCCTCGTCAAGGATAACGGCTGACGCCGCCGACCAAGTCTACTAGGTGGTCTAGCCTTACAATCCACCGTTCGGTTGGTGGCTCAGGAGTGATTTTCAGGGGACGGTCACATCTGCTTCCACCCTACCAGACTCGCTGAGTGTCCGCTCTCCCCTTACTCCTCTCCGTCACTGCCTTTTCAAGCTAAAGGTTAGCACAGTTTAAAAAATAAATCAAATCGGACCGATTCAGCTATGGCTCCTTGGGCATAATAACCACCTTACGAGCCTCGCCCTCACCAACGCTCTCAGTGGTAACATCAGGGTCATCAGCTAAAGCAAGGTGGATAATGCGCCTCTCATAAGCGGGCATAGGTTCTAGGGCAAATGACCTCCCCTTAACCTTCACCTGCTCCGCCATACGCAAGGCTAAAGCCTGTAATGCCCCATAGCGACGTTGTTTATATCCTTCCACATCAATAACTATAGGCACCCATGCCTTCGCCTGATGAGCTAAGATAAGTCTGACAATATACTGTAGAGAGGAGAGGGTCTGCCCACGCCGCCCAATCAAGATACCAAGGTCATCATCGGTTACATCAAGGCTAATGACACTGGAAGCCCCTTCACCCCCCTCAACAGGAGGTTTAGTTTGAGATGCAACAGACGCAACCACCCCCATCCGAGCCAGAAGGGTCTCTAATACCTCCTTTGCTGCCTCAGCTATATCGCTTTCCTCCCCGGGCACCCTCACCAATGACCGTACTCTGACCCTGGCCTCCTCAGCCCCTAGACCTAGGATGCCATGCCTACCCTTTTTTACGACGGTGACCTCCACCTTTTCTCGGCTGACGCCTAATTGCTCTAAGGCTTTTTGGATAGCCTCCTCCACGGTCTTGGCGCTTACCTCCAGATTCTTCATAGCCCAAACCTTCTTCCTGCGTTGAACTCGGCACAACAATATCAGCACCAACTGAAGGTGCTTCCTCTACCTGGACGATGCGCTGCTTATACTTTTTATCCCTAGCAATTTGCTTCTTCGGCGCTGATTTAACCAAACCTCCCCACCCAGTAACAAAATATTGGATACCGATTCTGATGACATTTGAGGTCACCCAAAAAAGACCCAGCCCACTGGGAAATGTTGTGGTAATGAAAGCAAACATCATTGGCATCATCCACAGCATCATACTGCTCTGCGCCTGCTGCTTGGGGTCAGCAGTTGGTGCCATTACCATCTTCTGCTGCACCCACATTGTTCCCCCAACCAAGATTGCTAGGAACATGTCGCCTATGGCTAAGTTCAACCAAAGGAAATTATTCTGCAAAGGCAGCGTGGAATATACTACCGGCCAGGAATAAAGATACTGAGACAATCCCAGCAAATTCTCAGGGATTACCGCTAGAACCCGCATAATTGACCAGAAGAGAGCTAGCCAGATGGGCATCTGGATTAACATGGGCAGCAGGCAGCCAGCAGGGCTTACCCCAGACTCCTTATACAGCCTCATCTGCTCCTTAGCCAGTTTCTGCTTATCCTTAGCATACTTCTTCTGAAGCTCGGCAAGCTTCGGCTGGAGAGATTGCATTGCCTTAGAGGCACGAATCTGCTTCAGAGTAAGTGAATACATCAAGCCGTTAACAATAATAGTCAGCGCAATGATAGCCAGCCCAAAGCTATTTAATAAATAATGAGACAGCACAATGAGGGTGTTTATCATTGGCTGCATAGCAATTAAATTCCACGCCTGCCCAATTACTTCCAACGAAATCTACCTCACTTACTACTTAATGGTTAAACTCCACAGCCTCGCCCCTGACCCTGCATTCAGGGCATGAAGGTTTTGCTCCTCGCTATAAATATAGACGACTCCATCGCTGGCGCAAAGGGGAGCGTATATAGCTTCTTCCACATCAGCTAGTGGCTTAATCTGATTATTACCAGTATCTATAGCGTATATCTTGCCCTCCTCAGAAGCAATAATAAGTAAGCTATTAACCAAAACTGGCGATGAGCAAATCGGGCTTCCAAGGTCAATGGCGTCTACCACCTCTTCACCAGTTTCAGCATTTAAGATATAAACCTTGCCATCAAGGCAAGGAGCATAGACTGTGTTATTACCAATTACAGGTTTTACCCAGAACCAGCTCTCAGGCTTATCCTCAGTATCCTCATCATCTGGGAACTGCCAAACCTGAGTGCCACTTATTGTATTTATAGCATAAAGATGCCTATCGAAGGAACCAATGTAAACCGTGTTATTATTCACTACGGGGGTAGAGACAATGGCTCCTCCAGCCTCAAACTCCCATTTCTTCTCGCCTTCAGCAGCATCTAGCGCATAAAGCTTTTTATCAAAGGAACCAATATATAGCGTGTCGCCATCAATAGCTGGGGTTGACCATATTTTGTCCCCAGTTTGAAACGGAGAGCCCCATTCTGGGTCACCAGTAGCCGCATTCAGGGCATAGACCTTCCCATCAGAACAACCAAAATAGACCTTACCCAGAGCCGTTACAACTCCACCAACAATGGACTCCAGACTGCCCTCACGGGGATATACCCATCTCAATGCCTCCGAACTGGAATTAATGGCATAAATTTTACCGTTATAGCCGCCAACATAAACCAAATCTCCTGCCACTGCTGGATTGCCGTAGATAGCTACTGGTGTAACTGCTGGTGCACAGCCGAATCCACCACCGGCTGGCCTCGAGGCTTCCAGAGGAACTTCCCACAGGCTGCTGCCTTCTGATATATTCACCGCCACAAGCTTACCCTCTGTGGATGGCACAGCACAACCAAATCCACCAGCCTGCTTTAAGGCGGGACACAAAAATAGAGTCCCGTCGGTTATTGTTCCCCCCGAGCCGCCTACAGGTGCGTTCCTGATGTTAGCGCACCCCAAAACGGTTAGCCCAACCAAGAGCAAGATAACCAGCAGGCAAACCTTGCCCACCGATGCTGCGTTATTTCTAATCCCCACTTACCTATTCCTTCCAAAAGTCCAGTATCGCGGCACAGGGTCATAGCCACTAGGATTAAAGGGATGGCAGCGAGCTATCCGCCTTACTCCCAGCCATACCCCTTTAAACAAGCCAAACTTCAAGACAGCTTCATAGGTATATTGAGAGCAAGTTGGGGTAAAGCGACAGTTATGTGGCATAACCTGCGAAATGGTACACTGATAAAGTCTAATTAATTCTAAGGCAAGCCTCTTCATAATCCCTCGCTAATAATCGAGCCCGGGATAATAAACCCTGAACCGATTTCTCCAGGCTGGCGAAGCTAGCACCGGCGGCTCGAGGACGAGCAATAAATATAATATCCCATCCCGGCTCAAGGGGTGCTGAATGTAAGATTTCCCGAAGCAGACGCTTCACCCGATTTCTCACCACTGCCTTACCTACCCGCCGGCTAACCGAAAAGCCATACCGGGACAAGGTAAGCCCATTAGGCAAAGCCTTCATCACCACTAAATCGCTTATCCACGAGCTACCTTTATTATAAACCAAGGCATACTGCTCTGACTTGGTAAGGTATTCTTTCCCTCGCATCGTCATACCACGGTCAATCGCTTACGACCCTTGAGTCGTCTTGCTTTTAAGATAGCTCGCCCGCCCCGGCTACTCATTCTTGCCCGAAAGCCATGCTCGCGCTTCCTTGGTATCCTCTTTGGTTGATAAGTCCTCTTCGGCACTATAACTCCGCAATAGATTAGAGTGATTATACTTCCGCCATCTCTGGGGTGTCAATCCAGGGGAATCTCAGAAAGGCTATGCCCCCTAAAAACTGTCTCTCCCTTATCAAGGGGAAGGGGGATAAAGCGAATTCCAGGAAAATCGAAGATTCTTCTGGGTGCTTAAAGGTCGAAGACTCTTCGAGGGATAGGGTTACCGAATATCAAACTAATCGCGTATGCCAACGCTCCCTGTCTTATAGATATGAGCTGGAACATATGGCAAGAGAGCTAAGTGCCTTGCCCTCTTTATAGCCAATGCCAAGGCACGCTGATGCTTAGCGCAGGCACCGCTTTTACGGCGAGGCTCAATCTTTCCCCTATCCGATATGTAATGGCGCAATTTAACAGGGTCTTTGTAGTCTATCACTTCGACATTACCAATACAAAGGGAACAATGCTTACGCCTAGGTATATACCTTGCCCTACCCTGCTTTTTGCTCCTTGGTTCGGCAGATTTTCGTCTAGCCACCTCTTCTAAGTTACCCAAACCCTCCTAATCCTTCGGTTGAAGGACCAAATTCTAACCTTCGTCGGAAAATGGAAGGTCCCCCGGCTCCAGTTCACCAGCACCAACTTCACCAGCACCAGCTTCCTCAGCTCCCTCCCCGGGAAGAGGAGCTACTGCCTGCCTATCGAGAAAGAGCACCCTGTTAGCTACTACCTCACTCCGAGAGCGCCTCTGCCCATCCTGACCTTCCCAAGTGTGGGTATGTAGCCTACCCTCGGCATAAACAAGCCGACCCTTAGTTAGAAACTGGTTGCAATTTTCAGCTAGCCTATTCCAGGCAACCACGGTAAACCACTCCGTCTCCTGCTTACGCTCACCATCAGGGGTAGTATACACCCGGTTAGTGGCAACACGAAATGTGGTTACGGGATTGCCATTAGGGGTAAAACGCATTTCAGGTTCAGTCCCAACATTTCCTATAATCATCACTCTATTTAACGTCAACATCGCCGTAAACTCCTTTCGCCTTCCTCCAACATCTGTAGAAAACAGGCATTTCTCCTAATCAACTACTCAATCTTATCAGCAGATGCCGCAGAACATCCTCAGAAATCTGCAGGCTTGCTTCAAGCCCTTTACTCAATTTAGGTCTCAATTTGAACCGAGTCAACACATAATCACCCTCCAGAAAATGTTTTATGGGATAAGCTAGCCTTCTTTTACCCCATCGTTCTATATTGGAAATAGTGCCACCATTTTCAATAATAAACCGACTTATGTTTTCTATTACACTATCAAGAGCCTCGTCCACAACCTCTGGACTAATAATTACTACCAGTTCGTAGTCACGAAGCTGCTTATCTTCCTGAGATACCATTGTCTCCATAAAAAAACTAATTAAGGTATTATAACACACAACAAAGAATACAAACAATACTCCGGATTAATAAATGGCCACTTATCAGCACCAACTAGCTTGACACAATAAAATGCCCCTGATAGACTTTGGTTAAGTAAAAGGTTTGATTACTGATGCTTAAGCATCTCACTGAGCAAGAATGGCCCCGTGGTGTAGCGGACAAACATGCCACCCTGTCACGGTGGAGATCGGGGGTTCGAATCCCCCCGGGGTCGCATCCAATATCTCTGGCGTGACACTCATAGGATAGCTTGAAGAAGGGTTCTAACTCAGGTCTGGGCTTTACGGCAACAACCTTCCCCCCGCTATCCAAGCTGATTTCCTCAAAAAGTACTCTGGCCAGTTTATTTCTTTGTTCCTGATTAGCTTGCCGCCAAGCATCGGCAATGTTTGCCAAGAAATCAGATAATCGCTTTACTTCATCTTCTCTATTCTCAACAGGTGAGAGCTGGCGCAATTGGGATTCCGTTTCCTCATAATCTTTTAAGTACTCCTGCTGAGATATATGGCCCCAACGATACTGTTCCTTTAACCGTGCAAGACTTGCTTTCAATTTCTCCTGCTGGTTCTCAACGTCATCATAGGCTGTTCTCAGTTTATGATGGGCATCAAGTATCTTCTTCTGGTAGTCATCAGGAATAATGAAGTTTGCAAGGTACCATTCTATCTGCTTCTCGTAGATGTCTAGGAATTTCCCGCTGAAATCACAACCGAGGCCCTCAGCTCTGGAGGCACAATACACTCTCGCTCTGCCGCTTGAGTTCGTCTGCATCCTAATACTGCCACCGCAACGAGCACATTTTGCAATGTAAGAGAGGCTGTAGATTCTGGCCCCTATATTTATGGTATTTCGGATTAAGCGTCCCCTTGACCGCATTTCTTGTACCGCTTGAAACAAATCTGGGTCTATTAAAGGCTCATGTTTTGCTTCTAACCACCCGTCCTTACCATCTGGAATATACCCGATGTAGAACCTATTAGGCAGCATGTCTTTAACCGTATCTTTAGAAAAAGGTCTTGAGCCGTGAGTTCCGGTTGTCCTGTATCCCGAAGCGTTGAGTGCCATTGCTATCTCCCTATCTGATTTCCTCTGTGCAGCAAGCTCGAATGCCATCTTTAGCCCTTCATAATTACGGACAGCAACTTCCTTCCCATCTACCTTGATTGTCCTTTCCTCTAAGTCTGGCAACGGCACCCCGTCCTCACCTTTCATTGCACCAAAGGGCAATGCCCCACAATATAGCCCCTGATTCCTTCTCTCATGCCATCCTTTCTTGGTCTCTTGACTGAGGTTATCTGAATAGTATTGTGCGAATGCCCCTAATAAGGCCAGGTGCACTTTACCTGACGGTGTGGTAAAGTCCATCTGCTCGTTTATGGAGATAAAGGCAACTCCTGCTTTTAAGAGCTTATCGAAGTATTCCAGTGTAATACGCAGATTTCTTGAGAAGCGGTCAAGCTTATGGACAACAAGGACATCAAACCTCCCCGCCAAGGCATCTGTAATCACTTCTTTGAATACCGGGCGCTTAGCGATATCCTCAGTCCTTGCTGACCTGCCTTCTTCCACATATTCCTTGTGCGCTAGCCAGTCTCTACCCTGAACTAGCGTTTGGAATGCTCGCCTCTGGGCATCTATACTGTAGCCCTCCACCTGCTCTTCTGTGCTGACTCTGGCGTAAAGTGCTGCTCTCATCCTCGGCCCTCCTATTGCGCTACTTGAAAAAGCTATCCATTTCATGTATTATTTCCATGGTGCTGGAATCAATTATGCTCTAGCACTAGGGAAATTGCAAGGTCCGATGTGGATATCGGCTAAGCGAAAGGGGGATAGCACTTAGTGGACGAATATATTTGTCTGCGTTGCGGCCACATGTGGACTTCAGCGGTCATCTCTTATCGGGATTGGAAAAGAAGGAAGTGTCCTTCATGTGGCAAGAGAAGGACGGTGAAGAGAGAAATCTTTGATCGTGCCGTTGATGAGTTTGCCAGATCACTGCAGTTATCACCTCCACCACACCCTCCTAGTCCGTCGGCTGTGTCAGCGACATTTGCTTTACTGAAGGAAATGTTTCCTGATTCATCGGTGGTTACAGTGCTTTTGGATGTTTATGAGGCAGCGCGCCAGAAGATTGAAAGAAAAGCCAGACTCCCTGATCAGGTTTGATATCTCTTGGCAGTTGTCTTAGCCGGAAACTATCTATGAATCAGCAAATCCAAAAGGAGGCCGTGAGAATGGTAGCACTAGACGAAGCTAGACTTGATGAGGTTTATCAAAAGGCTTTGCGGATTGAGAAGGATATGATGCTAGAGGATGAAAGATTGAGAGAAATATCTGAGCGTGCCCAATTAAAGGAAAGAAAGGAGTACCAAGAAATAAGATTACTAAGGGAGAGCCGGCGAGCTGAGCTATTTGAAAGTGCAAGCAGCATACTTCAGTGGGCAAGCGATTTCGCCACAAGCCCGAAGGGAAGGAAAATTCTGTCCACCATAGGAGAAGTGATAATATATCGCACTCACTATTTTGACTGTAAACCTAGGGAGGAGAAGGAGTACGAAGCCTGGCTAACCTGTGACCGTAATGGCGTGCTTCGCTACCGGGAGTTTTACAGGGGTATTATGGGCAGGCGTCGCGGTAAGGCATTGACCACTCCAGAACAAATGGTGAACCGCCTGCACCCGAATTATGTTCTCTCAGCTGGAGATGCTATTGCCACGGGCAACGTTTGGAAAGAGGTTGAGTGTGCTATTAGGTGGCGAGCGGAGATATTTGATATTCGAAGGCAGCGTGGCTGGTGGCCACCAAAAAATCAAGAGTTGGAGTTCACCTAGTCGCCTTCTGGCAAGTGGTTAGGACAAATAACCCGAATGTAAGTGGGACAAATTGCTAGCTTCAGTTTTGACTTCAATTGGATGATAAGAAAAGCAGGTTTGGTCTCCTCCTGACAGTGGGGAGCTGAATTGCCTTCTGTACCTTGCGCGTCAAGTGAGTCTCTGTCTGATTAACCGCAGGCTATAGCCCTCGCTTAATACAGGTTCACCTTGCAGATTTGCACATAACGGTATCTTGTTCATGCCGACACCCAATCGCTGTCCGATGCCCCTGAGCAAAACAGCTTGCGAAGGTACTGTAGATACGACCTCCGGTGGTTGTGACACGGTTTCTGTTGACGATCCTGTCACGTGTGGCTGTGACACGGGTCCTGTCACGTGTGGCTGTGACACGGGTTGTTTATCTAAATTACTCAAGTATTCAGTGCCTTTTTCTGTCACAGAGTCGCATTAACAACTTGAGGTGTCTTGTGCTTACGTCTCTATGATTCTATGCCTGATGCTGTCACTGTGACATGTGACCTGTGACTATAACCGTCACCATTTTCAATGGACTCGAAAATGTTGGCTTGCGTCGGGACAGTTCCAGTGATTTCTTTCGGTTTTCGGTCCGGGTTTCGGTCCGGTTCGGGTTTCGGTCGGTGTTGAAGCCTTCTTACGCTTATCCGCTTCTATTATCCATTCTGTTCCGTCAGGCGTAATTTTCCATAGCCCTTCCTCTTCTGCCACCGCTAGACCCCGCTCTTTTAAGTCATGTAAATCTTTACCGACGGTTTGTGCACTTTCGCCGATTGCTTCACCGATTGTCTTCGGTCTTACTAATCCATGCTCCTTTATGCTCTCAAGATATGCTAATACCTTTTGAACTCTTGGTTCTTCTTCTGCCATTCTTCTCCTCCCTTATTTGTAGCCCCGCTTTTTGAGTATGTATGGCCTGAGGTATTCCTCCCCCTACCGGGCAATTGCACATCAACGCCTCCGACTCTTAGCGGCACGACCAGTAAGAGGTCGGATTGCGAGGGGACGGTTTCAGGATGAGTTTCCCCTGTGGTTTCCTCTGTCATATCCTCTGTGGTTCCACTCTGTGCTTCTCTTCCGTCGTTCTTTCTAGTTCCTCACTCTCAACTTCTTCAGGTGGATTCTCCAAGTCAAGGCATTCCACACTGAGCTGAGGTTGTCAAGATTAGCCGTCCTCTGGACATAGTAGATTATGGCGTCAAGGCGGATATCGCCCTTCTTCCTGCCGACGCCAAGCCTCTCGCCGACTTCCCTGAGTATATCGGTTTGGGAGGGGACGGTAATTTCAGCTTCAACTTTAGCAGCAGGTGCGCCAGCAGGTGGTTCTTCTTGCTCGCTAGCTATACGCTCACGTTCCGCTTCCACCCACTGCCTACCGTTCTCATTTATTTGATAATATGATGTCCTACCCTCTACGGTTTTATCGACCAGCCGCTGCTGTACTTTATCCTTGAGTTGCCTTCCGACCTGAAAGCCTTCGACACCTATCTTGGCACCTATTTCAGTTGGTGTCATTTTACCCTCAGTATTGTAAAGAACCTCCATCGCTTGGTAACCTACATTACTGGTTGTTTTAGCCATTCCGCACCTCCTCTATTCATATCCCCGCTTCTTTAGTGCATGGTGTGTTAGATGGTTTTCTCCTACTTGGAAACACCATTCGGCATACTGACTAAAGTTGCCCCTGGGGTGACCTTCTATGAACCCCTCTAGGGCGGCATACTCCGCCCATTTCTTAATCCTCTCATAGCCCTCCGGGGTTAAATAGACGTGCAGGCTTGGCACATAGGACAAGGAATGTCAACTCCGTATTCACCCCTTAAGCCAAAGGCGTATTTGGAGGGCAAAAATTTAGTGTCCTAAAGGGGGCAAAATACTGTCCTACTAGACAGACCGATATTTTGTTCAGATACCACTTTCGCCTGGCTTTCACTCCTACAACCGTCTAACTGGCTTCTTCTGGAAGATACTGCAGGGCTTCTTGGTTACAATTGCGACAACAGTCGAAGAGAAATGAAGGGGTAGAGCGCCGGTAGACAGTGCTTACAGCGGCGTGCTACTTCCACAGCCCTATCATTGTCCGTGACAGTGGCACTATTTCAGTTGTCTATTTCTGCTGGCTGTTTCTGTCGTGACTAGCTAAGTCAGTCTGTGATGGCAGAGTGGCCTCTTCCTGTGGTGGCGCCTCAGTCTTGGTCACTCACGCCGTTGCTGTCTGCGGCGCTGGTGGTGTTACTGTAGATGGTACCGTAGGTGCTCTTTAGGTGGTGCTGTAGATGGTACCCTAGGTGGCACCGTAGGTGGTACCGTAGGTGGTACCGTAGGTGGTACCGTAGGTAATTCGATAGTAGCCGCAATTTGGCTGCCATTTTCGGTTATCTGCCATGGGCTCCTCTTCTGTCTACTATCTGGGAAAGCACGAGCACAGACGACAGAGCCAGTCAGACCGAGTGACATGCCTGAAGTTATCGGTGATATTCCCTTGAGTCAGGACAAGAGACAGGAAAGTGAGCACACATAGCAAAGGTGGGATACCCCCGAAGGGGAAGAGGTTGGGTCTAATCAATATCTTCGCCGTGCAGGTTGTCAAGGCGCCACGCTACCAGGTCACAAGAAGATGAAATGTTCAGCGAATTTGTGCCTATGGAAAGCAGGTGCTGTTGGTTGAAATTTCGTGACATATGTCCAGAAAAGCTCGGCTTGATTGCTAGTTATGGCATTAGCTACGTATAATAAGGTTATAGCGGATAGGTTCAGAATGGGGACAACATACCAATCGATTTGTGCTCAGCAGCAAGCCTGGGCAGACCAGTTACGCATCAAATACGACAAAGACGGTTATACGCTGCGTCTAGACGATAATCTGTTCTGTTCACTCTCACGTGCGACGTTGGGAGAGTTCAAACAGGGCAAGGGAGACGAACTTGGAGACAATGAAAAACGTTGCAAAATGCAGGCGTTGCACTCTTCCTCTGCTCTTGTTGTCAACGTTTTTGAGTACTGGCGCAAACTGGGAAGAGCCGATGTCATCGCCAAGGCATGCGGCGCACCGAGCGGAATAACAGAAATCAGGTTTGAACAAACTTACCGTATTCCTGTACGCGGAATACCCCCTCATCTAGATATCCAATTCTCCGCATTTGGTACAAAGTCGATCTCTGTTATAGAATCGAAGTTTACTGAACCTTACCATCGGCACACAAAGCGGATAATTAAAGAAAAATACTTCAGCACCCCTGGCCTCTGGTCACAGCTTCCCAAATGTGAACAGCTAGCACAGCGTATCAGGAAGGAATCACAAGGTAGGACTAGTTTTATTTATTTAGACGCTCCTCAATTACTTAAGCACATCCTGGGATTGACATGGGTCAAATCCGGGCCACAGCATTTTGAAATACTCTATCTGTGGTATGAGGTTCCCTCACCAGAGGCAGAGAGACATCGGTTCGAGATAAGCCAATTTCAGGAATTGATTGGAGATGAAGTACATTTTCGAGAGATGACGTATCAGGAGCTTTTCAAGAGAATCGAAGAGTGTCAACTTGCAGGGAAGGAGTACTTATACTATCTTGATAGAAGGTATTTCCATTCAAGAGTCTAATTGCACGCAACTTGAATACCGGCTTCATATCTTCTAACACTTCGTGTTCAGCACCAGGGTAACAATACTCGGTACAACAAGCTGGCTGATTGTTACCTTGCGTGTTTGCTACTAAGGAGATAGTAGCGAAATGGGGCTTAGCGGAACCCTAATGAGTCCATGGGTCCTCACAAGTGATCATCCGTGCGGTTTTCTTATCTAGTGGAGCGCCACGTTGACAATCTTGGCGTGCTAAAATGGTACTTTTTTCAGAATAGTCCTCCCCCACAGTCAGTGGTATAATCATTGTGAGCAGGGTCACGGGTTGTTGGGATAGTGTGTGCAATACCCCATTTCCCCCCGTGCTTAATACCCATATGATACGAGAATATTATGATAGGAAAGATGAAGTCAGCAGTATGAATGGTACAGATCGTGTCAATATCAAACCAGGTTTGCAGGTCTCAATAATATTGAAGAAAGACCAGCGTTCCGGGAAACTAACCGAAGGGATAGTCAAAGATATTCTGACGAAATCTCCTGCTCACCCCCATGGCATCAAAGTCCGCTTGGAAAGCGGTCAAGTCGGTCGAGTTAAAGAGATAATAATTTAAGGTCGATCCCTATGGAGTATGGCTGTGCTTCCGAAACCGGTTGTGAGATGGATGTATGGAACTGAATAAGGGCAAGACTGATATACTTGGCAAGGGCGCAATTCCGATATTGGATAGCCGGTTGTGCATACTGGTCTTGTTTCCTAATAAAGAAAGGTACATTATTGTCTGAGATATTAGTCGATGCTGATGGCTGCCCGGTGAAGCAGGAAATCTACCGTGTAGCCAAGCGCTACGGGTTAAAAGTTACGCTGGTGGCCAACTCGCAGATGTATATACCTAGCGAGGACTGGCTCGAACTGGTTGTTGTGAGTGACCAGTTCGATGCGGCGGATGACTGGATTGTCGAGTATATCACAAAGAATGATATTATGATCTCTGGGGATATCCCGCTCGCTTCGCGGTGCCTGAAAAAGGGCGCCCGAGTATTAGGGCCAAAGGGTCACGTTTTCACTGAGGATTCCATCGGCGATGCCCTCGCGACCCGAGATCTAATGTTTCACCTGCGTGATATCGGGATAATGACTGGTGGCCCAGCTCCCTTCAAGAAACGAGACCGTTCCCGATTCCTTCAAAGTCTCGACGGGATCATCCAGGCCATTCGCAATGGGAAGTAGTTACGCCAACATCATTTCAGCAGCATAATCTACAAGTTGCATCTTCTGACGGAAGGTTCCCCTAGTGTCTACCTACTTACAGTATGGTGGGCGGTACTGTACAATAAACAGAACTTTTGAACTAGCCTTTAGTCTGGCTGAGCCGTTTCATTTCATCTTTGAAACCAAAAGTCAAGAAAAATAAATCCCCCATACCCATAGATATCAATTTATCTTGACGTCTGGGTATCCCGTGTAACCATGAAGTTTAGACCACCTCCGTCATGAAGCTCAATGTCCTTGAACTCTTCCTTTACCATGTTCGCGACCAATATCTTTTTCCTTTGTCTAAGCTGGTTTACCCATACATCTTTTGGAGACTCACGGCCTATGAAAAATTGTGGGGCTTATAGGGGAGGCATACTCAAGCGAGGGGGTCTCCAGCGACCATTGAAATGTCGATACTCTCCCCTCCCTGGCATCAGTCACTGTCAGAGTTCAAATTCATTGACCTCAAAACAGTGGCCGGACTAGCCCTGTTTGTAAGCTGCTTTTTCTCTTATTTCCGGATCGTACTTCTCTCCTTTTCTCCACATGGCCCACATAGTGGACAGCATATCCCTGGCGATCGTTAATTTGGCCCGGTGTGGTGCAATCCCATGTAATAACGTCATATCCAGATATTTCCGCCGAAAAGGATTATCCTTAGCCTGAATAGCGGCTTCTGCGGCTTGTTTTAGGGTATATTTCAAGAGGCGATTGTAATCTGTGCTTAATTTTTCGGAGTAGATCTTGCCGCCAGAGGACCTTGTCATTATACCCAACCCGGCATACATCCAGACCTTCCTTTTGTCGGCAAAACGATACGGGGTTTCCAGAATGGCGGAGATTGTCGCCGCACTAATAAAGCCAATCCCGGGAAGAGCTTCAAAATGCTTGATTTCGGGATAGTGTTTGGCTTGGGCTCTGGCAGCTGCCAGAAGCTCCTTTTCGGTTTGCTCGGATTGTTCCAGTTGACGCCAGAGACCCTCCAGAATAAGAAGCAGGGTTGCCTCTTGGGGTAATTTTCCCTTCCACTCTTCCCGGTAGGTCTCTGAATAAACGGTAACCCCGGTACACTGGATACCATTCTGTCTGAACTTGGCTTTGATTTTATTCTTGATGCGAGTGGTACTTCTGACAGTATCATGATAGGCTATCATCAACTCTCTGAATCGCCGGCGTTGGCCAACCGGGTGATGAATCTCTTTAATATAACCACCCCGGGCTAATTGGGCCAACTTTAGAGCATCAATTGAATCACCCTTTTGTCCGGAAGAGCCTATCCAATGGTTTTTCTTGGCATCGGTAATCACAAGCTTCTCTCTAAAGCGGACGCAGGTTTCCAGTACCCAGGCGGCCAGTGTGCCCTCCTCCATATAGATTGTCCGTGGTGGCGGCACCGTTTTCACAAATTCCATGAAGCCGTTAACACTGGTGGCAACACTATTGGCTTTGACTAACCGGCCGGCTTCATTGACCACGGCAAAATCCAAGGTGGTGATATGACAGTCCATTCCAATATAATGCATTCTGGTATCTCCTTTCTAAGATTAGTAAAACTTTATCATATCTTAGGTAAAGGGATACCCATGGTTTCATTTTCTCAAGCGTATTATAGCAAAGGTGAAAAGGTGAGACAACTAAGATTGAGAAGAACCAGCAATTATATAGAACACGCACCTACAGAGTGAATTCTGATTGGTTTACATCGGGGGTGTGCCTTCGTCTCACTCTAGGTGTAAATCGTCAGGGTAAATGGGACACTTCTGGGACATGAGATAGTGGACACTTGAGGCTTGCTCCTGCTTCCTGGAAGAAGTAGAGTATCGGTTGAAGAAAGGAGCAGGCGAGTGACTCAACAAGTAACCGACAGGTTTCGGCAGGCAGAGGCCAGGACCGAAGAAACAAAACAGTTCATCCGGGACATCAAGCGCATTACCCGCCGAAAATTCACTGCTGAGGAGAAGATCCGCATTGTCCTCGAGGGCTTCCGCCGTGACACGCCCATCAGGGACCTCTGCCGCCGGGAAGGTATCCGCCCCAGCACCTACTATGCCTGGCTAAAAGACTTCATGGAGGCGGGAAAGGAGAGGCTAACCAGGGATATGACCCGGGATGCCACTAAGGGTGAGGTGGTGGCTTGAGCCAGGTAAAAGCATCAAACCTATGGCTGAGCTTGAGACCAGATATTACCTGAGGCTAAATGTTGCTGACCGGCCCGGGGTCTTGGCTCAGGTGGCTAAGGTCCTGGGTGACCATCTAATCAGTATTTCATCAGTTATTCAGAAAGCGGCTGATAGTGTGGCTCAGACGGCTGAGATTGTTATTATGACCCACCCAGCTCGGGAAGCCGAGATGCAGCAGGCGCTTAATGAGCTAGAGCATCTAGCTTCAGTCAAAGAAATAGGCAACTTCATCCGGGTTGAAAATATGTAGCAACCTCACCCCCTTGGCCCCCCTCTCCTTCCTTGAGAAAACCATCCACGTCCTCCCATCGGAACCTCCTATCACCCCGGGAGCCAATACAGTATGCCTTTAGTATTCCCTTCTCACTCCAGCGCCTCACGGTGTTAGGATGCAACCCAAGCAGGTCAGCTACTTGGCGTGTTGTGAGCATAGCCTTAGAGCGGAGGTCAGGCTTTTGTAGTGTAGGGCTCCCCTTAATAATTTGCCTCGACCGCTCACAACTCATGCCCAATCTGCGGTCATCGCTTCCGTCCGGGACAACATAAAAAAGATCGTCAAGCTTATATTCGGGGAAGGTTTTTACCGCCCCAAGGATAAACTTCTCGTTGATGCGGCGTTCCCCATGCCATACCCGGTAGACCTGGCTGGGGTGTATTCCCATAGCCAGAGCTAGCTGGTGTAGGCTCTCATACTTCCCGTTGCATAACGCGAAGGCCCTTGTTTTCAGCTTCATAGCCAACCCCTGTATATCTATCGCAGCTAGGCGGCTTTCCTTCTCATCCAGAAGAAAACACCCAATCCCACTACCACCACCCCACCTATAATCCCGCCAATGAGAGGCCAGTTGATAGGTGCTTTGACAGGTGGTACCTCTTCTGGTGGTATTTCTTCTGGCGGTGCTGGCTTTTCCCTCACAGCAAATGAACCCTTAAGACCATCAATATCTACTGAGTAAGTGCCAGCCACATCCTTTGCCGTGGTGAAGGCTACTTCTCCACTGGCACCGGCATTAAGCGTTACCCCCTTGGTTGCTTCTACCGCGCCATTTACCTTAAGCGTTACCGTATAACTGCCACTAGCATTACCAGTATTGGTGACCACGATACTGATAGTTACGCTTCCCCCAATATAAACCTCGCCTGGTGATATGGAGAGCTTGCTGGCAGTGAAGATGGCAGCTCCCGGCAGGGTGGCGAAAGCATACACGTCAGATACTGCCAGATTACCAGCAGCGTCTCTTGACATTGTCTTGTAGTGATAGGTGGTACCCGGAGTCAAGCCACTAAGGTGGACATGATGCTCGATGACCCTCTCCGTGTCTAGGGTTGAGACTTCGCCCGGGCTGGACCAGTATTCTACCTGGCTATCACTCTTCTCATTTGTCTCCCAGGCAATATCGGCACTGGTTTCAGAGATACCAGACACTAATATATCTGAGATTCTAGGCGGCGTAGTGTCACCTGCCCCACCCCCTCCACCTCCGCCTCCACCCGCTGGCGTTGAGGTCCTGAAGGTGTAATCCTCCGAAATGGCAAGAAACTTTGTGTCAGGAATAGCTGACCTTACTCTGTAGTGGTAGGTAGTAGATGAGGAAAGCCCGGTTAAGGAAGTGCTATGCTCGGTAACACGAGTGATTTCCTCGGTGGTGCTATTAGCATATTCTCCTGGGCTAGCACGAGACTCGGTATCATAGAATACCTGAGAGGTGGCATCGCCATTTGTGTTCCAGGAGATTGTGGCGCTGTAATAGCCGATACTTGAGGCAGCAACATCTGAGGTTACTAAAGGAACAGTGCCACTGACTCCGGTGCCGCCGGCTGCCATAACGGGAATGGCTTGTAGCATTATGAAAGCCAGCAAAATCAGGCAGGAGACAAACTTCCATTTCATTAGTAAGCCCTCCTTCTAACCAAGAAGAATATCAGCAATCCCACTATTATCACGGCAGCTATCGCCCCGCCAATAATCGGCCAGTTGATTGCCGCTGGCGTGGTTGGCGGCGTGGTTGGCGGCGTGGTTATCGAAACATTAGACCCCTTTATCTCGAAGTTAGACCCCTTTATCTCGAAGCCTCCTTCTTTTTCATCAAGAACGGTGCCGTCCTCCAGCATTACCCTAGACTTCACCGTGTAAATGCCGTCAGCCAGCACCCCCTCCGGTGTATAGGTTGTCTGGAGCTGCCGCGACATGGTGGGAATTATTGATGAGGGGGCAAGAGGCGTAGAGATGGTAGCCAGCACTTCCCCTTTTGGATTGCTGACGGTTACCTCGCCTTTGACCTTGAAGTGATGGTTGCCGGTGTTTTGAAAGGTGGTAAATATACTGATAGCCTGCTCGCCGGTCGCCTCGGTGGCAAGCGCGGTAATCTTACCCTGGTGAGTAAGCTGGGTATCCTTAATGGTGAGGGCTATCGGCACATTTATCCCAGTAAGGGTGGTTACTCCTTCTTCACCTGTCGTACCTGTCGGCCTGGTGTTCATTATACTTATGACGGCGTACCTGCCGCCAGCACCAACATCCTGGGGAATACGAACGGTAACCGTTAAATCCTGCGACATACCGGGCTCCAGGTGGAATGACTCCTTATCAATGGTGACGAACTGGCGAGCCGAGTAGCCGCTGGTATCCGCAGGAGCTTCCAATAGCTCATAAGCACCATCAAGGGATTGCCCCATACCTCCAACCTGAACCGTGATGTCCGTAGCCGGGTCTGAATCCCCGATGCTTACCGTCACCTTATGAGTGAGCGTCTCTCCCGGGGAGGTATCGGTTACCAGTATCGCCCCGCTTACGTTCAGCCCGGGATTGGCTGATGCCGGGACAGCTATGAGTAACGCCAACACTATCGCCGCCGCCGGGAGTATCCAACTGACATGTCTATGGAATGATTTGTTCATTTCCCTGTTTCCTTTCTCAAAGGCATTGTCCCTGCCCGTTTTCGTGTGTGATGATTATTAGGGGGAGCCTCCAAGCCCCCCCTAATAATCCGGTAAACTAGAAATATAGAGAGCCGACGAATTCTAGGGTGATTGAATATGACCCTGAACCTTCATCAGGGGCAACGGCCTGCTTAACGTAGAAGGGAAGAGTATCCATATTCACATAGACCAAGTCTACATCTGCTGTGGAATAGTTCGTACCATCCCCACTTACGTTAAGAGCTACCGATAGGAGGTCTCCACCGGTGGTGGTCTTCATAAAACCCGCACCCGTCAGCGCCGAATCCTTGGCGACCACCTTCCAGCTCTGAAGATTGGTTACAACAGTACCTGCATCTTCACCAATACTCTCACTGTTAGCAGTCTCCCCTCTTGGCATAGTCCCCAGGTCGATGTTCTTTGGTGCAGTTACCTCAATGTGGGTCGCAATTACTGTAAAGCCATCTACTAAGGTAAACGTTTCCTCTGGGACCGTTGCCACAGTCACCGAGACATCCCTTAGCCCGGCAACTGCACTGCTGTCAATGACGATGTCAACTGTTACCAACTCTGCTGAGAGAGCCTTTATAGTAACAACTATATCGTCGCCAAAGCTGACTGCACTGGCAAGCTCAAGATTCGTGCCAGCTATCGCTACATCTAGGTAGGTATAGGTCTGGACACCCGAGTTAGGTGTAACAGAGGCTATTATGGGCGCACCGACCTCACCTTTAGTAACCTGCTCATTGTCCAACACTGCCCCTGCCGGCAGTGTAATGGTAGCGCCAGTCAACGTCACTGCGCCTGTCGCCAGGGCATTCCCCATAAAGGTTCCACGGGTGAGCGTGATGTCCGCACCCGCGAGAATAGTTCCCTGGAAGTTCGAATCCGTCAGTGTCGCGGCCTCGGCAACCCACCAAAACACGTTACTCGCCACTCCGTCGTTGTCCATGACGACCGACGAGAAGAAGTTGGTGCCCGTGAGTGCGCCAGTATCGGTCCCGATTTTGAAAATCCAGACCGCATCGGCGTCGCCCCCGGCATCGAGAGTGAGCGTTCCCGTCAACGTAGCCGCCGCGTCGAAACCGTAGACACCGGGCGAAAGCGTAATGTCCGCGAGGGTGCCCGTCAGGGCCTCGCCGTCCGGCACCACGCCCGCTAACGCGTCGTACGCGCTGAGGAAGTCACTGTAAGCCGCAACAACGGCGTCCGCGCCGCCCTCGTAAACCGTCCCGGTAATTGTGGACGTGGTGTTGGTGACATTGGCGCCGGTGGAGCCCACATCTCCGGTGACAATGGCGTCGGTAAGGGTCACCGCTGTGCCCAGGACCGCGAAGCTCTTCGCCGTACCGAGATCTGGCGCAGTTGCAGCCAGTGCCGGCACTGCCGTCATCAGGCTCATGGTCAGCACCAGTACCAGAGCAAACAAAGTACTAAGAATTCTTTTTTTCACCTTTTTCTCCTTTTTTTGTTTTTAACCTTTGGCAATGATTTCTTAAGCCTCTCTGCTCTCATCACATAGCCATCGCCTCCTTCCTCTTGATAAACAATTTTATTCGAGTGAATATGAGTATGTACCTTATATCCCGGGGCCGCAATCCTCTTAGTAGGGTGTGGGACAGGTATGTTAGTGCCGGTCGACTAATCTAAGCGATGGTAACTAATAGCCTTGACAAAACTATGTTAGTGCCGGTCGACTAATCTAAGCGATGGTAACTAATAGCCTTGACAAAACTATGTTAGTGCTGGTCGACTAATCTAATCGATGGTAACTAATAGCCTTGACAAAACTATGTTAGTGCTGGTCGACTAATCTAATCGATGGTAACTAATAGCATTTGACAAAGGGGGGGGAGGGGGGGGTATAATAGTGCTCAGAAGGTGCACTAAAGTGGTATATAAAGGTGCACTAAAGTGGTATATAATAGTGTATCGATGTGTCCCACGATGGCAGTCAAGCGACGCGAACCTAAAAATCTGAGGGTCCTGCTGATTGGTTTCAATCCAGTTGTTCGGGCGGGCTTACAGGCTATCCTGGCTAAAGACCAGGGAATTGAAGTGATGGGAAGTGCTGCGGATGGACGTGAAGCTCTTCCGCAGTTGAAACAGCACTATGCCCGGGGGCGGCCCATAGACGTGGTGTTGACCGAAACGCGGCCCAGGC